>CENV01076780.1_pt1 | contig 20632 bp, 18 predicted proteins | sample 530231 | NCBI WGS metagenome assembly CENV01 (sample SAMEA2619815, study PRJEB7988) | marine metagenome | biome: marine biome (ENVO:00000447); feature: surface water layer (ENVO:00002042); material: "saline water (ENVO:00002010), including plankton (ENVO:xxxxxxxx)" | depth 5 m | reverse complement strand
CTCATCGCACACAAGCGTGCCCGTCATGCCCCATTCGCTGCCCGGCGCGTTGCCCGCATCGGGGTCGTCGAACGTCGAGCGCACCACAAGACGCACCCCCTGGGCCATGGCCAGTTCCACCGACCGCGTCTGAAGCACTTTTGCCCCCAGCGAGGCCATTTCGAGCATTTCTTCAAAACTGACCCGCTCGAGGCGCCTGGCTTTCGGCGCAATGCGCGGATCGGTGGTATAGACGCCATCCACATCGGTATAGATATCGCACCGGTCCGCCTTGACCGCCGCCGCCACCGCAACGGCCGAGGTGTCCGATCCGCCGCGTCCCAGCGTCGTGATCCGCTTTTTGTCGGACACGCCCTGAAAACCGGTCACCACCGGCACCCAGCCCGAACTCATCCGCTCGTTGAGATTGGCCGGATCTATTCCCGTGATGCGCGCCGAACCGTGCGCATCGTCGGTATGGATGGGCACCTGCCAGCCGGCATAGGAGCGCGACTGGATGCCCATTTCCGACAAGACGATGGCCATCAGCCCGGCGGTCACCTGTTCGCCCGAGGCCACGACCGCATCGTATTCGCGCGCATCGTGCATGGGGGCGGCCTGCGCGCACCAGCCGACAAGCTCATTGGTCTTGCCCGACATGGCGGAAACGACGACGGCAACCTCGTGCCCGGCCTCGACCTCGCGTTTGACGTGCCGGGCCGCCTGCCGTATGCGCTCGACATTGGCGACCGAGGTGCCGCCGAACTTCATAACTATACGCGCCATGACGCCGCCTTCGATGCAAACTTATGCCGTACCGCACCGTACGGTTGTGGCGCGGTGAGTGCCACAAACCCGCCGATTTAGCAATATGGGATGAAGGGCGCTGCGGCGATGGATCGCTTGACTTGATGGCCCGGCGCGGTCACCTCTTGGGGTACGCCAGGACGAGGTACACAATGACCACCACCATCAGCCCAGACGAAATCGGCAAGTTCCACAAGATGGCCGAGGAATGGTGGGACCCCAACGGCAAGTTCAAACCGCTCCACAAGTTCAATCCGGTGCGCCTCGCCTATATCCGCGAGAAAGTCATCGCCCATTTCGGGCTCGATGACAAAGCCATGCGCCCGTTCACCGGCCTTACGCTTCTCGATATCGGGTGCGGCGGCGGCCTGTTGTGTGAACCCATGGCGCGGCTTGGGGCAACAGTGGTCGGCGCCGATGCGGGAGAAAAGAACGTCAAGATCGCCGCGCTCCACGCCGAACAGTCCGGGCTCGATATCGATTATCGCGCCACCACCTCCGAAGACCTCGCCGCCGCGGGCGAACAGTTCGATGTGGTGCTCAACATGGAAGTTGTCGAACACGTCGCCGACGTTCCGCTCTACCTTGAAAGCTGCTGCAAGCTGGTCAAGCCCGGCGGGCTGATGTTTGTCGCCACCATCAACCGCACGGCCCGCGCCTACGCCCTGGCCATCGTCGGCGCCGAGCGCGTGCTGCGCTGGCTGCCCAAGGGCACCCACAGCTACGAAAAACTGGTCACCCCCGAAGAGATCACCTCGATCACCGGACGCAACGCAATGCAGGTGATCGACAGGACGGGCGTCACCTTCAACCCGCTCAAAAACGAGTGGGGCAAGAGCCGCGACATGGCGGTCAACTACATGCTGCTCCTGGAAAAACCGGACGTTTGATATTGGCCGGCACCCAGGGGGACGCAGACGCATGTCGCCCAATGGCGGCAAAACCGCCACTTGCACACTGCGGCAGCGGCGACCAAGTAGGCCATTCACAGGCGCCTCGATAGCCTCACGCCGGGATGGTCGCCTGTGCTCTATGGCCATTCAAACGCGGAGCAATCAATGAAAGCCGCAATATACGACCGATCCGGGCCACCGGAGGTCTTTCGCTACGCCGACGTTGCCGATCCCCAGATCGGACCCCGTGACGTGCTGATCGAAGTCAGCGCAATTTCAATCGAAGGCGGAGATGTGATCAACCGCCGGCTGGCCGAACCGCCTGCGTCAAACCACATCGTGGGCTATGCGGCGGCCGGAACGGTCATCGCACTCGGATCCGATGTCACGAACCGAAAGGTTGGTGACAGGGTCACGGGCTTTGATCTGGCCGGATCACACGCCGCGCTCCGCGCCGTGGCCGAAGAACAGACCTGGCTGGTGCCTGATGGCGTCGGCTGGGACGAGGCTGCGGCAATGCTCATCTCTTTCGGCACGGCCCATCATGCTTTGTTTGCCAGCGCCGCGCTTCAAAAGGGCGAGCATGTTGTCATTTGGGCCGCGGCCGGAGGCGTTGGCCTTGCCGCCGTGCAGCTCGCAAAACGGGCCGGGGCGAGGGTCCTGGCTGTCGCAAGCGGCGAGGAGCGGCTGCAACGCCTTAAAGCGATTGGCGCCGATCACGTGGTTGACTATCGCAAGGATGATGTCGGCGCGTTTGTACGGTCGCACACCCAGGAAAAGGGCGCAAATGTCATCGTTGATCCGGTCGGATCGACCCTTCCCGATTCACTTGCGGTATTGGCACAAGAAGGTCGGCTGGTCTTTGTCGGCAATGCCGGGGGTGGCGCCCTGTCCGTCGATCTGTGGACCGCATTGGCCGCAAACCAGACCCTTTACGGCGTTTACATGGGAACCCAGTTTACCAAGCCTTCTGTCTCCGAAACGATCGACGAGATGTTGCGTGATATCGCCAAGGGTACGCTAAAGGTCCATATTGACCGGATATTCCCGCTATCGGAGGCTGGTGCGGCCCATCAACACGCCGAAACAGGATCGCCATTTGGCAGGGTCGTCATGCACCCCTGATATCGGAATGTGCCCGGCCGAGCCTTAATTGTGCTCGTCGGGCACAGTGGGCAGCGGCATGAATTCGATGCCCTCATCGATCAGGCTCACCACCTCATCCTTGGTCGCCTCGCCGTAGATGCCACGCGCTTCGGCTTCCTCGTAATGGATCTTGCGCGCTTCCTCGGCGAATTTGTCGCCGACATAATCGGCTTCCGACGTCATTTTCTGGCGCAGGGCGCGCATGGCCTTCAAGAACTCGCCATGCTCGGGATGGCCGGCCGAAAGCGAGACCTTGTCGCTCGACCGTGAGACGGCGGGCGCCATCAACGCCTTTTCCACCTGCGAGGAATTGCAGATCGGACAGATCAGAACCCCGCGCGCCGATTGCTCGTCATAGGCCTCGGCGTTTCTGAACCAGGCATCGAATTTGTGGCCTGCACCGCAGGCGAGCGTGAACTGGATCACTTTCAATTCCCCGCTTGGGTTTTCAGATCGCTTGCAAACGGCAATGGCCCGGGCGCGAGCGTGAACGCGCGCTCATTGGCAAGCGCAGGCACCCTTTGCCGCGCCGCGGCCACCGCGTCAAGGTCCAGTTCGGCCACCACCAGACCCGGTTCGGCTCCATCGGCCTCGGCAATCACCTCGCCCCAGGGCGAAACGATCAGCGAATGGCCATAGGTCGACCGCCCGTTTTCGTGGCTCCCACCCTGCGCCGCCGCCAGGATGAAACAACCCGTTTCAATCGCCCGCGCCTGCAACAACACGTGCCAGTGCGCCTCTCCGGTCGGCACCGTAAAGGCCGAGGGCACGACGATCACCTGCGCGCCGGCCGTCGCCAGCGTGCGATAGAGCGCCGGGAAGCGCAAATCATAGCAGATGGAAATGCCGAGCTTAAATGGCACGATGTCGGCCACCACCGCCGTGTCCCCACCAGCATAGGTGGCGCTTTCGCGATAGCCGTTCTCGCCATCGATATCGGCATCGAAAAGATGGATCTTGTCGTAGCGCGAAACGATCTCGCCCTCTGGATCAAACAGCACCGAGCGGTTGGCAAACCGTCCGCCCTCGAGCGCTATTGCGAGTGAGCCGATATGAAGGAAAACGCCATTTTCTCTCGCGATACCGGCCAGCCGGGCGATGGCCCCATTATTCTCCCAGCGTTCGGCCTCGGCCTGCAACCCGGCGCGATTTCTTGCAAAAACCACGCTCATTTCCGGGGTCAGGACATAAACGGCTCCGGCCCGCCGTGCCTCGGCGACCCGCGCTTCTATCGTGTCGAGATTATCCTTTGCGCCGAGCCCCGAGTTCATCTGGACAAGGGCAACGGGTATGGTTTGGCTCACGCCGCACTCTCGAGCAAGGGATCGAGCTTGCCCTGCCGCTCGAGCGCGGCCAGATCATCATAACCGCCCACATGGGTATCCCCGACAAAGATCTGCGGCACCGTGCGCCGCCCATTGGCGCGCTGGGTCATGGAAGCGCGCAAATCGGGATCGAGCACGGTAATTTCTTCGAACGCAACACCCTTGTCGCCCAACAGCGCCTTTGCGGCGTGGCAATAGGGGCATGTGGGAGTGGTATAGATTTCGACCTTGGTCATTTATTCAAAACTCCAGTCAATAGTGGCAGTTATACTGTCATATCGGTGTCGAACACAACGCGGGCAAAGCTGAGCACATCGACCTGCGATACACCGACCCGCTTGAGTGCCTTGGCCGCCGCCGAGGCGGTGGCGCCCGTGGTCAGCACATCGTCGACAAGCACAACGCGCCGTGCGCCCAGTCGATCCAGACGCGCCGGATCGACCCGAAACGCCCCATCGACATTGCGGGCGCGCTGGGACGCGTTGAGCCCGACCTGTTGGATGGTGCGTTTGTGTCTGACGATAAGGTCGGTATGCAGATCGCATTTTGCAAGGCGGCCAATGGTGCGGGCCAACTCGGACGATTGATTGTACCGCCGCTCGCGCTGGCGCGCCGGGTGCAAGGGCACCAGAACGGCATCGGGCCCCAAAGCTCGTGACCTGCCGACACCATCATCCGCGCACAGAACAGCGCAATCTCGGGTCGGTCGGAATATTTCATCTTCGAGACCAGTTTTCGCGCCAGATCGGTATAGGCGACGGCCGAGCGGGCCCGGGCAAATGGCGGCGGGTTGGCAATCGCCTGGACCGACAGCGCTCCCTCGCCCATGTCGGACGCAAAGGGCAACCCCAGCACGGGACAGAAGGGGCGCGAATAGGGATCAACTGACCCCAGCAGGACGGACACAGCCCGTCGGGCGTCAAAACCGCAGCGCTACACGCCAGGCACACCGGCGGAAACGCCAGATCCAGCGCCCGCGCCCCGGCCGAAGTCGCAAGGGCGCACAGCCGCAGCGCAAAGGGTCTGCCCCGATTTTCCATCGCCCCAACCATGAACCGATCATTGCACGCCATCCATTCCTGCGCCATATGGTCGGGACCATGACCCAGCCCCCGCTCGTTTTCGACCGCACCCGCCTCGCCGCCAATTTTGCCAAGCGCAAAGGGCAGCCCGATTTCGTGACCGATCTGGTGGTCGCAGACCTCGCCGACCGCCTCGCTCCGGTAACGCGGGCATTTCCAAAGGCGCTCATCATGGGCCCCGATCCAGCACTGCTGCCCGACACGGCGCAGTCGGCAAACGGCCCGATCCGTTTTGAAAAAATCTCGTCCCTGCTTGAGGTCGACGGCTTTGCGCTGGCCGATCCCGAACATCTGAGCCTGCCCGCCCGCGACTACGATCTGATCGTCTCGCTCCTCGATCTTCAGACCGTCAACGACGTGCCCGGCTTTCTCGAAAACCTGCGCCGCCACATTGCCCCCGACGGGCTTTTGATCGCCGCCGCCATCGGCGGGCGCACGCTGAGCGAATTGCGCGATGCGTTCCTCGCCGCCGACGTGGAAATTCTGGGCGGCGTTTCCCCCCGCGTCGCGCCGATGATCGATGTGCGCGACGCCGGCAGCCTGCTCCAGCGCGCCGGCTTTGCCCTGCCTGTCACCGATCTTGAAACCCATACGGTGCGCTACCGGACCCCGCTCGCCCTGTTTGATGAATTGCGGGCATTGGGGGTCACCAATCCGCTGGCCGGCCGCGATACCCGCATGCTGACCCCGCGCCATCTGATGCGCGCTGCCGAGATTTATGCCGAGCGTTTTTCCGATCCCGACGGCAGGGTCCGCGCCAGCCTCGAAATCTTGTGGCTCTCGGGCTGGGCGCCTCATGAAAGCCAGCAAAAGCCCTTGCGGCCCGGCTCGGCCCGGACCAGCCTGCACGACGTGCTCAAGGACACGTCGAAGCCCTGAGCGTCACAACGGCCAGAACACCATGATGGCCGGCACGCCGACCACGGTGATAATGATTTCGAGCGGCAGGCCCATGCGCCAGTAATCGCCGAACCGATAGCCGCCCGGCCCCATGATCAGCGCGTTGTTGTTGTGCCCGATCGGGGTAAGAAAGGCGCAACTCGCCCCGATGGCCACCGCCATCAGGAACGCATCGGGATTGACCCCCAATATCTGGGCCAGCCCGTATGCGACCGGCGCAAAGATCACCGCTGTCGCCGCATTGTTGAGAACGTCCGAAAGCGTCATGGTAAACACCAGCACCGCGGCAAGTGTCACCCAGGCCGGAGCATGTTGTCCAAACATCGCCAGCCATTCCGCTATGAGCTGGGCACCGCCCGAGGTCTCCAGCGCCATCCCGATGGGAAGCAGCGAGCCGAGCAGCACAACGACCGGCCATTCGATCGCCTCGTAGATCTCACGCACCGGCAGGATGTCGAAAAGCACATAGAGGACGGCCACCGCCCCGAGCGCCACGGTGAGCGGAACCAGACCGAACGCCCCTACTCCCACCGCTGCCGCGAAGAGCCCGATGGCCGCCAGCGCCTTTTCGTGCCGCGTCACAGCAACGCTCGAGGCAACGGGCAGACACTCCATGCGGGTGACGACGTCGTCGATGGCGTCCTGATGGCCGAGCAACAACAAAACGTCGCCCACCTCGAGCGGGGTGCGGCGCACCCGCTCGGTGATGGCCCGGCCGCGCCGCGACAGGCCCAGCATGACGACGCCATTGCGCTGCATAACCCGCACATCATTGGCGATCCTGCCCACGACACGGCTGTCGGTGGTCACCACCGCCTCGACCATCTTGAGGTCCGACGACAATTGGGCGCTTTCCCCCGAACGGCCCTGCAGGTCGACCTGCAACGCACCGGCCAGTGCCGAAATCGCCTCGGCCGTGCCGTGAACGACAAGCAGATCGCCTTTTCCGATCTTTTCCCAGCGCGCTCGGCCCGGCATGCGCTTGTTGCGGCGCACCAGCCCCACGATGGCGCAATCATGCTCTTCGGCCTCGGCGTCCAGATCGCGCACCCGCTGACCCTTGGCTTTTGATTTCTCGGTGACCACCAGTTCGGTCGTATAGCTGGCCGAGGCGCGCAACTCGGCGCCCGCGCCCTTGCCCCGCACCGGGATCAACCGCCAGCCCACAAGCCCGATAAACGCCACACCGGCAAGCGCGCACACAAGGCCGACGGGTGTGAAATCGAACATCGTGAAGCTGTTGCCCATGGCCCGCTCACGATAGGCGGCGATGATGATGTTGGGGGGCGTGCCGATCATGGTCAGCATGCCGCCAAGGATCGTGGCAAAAGCCAGCGGCATCAGCGAGGAGGCCGGCGAACGGTTCGCCTTTTGCGCCGCCTGCACGTCCACCGGCATCAGAATGGCCAGCGCCGCGACATTGTTCATGAAGCCCGAAAAAACCGCACCGATGCCTCCCATGACCGAAATGTGGATGGGCAGGGAACGGTCGCGGTCCACAGCGTACCGGGTGATGAGATCGACGGCCCCCGAACGCGACAGGCCCGCCGTCACAACGAGCACCAGGGCGATGATGATCGTCGCATCATTGCCAAAGCCTGAAAACGCGGTCTGGGCCGGCACCACGCCCATGACCACCCCAACGATCAGCGCCGCAAAGGCAACGAGGTCATATCGCCACTTGCCCCACAAGAGCCCCGCGAGCACCAATCCCAGAAGGACAAAAAGCACGATCTGTTCGTAGGTCAATTCAATCCCCCGAGGCGCGTTCACAAATGCAGACCACCCTAAAGGGTTCCCGTGCCCGGCGCGACCGATGACAAAAAAATCCCCGGAGCGGCGCGCCGGGGATCTGGAACAATCACTATGCGGCCCGTCTAAAAGGCGCCGTGGCAGTGCTTGAATTTCTTGCCCGAGCCGCACGGGCACGGATCGTTGCGCCGGGTGCGTGCCATGACTTCGGGGCTCAACTGACCCTTGGGTCCATCCTCTTCGCGCACCTCGTTCTCGCCCGTCACCGGATCGATATGGCTCTCGCGAAGCTGGGCAGGTGCCTGCGGCTCGGGGGGCTTGATCTCGAAATGGCTCATCTGGGTGGTGACCAGTTCGCGAAGATTGGTCAAAAGCAGCGAGAACAGCTCGAACGCTTCCTGCTTGTATTCATTGAGCGGATCGCGCTGCGCCAGTCCGCGCCAGCCGACCACTTTGGACAGATGATCGAGCGTCACCAGATGCTCGCGCCACAGCCCGTCGATCGACTGCAGAATGAAGCTCTTTTCGATCTGGCGCATGGTTTCGGGGCCGATGCGCGCCGCCTTGGCCGCCGCATAATCATCGGCCATCTTGATGATGCGCTCGCGCAGCACCTCGACATCCATGCCCTCCTCATCGGCCCATTGGGCCAGAGGGGGCTCGATGCCCAGATAGGTCTTGCACGCGGCCCCAAGCTGCTCGGTGTTCCACTGTTCAGGATAGGACCGCTCGGGCGCCGATTTGGCGATCAGCGAATCCACGACGTCGTGGCGCATGTCGGCGATCGTCTCTGCGACGTTTTCGGCGTCCATCAATTCGATGCGCTGCTCGAAGATCACCTTGCGCTGATCGTTCATCACGTCGTCGTATTTGAGGATGTTCTTGCGGATGTCGAAATTGTGCCCCTCGACGCGGGTCTGGGCGCGCTCGATGGCCTTGGTGACCATGGCGTCGGAAATCGACTCGCCGTCTTTCAGCCCCAGCGAGGTCAGAACCTTTTCCATGCGTTCAGGGAAGAACCGGCGCATCAGGTCGTCCTGCAGCGAGACGAAGAATTTCGACCGTCCCGGATCGCCCTGACGGCCAGACCGGCCGCGCAACTGGTTATCGATGCGGCGGCTTTCATGACGCTCGGTGCCGATCACCATCAACCCGCCCGCCTCAAGCGCTTCCTTCTTCTTTTCGGCGATATCGGCTTTGATCTCTGCGGTCTTTTTCTCGAGCGCCTCGCCTTCGAGACCTTCGGCCTCATTGGCGACGCGCATTTCCAGATTGCCGCCGAGCTGAATGTCGGTACCGCGACCGGCCATGTTGGTGGCAATCGTGATGGCGCCCGGCACACCGGCCGCCGCGATGATCTGGGCTTCCTGCTCGTGATGGCGGGCGTTGAGGACGGCGATGTCCTTGACGCCCTTCTTTTTGAGGAAGTCCGCGAGCATTTCCGAGCGCTCGATCGACGTGGTGCCCACCAGAACCGGCTGGTTGCGCGAGCGGCACTCGATCACTTCGTCGGTAATGGCCTGGAATTTTTCCTCGACCGAGCGATAGATCTGGTCGTTCTCGTCGATACGGGCGATCGGCACGTTGGTGGGCACGGTCACCACGTCCAGCCCGTAGATATCGGCAAATTCGGACGCTTCGGTATCGGCCGTGCCGGTCATGCCGGCCAGCTTTGTGTAGAGCCGGAAATAGTTCTGAAAAGTGATCGAGGCCAGCGTCTGGTTTTCCGGCTGGATCTTGGTGCCTTCCTTGGCTTCGAGCGCCTGGTGCAACCCTTCGGAAAACCGCCGCCCCGGCATCATGCGGCCGGTAAATTCGTCGATGATCACAACGCTGTCGTCGCGGACGATATAGTCCTTGTCGCGGTTGAAGATCTTGTGCGCCTTGAGCGCCGAATTGAGATGGTGGACGATCGAGACATTGTCGATGTCATAGAGCGACCCGGACTTGATCAGCCCATCGCGTTCGAGGATCTCTTCGAGCTTTTCGATGCCCTCGTCGGTGAAATTGGCCGCGCGGTGCTTTTCATCGATCGTGTAGTCTTCCTCGACCAGCAGCGGAATGTACTTGTCGATGGTCTTGTAGAGCTCTGAGCGGTCCTGGGACGGCCCCGAAATGATCAGCGGGGTGCGCGCCTCATCGATCAGGATCGAATCCACTTCGTCGACGATCGCGTAGTTGTGTCCGCGCTGCACCATCTGGGCGCGCGAATATTTCATGTTGTCGCGAAGATAGTCGAAACCGAACTCGTTGTTGGTGCCATAGGTGATGTCGGCATCGTAGGCCGCCTTGCGCTCGGTGTCGTTGATGCCATGAACGATCACCCCGGTGGTCAGGCCCAGAAAGCCGTAGAGCCGGCCCATCCACTCGCTGTCGCGGCGTGCCAGATAGTCGTTGACCGTAACGATGTGCACGCCCTTGTCTTCGAGCGCATTGAGATAGGCCGAAAGCGTTGCGACCAGCGTCTTGCCTTCACCGGTCCGCATTTCGGTGATGGCCCGCTCGTTGAGCACCATGCCACCGATCAGCTGCACGTCGAAGTGCCGCATGCCCAGCGCGCGCTTAGAGCCTTCGCGCACAGTGGCAAAGGCGGGAACCAGCACATCGGCCAGCTTGGCCCCATCGCGCAATTGCTGCCGGAATTCCTCGGTCTTGGCCCTCAATTGTTCGTCGGAGAGCTTTTCGAACTCGGGCTCGAGTGCGTTGATGGCCTCGACATTGGATTGATAGCGTTTGACGCGCCGATCATTGGCCGAGCCGAAAAACTTCCGGGCAAGCGTTGCAAGAGCCATGAACAATTGTCCTTAGAATCTGTTGGATGCGCCCGGATTCGGCGGTTGCGACGTCCCGGAACTTGCCTTGCACGAATGGTAGGGCGGCAGGCCGGGGCGCTGCCGAAAGGAGCGCGGAAAACTTCGGCAGGAGATGTAAGAGTGCCACCATGGGTTGTCAACGTTGGCAAAATCGGACAAACCACGGCCAAAGTCCGGGGCTAAACGCATATCCGGACCTTTGGTTCGGGCGATGGGGGGCCCGGGCTTCGGAAAAACAAGGAGAGATCTCATCATGTCATCCGATTTCGCCGCTCCGGTGGCCGGCCTCTTGCGGGCCGTATTCATCCCGGCGGTTCTTGCCGTCTCGCTGAGCACAGCTCCAGCCTGGGCGCAAAACGACGAACCCGCCCCCGCAGCCGAGCAGGCAACGCCCGCCGCTCCTGCCGAGCAGGCAGCGCCCGCTGCTCCCGCAGAACCGGTCTCACCCGATACGGTCCTGGCCACGGTGGGCGGCGAAGAGATCACCGAGGCCGATCTGGTTCTGGCGGCCGAAGAGCTGACCCAGGAACTCCAGTCCATTCCCGCCGAACAGCGGCGCGGCTTTCTTTTGACCGTCGTCATCGACATGAAGCTGATGGCCAGCGCCGCCCGCGAGGATGGCCTTGACGAAAGCGAAGCGTTCACCCGCCGCCTTGCCTATCTTGAGGATCAGGCCCTGCGTCGCGCCTTTTTCAACTCCATCGTTGAAACCCAGGTCACCGAAGAAGCCGTCCAGGCTGCCTATGAGGACCTGGTCGCCGATTTCACCCCTGAACCCGAAGTGCGGGCCCGCCACATTCTGGTGCCCACCGAACAGGAAGCCAACGAAATCCGCGCCGAAATCGAAGCCGGACGCGACTTTGCCGATGCTGCCAGCGAATATGGCACCGACGGTACAAGCGCCAATGGCGGTGATCTCGGTTATTTCTCATCGGGCATGATGGTCCCCGAATTCGAGCAGGCCGCGATGGCGCTCGAGGTCGGCGAGATGTCCCAGCCGGTCGAAAGCCAGTTCGGCTTTCACCTGATCTATCTCGAAGACCGTCGTCTCTCCGAAGCACCCCCGCTCGAGGAAGTGCGCCAGCAGGTCGCCCAGCAGGTTCTCTATGAGAGCTACGAAGCGGCCATCGAAGAGATCAAGTCCGACGTGGAAATCGAGATCGACGATGCCGATCTGGCAGCGCAGGTCGAGGCCCAGGGCGGCATTTAACACCCTGGCATAGACCAATTGTTCCGAGCCCCGGCCTAAACGCCGGGGTTCTTTTTTGTCGCCGCCACGATTGTGGCAACGACCTTGTCCACATCGGCATCCGAGCCTTCGATCCGGCCGGTCAGCAGACGGTGCCAGGCAAAGCCGGCCAGAAGTTCGATGATGACGGCGCTGTCGGCATTGGGGTCGATTTCGCCGCGCTCCTTGGCCCTGTCCACCAACGCCTCGGCAAATTTGCGCCGCCCCCGCTCATAGGCAAACAGCGCCTCGGCGGCCCCCGGATCGCTCTGGGCTTCGGCAATGACCGATCGGAAGACCATGCCGCAGATGCCAGCGCTCCAGAACCCGATCAATTGATTGGTCAGAAACGCTCTCAGATCGTCCTCGAAATTTCCCGTATCGGGAAACTGGCGTTCATTCTTGAACCCCTGATAAACGTCGAGCAGCAGGGCAGCCCTGGACGGCCACCAGCGATAGACTGTGGGTTTGCCCGCCCGTGCCCGCCGCGCCACCGCCTCGATGGAAAACCCCGAAAGCCCTTCTTCGCGCAGGATAGCCTCGGCGGCCTCCAAAATGGCCTGCTGGCTGGCCGGATTGCGCTTGGCGCCGATCGAGCCCCGACGTACCGCCACCGCCTGATGTTCTTTCGTCATTGTCTCGTCTTCCTTCCTCGACCCGGCCAATAAGCCCTGCGTTCCGCCGTTCAATTGCCCCACGAACGAACGGGCGCGCCGCACCCTCGCCAGACTTCACGCTCTCCGGTGAGACCTCCCAGCCCCTCGCGACATATTGGAATCCTTCAATCGCGCGCCTCGAATGGGCTCGCCCGAAGATATAGGGGAAAAAATCGACAATATCCACTTGAACGAAACGGCTCGTTTCCATATATAACGGAACGTTCCGTTTCGAAAGGTTGAAACAATGTCCGATATTTCCTCCGCACAAACCCCCTCATCCACCACCGCCCAGGCAGCGGCCGGTGCTTCGCTCCGTCCCGACCGCTCGCGGCAGTTTCTGGTCACCCTGTTCGGCGTTTATCCCATCATCACGCTCATTCTCTATCTCGTCCTGCCGCTCACGGCCGGCTGGCCCATCTGGCAGACCACCCTGATCGTCACCCCGCTCATGGTTGCCATCATGGTGTTCTGGATGATCCCCCAGATCCAGAAGCGCTTTGCCGGTTTCATCATGCGCCCCGTGCGCAGGTGAGCCAGCACCCAATGCCCGACGCTCTCGTTTCGAAATCGGGACGAGAGCGTCAATACTTCCCGCATGGTGGCAAAGAGCGTCGCGCCGGTTCCGTGAAACGATGAAATGATCGAGCCGACTGCGCCTCTTGCCAGCACGGCAATGTTGGGGCACACGAAGGGGCCGGTAATCGCGTTCGTCCCCAAGGACTTCTCCCATGGCCCTGCCCGTCTCTCCACTTGCCCCCAAAACCTATGTCGCCCCGCCCGCCATTGCCGGCGTGCGCTTTGCCACCGCCGAGGCGGGCATTCGCTACAAGGGGCGCACCGACGTGCTTTTGGCCGTCTTCGATCCGGGCACCGTGGTTGCAGGCGTTCTGACGCGCTCGCTCTGCCCTTCGGCCGCAATCGACTGGTGTCGGCAGAACCTTGGCCATGGTACGGCCCGCGCCCTCGTCGTCAATTCGGGCAATGCCAATGCCTTTACCGGTTTAAAAGGCATCGAATCGGTCAAACTGACCGCCGACATCGCCGCAAGGGCGGTGGGGTGTGAGCCCTCGGAAATCTTTCTCGCCTCGACCGGGGTCATCGGCGAGCCGCTCGACGCCACCAAATTCGATGGCGTGCTGGAAAACCTCACGGGACAACTGGCCGCCGAGCCCTGGATGGAGCCGGCCAGGGCGATCATGACCACCGACACCTTCCCCAAGCTGGCCGAGGCCACGATCGACATCGATGGCACGACGGTCTCCATCGCCGGTATCGCCAAGGGTTCGGGCATGATCGCGCCGGACATGGCAACAATGCTCAGCTTCGTGTTCACCGACGCCCCCATCGCCGCCGATGTGCTTCAGGCGCTGCTCGCCAAACACAACAAGACCAGTTTCAACGCCATCACCGTCGACAGCGACACCTCGACCTCCGACACCCTTCTGGCCTTTGCCACAGCCAAGGCGGAGATCGACCCCATCGCATCCCTAAACGATCCGCGCGCACAAACGTTCGGTGAAGCGCTCAATGATGTGCTCTTCGATCTCGCCATGCAGGTGGTGCGCGATGGCGAAGGGGCGACCAAATTCGTTGCCGTCAACGTGACCGGTGCCACGACCGACGACAGCGCCGCAAGGATCGCCCGCGCCATTGCCGACAGCCCGCTCGTCAAGACGGCAATCGCCGGCGAGGACGCCAATTGGGGCCGCATCGTCATGGCGGTGGGCAAGGCCGGCCAGCCCGCCAACCGCGACAAGCTCACCATCGCCTTTGGCGACCACGTTCTGGCCCGCAACGGCCAGCGCGCGCCCGATTATTCCGAGGACGCGGCGACCGCCTATATGAAGGGCGAGGAGCTTTCGATCAGCGTCGATATCGGGCTCGGAACGGGCTCTGCCACCGTCTATACCTGCGATCTGACCCACGGTTATATCGATATTAACGGCAGCTACAGGAGTTAGAGCGTTGTCAGCAAAAGTGGCAACCGGTTTTACGGTTCGACAACGCGGCAAAAGAGAAGTGTGATCCAGCTTGCGCACCGTTTCCGAAATCGAAGCCGCCTCGCTCGCCACATGGCCCGCGCTCGAAACCATCGAGGACGGGCAATGGCGCGCCCGCTTCGCCAGGGGTTTTTCAGGCCGCTCCAATGCCATCTGGTCCCTCGATCCCGCCGATGACACCAATGCCGCCCAGCGGATCGAAACCCTTTCGGCCCGCTACGCCGAACACGATCTGCCCACGGTCTTCCGCGTCACCCCGCTGACCGGCGGCGGCATCCTCGATACGCTGGACCGGGCAGGCTGGGAGCGCTTCAAGACAAGCCTGGTTCTGTCCTGCCCGCTCGGCCAGACCGACGGGTTCGATGGCGCCGCCAGTCTTTACGATGCGACCGACCCCGCTTTCCTCGCCGCGCAAACGGCCCTTCAGGGGTTCGATACCAAACAGCAGGAAACCTTCGCCGCCATCCTGGGCGCGCTCAAACGCCCGGCCTGCGGAATCGTCGTCGCCGCCGACGATGGCACGCCCGGCGCATCCTTGCTGTGTGTCGAGAGCGAGGGCATCGTCATGGTCTATGACGTCATCACCTCGGCCAAACTGCGCGGCCAGGGTTTTGGCCGACGCATGATGGCCAGCGCGCTCAGTTGGGGCGCCGAAAACGGCGCCAGCCACGCAGCCCTCCAGGTCCAGGGGGACAACGGGCCGGCCATCGCGCTCTATCTCGCCATGGGTTTTGTCTTTCGCTACCCCTACCACTACCGCCGCCAGCCCGAGGCACAAGCGCAATGAAAATCACCCTTGTCGTCGCCTGCGCGCTGGTCGATGCCGACCGGCGCGTGCTGATCGCCCAGCGGCCCCAGGGCAAGCAACTGGCCGGCCTGTGGGAATTCCCCGGCGGCAAGATCGAAGCGGGCGAAACCCCCGAGGCTGCGCTGATCCGCGAACTGGCTGAAGAGCTGGAAATCGAAACCAGGGAAGCGTGCCTCGCTCCATTGACCTTTGCCAGCCACACCTATGACGGCTGGCACCTGATGATGCCGCTCTATGTGTGCAGGAAATGGCAGGGCACGCCAATTGCCAAAGAGCATTCGGCGCTCAAATGGGTGCGCCCGCAAAAACTGCACGACTATCCCATGCCTCCCGCCGACATCCCGCTCATCGCCCCGCTGTGCGATCTGCTCTGAGCGGGTCCGGCAAGAGTGGAAACGGTTTTGCGGTTCGGACGCGCGACAAAACAAGGATTTAGAGCCGTTCAGGATTTGATTTAATCAGATCCTGAACGGCTCCAGTTCGCAGTCGCGCCGTCATCCAGCCACTCAGAACACGCGCTTGAGCGCATCGGTGAGACTTGCCATGTCATAGGGCTTGGAAACCTTCGGCCGGTCCACATGCGCGTCGGGAAACGAGACCCCATCGGCGTAGCCCGAAGCAAAGATGAAGGGAATGGCCTTCTCGCCCAGAACATCGGCGATGGCAAAACTCGTCTCATTGCCCAGATTGACGTCGAGCACGGCAAACCCGATCTCGGTATTCTCGATCGCCTTGAGCCCCTGGGCGACGCTGGACGCCAGAACCACCTCCCCGCACCCCATGTCGCGCAGCACCGCCTCGCAATCCATGGCTATGATGAAATTGTCTTCAACGATCAGCGCCCGCCCCTCGGGGAAATTCAGCTTGCCCGCCCGCCTTGTGACCGGACGCGGCGCATGCTGTCGGGCTTCATCGAGATCGGCCAGATGTTCGGGCGCAATGCGCAATTTGGCCCGCAACCCGTCGATGCGATAATCCATCTCGACCGATCCGCCAAGGTCATGGGTCACCGAGCGCTCGATCACCACCGACCCGAACCCGGCACCGCCCGGCGGCTTGACGGGCGGGCCGTCGCGCTCGACCCAGCGTATGGTCAGCCAGCCTGAATCGTCGCGCTCGAGCGCAATGGCAACGGTGCCCCGCTTGTCGCACAATGCGCCATACTTCGCCGAATTGGTGGTCAACTCGTGAATGACCAGCGCCAGCGCCGAAAAACTCTGCGGCACCAGGCCCACATCGTCCCCCGAAACGATCACCCTTTCCGATTTTTCCGCCAGATAGGCCGCCGTCTCGTTTTCGATCAACGCCAGCAGCGATCCCGAGCCCCATTGACGCTCGGTCAACTGGTCATGGGCCCGCGCCAGCGCCTGCACTCGGTCGTCGAGCGTTGAAACGAACGCTTCCGTGCTGCGCTGGGGCGTATTGACCTGACGGATCAGGCCGCGGATCAGGCCCAAAATGTTGCGCACCCGGTGATTGAGTTCGGCGATCAGGAGTTCCTGACGCTGGCGTGCCTGCCTTCGCTCACCCTCGATCAGCTCGGTATGCTTGAGGATCACTTCGAGCAGGCTCACGCGCAGCGCCTCGGCCAGCCTGATATGGCTCGAACTCCAGGGCTCGGACTGCCCGCGCGCCGTTTCCTGCCAGATCTCGAAACTCTTGCGCGGCGTCAGGCGCGACCCCATCGGCCCCACGCTCACCGGCTTTTCCGGATTGCCGGCCCATTTGACCTCCTCGGTCACCTCGCGGCGGAAAAAGATCAGATAGTCGCCGGGCGTGCGCGAGATGGGAATGACCAGCATGCCCGAAACCCTGTCGGCATAGGCGGCCGCGGCCGGATGAAGCTTGCCCAGCTCGTGGGTGACAAAGATGGAATTGGACACCGTCCGGTTGAGAAACTGCACCAGCGCCTTGAACTCGGGGCGCTCCGGCGTCTCTCCCCACAGCTCGACCTCCTCATCGACGATCATGCCGATCCCGTTACAATCGACCAGCCCGCTCATCTCCCCGAACATCGAAGCGAGCTGGGAGACCGGTCCCTGCTCCGGTCCGACCATGCGCAGTACCTTGTGGTGAAATTCCTGCGCCCGCTTTTCGGCCTCGATCTCGCTCTCGCGGATCTTGGCATCGAGCGCCAGCGAGAACATCTGCCCGATCAGTTCGGCCGCCGTGCGCACGTTGAAGGGCACTCGGCGCGGGGAATAATGGTGACAGGCGATCAGCCCCCACAGCCGCCCGCGCAGCAGGATGGAAATCGACATCGAGGCGCCGACCCCCATATTGCGCAGATATTCGAGATGAATGGGCGAGACCGAGCGCAGCACCGAATTGGACAGATCGATCGGCATGCCATCGGGTGCCGCGAACGGTGTGATATCGTGGGGTTGCCCGTCCACATCGGCAATGATGCGGATCAGGTTGCGCTTGTAGAGTTCGCGCGCCTGGCGGGGGATGTCAGAGGCGGGATAGCGCAGCCCCGCAAAACTGTCGACACCCTGCCGGCGGGATTCGGCAACCACCTCGCCGCTGTCGTCGTGCAGGAATTTGTAGATCATCACCCGGTCAAAGCCGGTCAGCGCCTGCACCAGACTGGCACCCGACTTGCACAGCTTGTCCACCGAGTCCGCGGCCTGAAGGCGCTGCACGATGCGGCGGACCATGGAGTCGTTGCCTTCCGCGCCGGTCCGGGCCGGCTCACATTCAATGATAATCAGTGATCCCGAAACGTGAACCGCCGTGTCACACGGCGCTCCGCCCTCGGTCAACTGAACCCCGAACACCCGCTCCACATCGCCCGCGCCCGTCAGATGCTGGACATGGTTGCGGATGGTGTGAAGGAAATCCCCGTCGGCGAAATTGCCCAGCGGGCGACCGATCGTGTCGTCGGGCTCCGAGCCGAGCCAATCGGCGCTGTTGGCCGAAACATATTGAACGATCCAGTCGAACGAGACGGCCACCAGAAAGCCGAAGCCCTGGATACGGCCAAGCCTGTGGATCGGTTCGCGGTCGCAATTGGTCAGATCGACACCGCCATCAAGCGGAGTGCCGGGAGAGGCGTATTGATTCATTGGCCGGGCGCGGCTCCATCGGGTTCAAAATGGGCCAGAAGCTCACGCTCGAACAGCATGAACACCTGGTTGGCGGCATCGATCGCCGCCTGTTGTTCCGCCCCGGATAATCCTGCTTCGTTGAGAATGTCGAGGAATCGCGGCCAAAGTTTGAGCCCCGCGCCATGATCGAGATAGCCGGTCGCTGCCCCGCGCAACGCCGGATCGACACGACGCACCAGCATCGCACTCCCCAGACGCGACCCTTCGAGCACATACGCCATGCCAAACAGCGCCCCGCGCCCGCTCTGCAACTGCAGATCGGCTTGCCCTGGCCCGGACACGCCCAGCGCGCCAAGGTCGGACAGCAGGGCCGCCGTGCGCTTGCGTTCCGCCCAGTCGGCAACGATCCGCTCGATGCCGTTGGCCGCCATATGGGTCTCGAGCCCGGGCACAATGGCCCCGTGCCAGACAAGGAACCGGCGATAATCGTCCCGGCGCCCCAGATCGAAGCGACCGGCCGCTTCGTCGAGCCTTTGATGAGCGGCCCCTGTTGCGTCCCGAAGGACGAAACGAAAGCCGGCGGCGCGGTCCTGGATCATCGGTGGAAAAGCTCTCTGGCAAAAACACGGAAGGGGGCCGGTTTAGGCCCTGTCAGCGCTTGAAACGCACAAGCGGCGGCCAGTGTTCCCGTTATGAGCTTTCAGTCAGCCTTGCGGCGTGCCTTGAGGGGTGGTCTCGGGCTGGCTCGGCGCCAGAGCATCGAGCGGGCTGAACAGGGTACCGAAAAACCCGTCAACCGCATTGTTGATGGCCTCGCCCCGCGCGGCCATTTCCGCTTCGGCATTGAGCCGGCGCTGTTCGGCTTCCGCTGCCGCCGCTTCTGCATCGGCAAGCCGCACGATCGCGCTCTGTATCGCCGCGGCATCGGCCGACTGACGGGCCTGGAAGGCCGAAACGATGGTGGGGTCGGCAACGACCGCCTGGCAGCTTCCGGCCATCGACGCTGTTGCATTGACCGCCGAGGGCTGGCGGAAGACGTAACGCCCGTCGCACACATCCCAGGCGGGCGGCGTGCTTGCGACTTCGAAATAGTCGTAGCCCTGCTTGATGTTGTTCCAGAAATCGATGTGCTCGCTGGACTGGTGCTTGGCCATGTTGTCCGGCGTCATGCGGAACGGAAAGATCTGCACCTCGAACGAGCGGTTGCCGCCGGTAAAGCTCTCGCGGGCCAGTGCGTAGATTTCGGCGATCTGCTCGTCTTCCATGGCATAGCACCCGGCAGACGAACACGCGCCATGCACCATCAGATGGCTGCCCGTCCGCCCATGCGTGCGGTCATATCTGTTGGGAAAGCCCAGATTGAAGGCAAGGTAATAGTTCGAATTCGGATTCATCAGCCCGGGGGTGATCGTATAAAATCCTTCGGGCGCCTGCCGGTCGCCCTCGTAGAATTTGGGACCCAACTCGCCCGACCAGGTGCAGATTTCATAGGTCTGGAACAGCTTGTAGGACCCTCCGGCCGTCTGCTTCCAGACTTCGAGCGCCGATTCTTCCTTGAAGATGCGGATCATCATCGCCGCCTGCGGGCTCGACCCCATTGCGGCCAGCCGCGACTTGGTGGCGCCCGACAGCGGCGTGAGATGACGCCCGTCGCCCTCAAGCGCCGAGCACGAGGCCAGAACACCCGCAACAACGAGCGAGATGGCCAAAAGGACGAATTTACGGAGCATCTATGCCGTGACCCTGCAATTCCTGTACGCCTTGCCCCCGCCCCCTCTATGCCACCACAGGGTTAACGCTCGGTAAGGTTGTCGGGTAATCGACCTAAATTTTATGCAAATTGCAAGATGGCGCGGTCAAATTCAGGTGAGCGCCGTCCCGATCGCCAGGAATTTCTCGCGCCGCTGCTCGCGGATTTCGAGCGGGCCGAGCTCGTCGTCATACTCGCCGAGGAACTTGACGATCTCGCCCTTGACGTCGGCGAAGATCTTTTCAGGGTTGCGGTGCGCGCCGCCCATGGGCTCGTCGATGATGCCGTCGATCACTTTGAGCGCCAGCAAATCCTGCGCGGTGATCTTTTGCGCCGCCGCCATGTCCTGGGCCTTGCCCGCATCGCGAAACAGGATCGAAGCCCCCGCTTCGGGAGAAATCACCGAATAGACCGAATGCTCGAGCATGAGCACCTTGTTG
>CENV01013904.1_pt1 | contig 20729 bp, 23 predicted proteins | sample 530231 | NCBI WGS metagenome assembly CENV01 (sample SAMEA2619815, study PRJEB7988) | marine metagenome | biome: marine biome (ENVO:00000447); feature: surface water layer (ENVO:00002042); material: "saline water (ENVO:00002010), including plankton (ENVO:xxxxxxxx)" | depth 5 m | reverse complement strand
CACGATCTTAGTTGTGGCTATGGTCGTCACAGTATTTATGGGAATTAGGTAATTATGGCAGCAATCACAACAGATGATCAGCTAACTTCCGAAATCGGCAAACTTGCCGGAACTCCGCTGCCCGGGGTAGCACCTGTAACCACCACGGTAGGCGCAGGCGAAGATATCTCAGCAACCAGTGGTCAAATAGGCACCACTCCTGATCTGACAGCCTCACAAGTTTCTGAAACAGGCTTGACGCCTGTCACGCCAACTGCCCCTGCAGCGGACGTAGGACAGGTTGCCGGGATAACGGGCATACGAACTGATCTGGAGGAACTGGGAGGAGCGCAAGCCGCACAGCTAACGCCAACAGGATCGTATGTTGACATGACGGGTGTCGAGGGCACCGTGTCACCGGGAGCAACGGCAGAGGCCGCACAGGCTGAACTCGATCCTAGAGCCACCGTCCAGTACCAGCTTGGCGAGATCATGTCGAGTCTTGAGTCTGGCGGTCCTATGCCAGCCTTTGCGGCCCCTGCGGTTCGTAAGGTAAACGCTGTCATGCAGGCTCGGGGTCTTGGTGCCTCGTCGATGGCAGCGGCAGCTATCACGCAGGCACTCATGGAGTCTGGCGTACAGATTGCCGTACAGGACGCTAACAAATACGCTGCAGTACAGCTACAGAACCTGAACAACCGTCAGCAGACGGCCCTTGCAAACGCCGCAAACGTGGCTGCAATGGACAAGGCAAACCTGTCTGCGAGGTTGCAGGGAGCCGTTACCGAGGCGCAGGCGCTACTGTCTGTAGACCTGAAAAACCTTGACAACAAACAAAAAAGTGATACACTGACATACAGTGCTTTGACGCAGGCCCTGTTCAAGGACGCTGCGGAAGACAATGCCCGTCAACAATTCAACGCTAAGAACCAGTTGCAGGTTGACGAATTCTTTGCAGAACTAGGTTCGCAGGTCGAGACCGCTAACGCTAATCGGGTTGCGGCGATGCGGCAGTTCAACACTTCTGAGTCGAACGCTATGAAGCAGTTCAATCAGCAGGTTACTGACGCCCGTGACAAGTTCAACGCAAACATGCAGTATGCTGTGGATCAGTCGAATGCCGTGTGGCGCAGAGAAATTAACACCGCGAACACGGCGACACAAAACGAAACAAATCGTATCAACGTACAGAACCAGTACAATGCCACGCAAACAGCCATGAACCAGTTGTGGCAGTTCTATCGTGACAACGCATCGTGGAACTTTCAGAAGTCAGAAAGCCAGCTAGGTCGTCAACACGACATCGGCACAATGGCTATGCAGTTTGCGAACTCGACAGAAATGTACGAAAAAGAACAGAAAGACAAGGTTCTTTCAGGCATTGGTAGCTGGCTAACTAGGTGGGCAGCAACGAGTTAACAATGGATTTTGCAAAACTTTGGAATACTATAGAAACTTTCGTAGACCCTGTTGCTGATTTTTTGCTTGGGGAAGATGTCTACGATGACGACGCTGTGAACGTAGCTAGTAAAAAATCACGTTCTGGCGGGTTCTTGGGTGATCTTCTGGGCAAGGGTGCAAAAGCATACATTGACTTGAAGGATTCTGAAGATGATCCTAATTTTGCTGCCACACAATTTCAAGCTCCCAAAATAACTAGATACAGACCTACCCCTCCTAGTAGTCCCGGAGGAGCCACCCCCATGCGAGGTCCTGTAGGTTCTACTGATCCACGTGTGCAGCGTCTCTTCCAGAACGCGAGACGAGGACGTGCATATGCCAATCCTGATATGAACGCATTTGGTAGAAACGTGCGCGTTGCTATGAATTTGCGACAGGGTCGTCTTACACAAACTGTAGAAAAGGCGTCCGTACCGTCTGTAAAAGAGGCCGCTCCAGCACAAGTTCGTAAACACTCAAAGGATGTGACGTAATGTCTGAAACAGATGCACAGGTTCGCGGCAGAGGTTCCATAGAAAATTTAGACCCCTTTGCATACGCTCCTCCGGGCCACTCCTTGACCCAAGATAATTCTCGTTGGCCGTGGGGAAAACCACCCCGGGATGTCGATCCGGAGAAAGCACTTAGTCGTGCTTTGGATGGTCTAGAAAAACCTGCCGTCATGGAGGAGATGACAAAACTTCTTCTTGTCGGCGTGTCCGTAGAAACTCTTGTTGAGGGCTTTCTTCTGCAAGGCTTTCAAGAGGGTAAATTTACACCAGATGTTGCGGTTCTGATAAAGCCTGTTCTCGCTCTTATGATCGGAGAGATGGCTGAAGACGCTAATATACCGTTTCGTATGTTTGAGAATGACAATGCAGGGGAGGAGGGCAAGATGGACGAGCGAACCTTCTTCCGTATGATGAGAGAAAATAATCCGCGCATGTTTGAGTATATACGCGAAAAGGTCAACTCGCAGATTCGTGAAGGAAACATACCCCGCGAACCTGAAGAAGAGACCTTCCTTGACATGAAGGGAGATCAAGAATGAGTTTCTTGGCATTCATAGGCGGGTCCATAAAAGAACTCAACTTGATTGAAAAAGAGAAGAGGGCTGCTGCGGCCAAAGAAGCAGAGGCTGCGGCTGAGTACGCTCTGTTCGAAAGACAGGAGAGGTTTAAGTCCGATCTTACGGAAGGCCGCAGTATAGCAGCAGGTAAACGCGAACTTGAACAATCTAAACGGGCTGATGTAGCCGAAGCTCTTCAGCAGGCTTTGGAAGACGGCACTATCACGCAGGCAGGTCTCGGAGCCATCGGAAAGGGCTTGACCACCTTTGACCCTTCATTCATCGATCTTACTAAATCTGCTTCTGCCATCGAAGCAGCCGCCACAAAATATGATGTGAAAGGCGACACCGGTACTTTTACATGGAATTTAGCAGCAGAATTGGAGTACGGATCAGGTGGGAGTCCGTACAAACGCGCACAAATCTTGTGGGATAGCTGGAATAAACAGTTAAGCACAGAACAGGGCTACAGGGATGCTCTGGATTTTTTCAAGGATGATGAAACTGCTCTCAGAAACATGGAGAGTCTAGTTAAAAAGAATGAAGGCGCTCTGCGTGTAGGCAATATCAACGCACAAAAAGCTGCAGGAGTAGAACAGACCGGTCTTAAATACATTGACCTTACAGAAAACTACACGAATGCAGCAAGGCTGTTCGACGAGCTTGGTTTTAAAAACGTAGAAGAACTCACACTAAAGGAAATCGGTCAAGCGATATACGATGTTGCAGATGACGAAGAAGCTCTGTTGTTTCCCACAAGGGACACATCAGAGGGAGGTCTGGTTGGCGGCATTTTCATACCCGTTAAAAAAACAGACATCACGCACCTAGAAACTATGGCTACGCGAACTGGCTACGAGTCTGCACAGCAGATGGTTGCAGCGTTCAACTACCGTGCCGGTGAACGACCGGAGGGTATGAGTGATCAACAATTTGCAAGTCAACAGAATGACGTGCTTTTGAAGGCGGTCCAGCTAGAGCGAAAAGGCTATGGCGACATGCTTGCAAATCCCGCTCTGATGGACGGTGCAGATGCTGCAAATTTTTACAACGACCTGAATAAGACCTTCAAGGGGGACAAGCAGGCAATGGCACAGGCCGTGTCTCTGCTAGTGAAAACACCCGAGGGAACCTTTGTGAAAACTCGTAGATATCGTTACTCTGGCAACGTCAATCAAAAGACACAAGCTATAGGGACAGGCGCTGAGTTTGTTGAAAAAGTTACTGGTCTCAAGGCTGACGATTTCAATGAAGGATTCAAGGCACAGACAGAGGCTGTTGACTACTTAGATCGTCTTATTGAACTTGAAGATGAGATAGGTGAACAGGTTGGCACTGGCTGGATTAGAAATACGGCTGCATTCTTCGCCCGCTTCGGCATTCAAATTGCACAGGGTCCGCAAGCTATCGGCGCACTCTTCGGTGCAAACGAAGACTTCGCAGCCACCGCCCCGGGAACTAATCAGGCTGACCTACAGGCAGTCGTGAAAAAAGTCATTCCGGGCATCGACCTAAATAATATTTCAGAAGCCGAAGCTATCCGCCTTACCTTGGCGGCTAAGATGGCCCGTGCTGTCGATCCGTCAGGACGCTTGTCAAACCAAGACTTCGAGATTCAACTTCGTAGACTTGGAGATGCCGCCTTTACAACTCCGGGCGAAATCAAAAGAAAACTCACAATGATTAAGAAAGAGTTTGAGTCTGACTTAGAGTATAAGAAAATGCTCAAGCGGGTCATGGACGATCAGTCTAAGCTAACGCCACAGGTTGCTCGGACAGTTCAGGCTCACATCAAAATCAGGCAGCTAGAAGAAGGTATGTACGGGACTACAGGTCGAGAGGCCGTTGTTCAACAACAAGAAGAAGCTACTGCCAAAGTCACCACGACACAATCCGCACGAACTCTAGACGGAAATCCCCTGTATAAGGGTTCAGACGGTCTTTACTATTTGGACCCCGAAGCAACTCAAGTCGTCCCTGCAGACAGGGTCAAGGATATTAAGTAAATGGCACGACAGGTCACGGTAGAGGAAGTAACTGAGAAGCCAACTGGCGGCGTCTTCCCGCCTAGTGAGGGCGGTGTTGTATCCGTAACAGAAGATGGCGGCGAACCTAAACCCGTAGGTGAAGTTCCCCGAAAAGCGGCTGCACCTCTGCAAACAGACGTTGTTCTTAGTCCTGATCCTGTACTGGGCGTATCTACGAAAGTAGTCCCCAAAGGTGACGTGACGCAAGCTGCGGGAGAAAGTGTTGCCAGACAGGTTGCGCCATCCTTCGATTCGATTCTGGAAAGCACTACAGATACGAATGAATATATGCGCCTTCTGTCTTTACAAGAGGACGCAGAGGCTGGTGATGCTGACGCCCAGATGAGGATGCTATCCTTGACGGAAGGCACAGTTCCTCCGGGGGAAACGGTCAAGCCGTTCACTGAACAGGTTGAAGGGGCCGCGCCCGGGGTAGTTCAACCTATGAACCGTGCTACACTAGAGGCAATGTTTCCGACGCTTGTCGATCCCTTCGAGATAGATCAGGCACTCCTTGTAGGTCAACAACAGATTACACTCGACAATATGCTGCGGGAAACAGTTCCGGATGCGCGGGTGCGGCAAATTCTTGTAGAGAACGGTCTGGGTAACTTTGGCGAAGTTGTAGGAGGAAGAATTGCGGAGGCAGGGCGTGGTGGTGCCCAATTATCTGCGATGTTGACAAGCACATCACCTCTAAATACGGCTGCGTATTATGGTGGTCTTGCTTTTCTTGATTGGTACAACGGTAGAGCGTCTAGCTTTGGGGCTGCGTACGCTTCATACTCTGCTGAAATACAGCGTGACAGTGAAAGAAATTTAGATCAACTTCAGGTGTTCACTGATGCAATCGGACTGAGCGGTCCCACTATCGGTCGTGCTACAGATGCTTTTGTCAAGGATCAACTTCGACAAAAACTAGAAGATGGGTTGATGACCCAAGAAGAGTTTGACTCAGTTGTTTACGAAACGACAGCGGACGGTCAGCGAATTGAAAAAACTCTTGTAGACGAAGCAACAGCTAACAACATTCTTCAGCTATCTATGAATGAACTGCCCCTGCTATCAAGGTTCGGGGCTATTGCTGCTGAAAACGTAGTCACTATGGCAGGCTTTGGGGTAGGCAAAGCAGTTAAGGGTCGTAAGACCCTCAGAGAAGTTCGCAATCTTAAAGAGCAATTCCCAGAACTTTTAAAGGGTATTGAAGACCCGGAAAGAATTTTAAGCACTGTCCAAGCTGCAGGAAAAGCCCGCAGGATAAATAAAAAGTTTCTTATGATCGGTTTGCGAGAAGAACGGCTAGATGCAACAGTTGTTCGTTTATCTAACGACATTGAGAAACTTGAAGACGATCTTGCTAATATGCGGCTCGGAGGAGCTTCCGTTAAGGGGCATCCCAAGTACGCAGAGTACATAGCTAAAAGTCAAGAATCGAACCTGTTAAAAACTCGCATGCTGAAGGGTAAGTTCATGGGACGCACCCTGCCCCTAGTCGCAGAAAACGTAGAGAACTCTTTAGTAATCTCTGCAGGACAACTTGCAGCCCGAGAATTTCTCCCCTCATTCACAGGTCTTGAATCGGACACATCCGAATTCATGGGTGCCTTAGTTATGAGTTTGGGCGGATACAAAGTCACTAAAACAGTGGGTAAAGCAGCAGCTGGTGGTGTTTTGCGAACTGTTGAAGGTAATACTTCTGCAAAGGTAACAGGCAGCTTTGGTCGTGTTATGGACTTCCTAGCTTACGTAGGAACAGGTGGAGAAGTAGGTCGCCTCAAAAGCGCACAGGGAAAGGCACTATTTGGTGATGAAACAATAGAGGTTTACGAAAAAGGTCTGGACCGTAAGCTGACAGCGGACGAACGTCGTGGGATTACGTATGCTTCTCGTCTTATTCAGAACATGAGTCCGGATCAGCGAGAACTTGTTTTCAAAGCACAGGAACAATACTTCGACATACAAAATCGTATTGTGAATAGATTCCCTCAAGGAGATGCCCGGGAACAGGCAAAGGAATTATTCACCCTTTCTTTTGCACAGGGCGCAAGTCTCGGACCCTTGGCCGCTCTCAATCGTCTGGAAACAGGTCGCATGAGTGTTCGTTCCCTAAAGGACATGGACGCTGAAACTCTTCGCAGGCATACCGAGGCAACTGAAAAGCAAATCGATATAACTGAAACAGCCCTCGACAACTTCGATCAACTTCTAAGAGATACGGATGGCGTGACGGGCAAGGAACAAGTTGCTACGTTCATCCTAAACGCACGGAATGCGTTGAAACAACATCAACGAAATGTTGCAGGAGAAGCACAGGATCAACTTGCCGCTTTAGATGAATTAGAAACAGCTATATTTAGTGACATAGCTACGGAAATACCGTCTGACTTTTTCAGCACCCTTCTATCTCAACGCCGATCTTTGCACAGACAAATCGGAAAGAGTTTCGATACCAAAGAAGAGATCATACGCTTGCAGCAGGTTTTTCAAGAGGGCCTTGAAAATCGTGTTAATATAGTTAGAGGAATGAGAGGTCGAGGGGCACAGCATCAAATCGCTCTTGCAAGTGCTGCAGAGGATATGATTGACACGCACGTCGAAACATTATTCGCGACAGGACGTGCTGCCTATGAACCTGTTGTGGAGTTTGCGAAGAATCGCTCTCCTATTGACATGTCGCCTATTGTTCGCAAGATGATAGAACAATTCAAGGCATCCAAGATTGAGAATTTCTTCTCTGCCGAGGGGGACTTCTTCAGTGGTAAACTCGGTCAACAAGCTCAAGAAGTTTTTCAGGACATGGTGGATCGTGTCATCCCTCCGGAACAAATGGATGAGATGAGAGGTTTGTTACGCGCATCCGGCTTCGACGATAAACAACTTACGGACATTGAAGTTGCTATTCGTGCATCTGATGCTTCAGATCAACTTAACATATTTGCACAAGCGAATCCGTACGAAGTCGAAGTCATGCGTCGTGCCGTTCGCGACATGGCCTTCCGACTCGATCCTCTCGATCAAAGAAACTTGAAAAGGGTTGCAACTGATTTTGCGGCTGATCTAGATAATCTTATAAAGACTCAGGATAGCCAAGTTTACGAAATGCTTTCAGAGGCTCGGGACACGTACGCAGACGAAGTCGGAGACAGACTGCGCCCGAATCAATTCCTGACAAACGTCCTAAATTCTAGAAAAGGACCGGAGAAGAGAACAAGAGGGTCCAATGATCCTTACAGATTTCTCTACGGAAAAGTAACTCCTGTCAGCGTGTTCAATCCTATAGCAGAGGCTATCGCTAAAATTGAAGCGGGAGGTCCCGGGGCAAGACTTGCACGTCAAGAACTGCCCGTGCATCTTGCTAACCTACGGACTATTTTCGGAGAACGAGTAGATGTAGGCGACGGTACTATAGACACAGTCTTTGATTTAACAACGGATGCTGGGCGCAGCAAATTCAACACTCTGCAGAAACTCGTATCTGAGCAAGTGTACACGCAGTGGGGTGAAAAAACTATCGCCGCAATTAAGCAACCTCGCCCTACACAGACATCCCTTGCTCGACAAGTAGGCGGATATGATTTCAAAAATTCATCCGACTGGACGGAGCTTGAAACTTTCCTACAGGTCCCTGTTAAGGAAGTCGTAGACGGACAAGTGAAAGTTCGCAACATATCGATTGTAAAAACGGGTGAGATGATATCTTCAGAACGAGATATTGTTCGTCTCATGGATGAAAGTATACAAATAAAAAATAAGTACGATAAATTTGTCAAGGAAGTTACTACACAAACCAGTCAACTTCGTAGGGATGTAGCAACTGAAATAGAATTTGATCGTAAAACCTTTGACGATCTGGCTCCTATCCTTCGAAATCTACAACCGGATTCATTTTACACGGACTTTGTTCTCAACGGTAGTCAGGAATTGCTAGATACAACCCGAGAGAGGGCTGTGGCACTTCTTGTTAAGGGGGGCATGGACATAGATGAGGCAGCAGATAGCTTTGATTATGCTGCCAAAAGCCTTGTGACACGCGCCTTAATGGAACGTGGTGGTTTGCAAAATGTTCAGGGAAGAACTGTTACAGGCCTTAACAAACAAAAGAAAGTTGTCCGGGAGTTCACTACGCCTCAGAATATGCTTCAAGATATTCAGGAAAATAGAGAACTACTAGACAATATCATGGGCAAAGATCATGTTGACTACTTGGAAGAAATAACCGAGTTTCTTAACATGACAGCTAAGTCAGAGGTAGGTCGCGCTTCCTTTGAAGGACTTGTTAAAGCCTACGGCACAAATGAAGCCCTTAGTCGCGTGTACAACATAGCTCGGGGAATGGTCAGTCCTTTGTACGTAACCTCTGAGTTTGCCGTCAGATTAGCAGCACAAGCAAATGTCGAGATGCTTCAACTTGCCGGTAAGGATCAGAATGCCGCCCGTATTATGACGAACATGTTGAAATATCCAGAACTGCTGACTCGTCAGGATATGGATTATTTCGACGGAAAACTTGTAAAATTCGTTGTCGGTGAAATTCTAAAAAGACCGACAACATATCAACAAGCCGCAAGTCTAGCTGACATGCTGGGTTCTGCAGGAGAGACCACAACACAGGAGGAAGACCAGTGAAAATGAGTAAAAAGCCGAAGGGCTACGCCTACGGATCGATGGTCCGTAAGCCTATGTATGGGGGTGGCATGGCTATGCCTATGAACCCAACCACCAGACGTGAAGACAAAATGGGCATGACCGGCACTATGGCAACGGGCATGCAGAAGTTGGCAGAGGGCACCAAGGGTAAGCTGAAAGAGTTCGCGGCTCTTGCACCGCCCTTTGACAAGGCAACCTATGCTGACAAGATTGCAGGCGCTACAAAGAACGACTAGACGTAGCGGCCAGACTTATCGAATATCTCGTCGTTCATAGACTTGAGATATCTGATCAGGCTGGCAACTTTGTAGGTAGCCTCGTAACTAGGCATACCTGCTTCCATAGTTCTAATAAATACATCGGGGTCAACGGACTGGGTCTCCAGTTCGATGTCCCCGTTTTCATTTAGGAACACTTGTAAATTAAACAGGGTGGCCTTCGATTTCTTTTGTTTTCTCATAGTGAGTTCGCAGGTCCGAAATAGGTAGGTTGTGGCAGTCTGCCCGTACTTCGTAGCCGTTGTCCGGATCAAGCTGACCCTTCTTCATAAACACTGACTTGTCGAAGTATTCTTCTTTGGACAGGTATCCGAGGAACCAGCCCTTAGAGAAATCTTTGAGTATGCGTGTGAAGGCGTAGATGTCACAGTCTTGCTTCGTGTTAAAGTTACTGATGCTGCATGAGTAGTGGGGCAGCGGGGTAGCAGAGGTCTGCTTTGTCTTCACCTCTACCTTCCGTCCGTCATCCAAGACGATGTCGTAGTCGTACGAATTTAGCCACGAACCCCCAAGTACGGAAAGCACCACCTGTTCGCCGAGGAAGCCCGCAACGCTACCTCCGCCTCTCAGAATAGAATTGTGTAGTAGACCCATCTCAGTGGCCTTCCTACGGCCAGCAATCAGCATCTTGTCACTTATCTGCACTTCGATCAACAGTCTTCCTCCACTCTTCATAGCATGGATGGTTGCGGGGCGGATCGTACTGAACCCATCCATTGCCCCGCTTCCACACTGGGCGTGTTTCTTTTTTAGGCGGCATTGAGGTCAACTACCTCGCACACACCAGCCGTGCATGCAAGTTCACGGGAACCGGAGGTATTGTCCTCGCGCTCATATTCAGACAAGGCTTGCCAGTCGATAGCCAGCTTGCCATATCTCTCCTGCCACTCAAGATACTCGTCCGCGTCGATGTCCTGATACGGAGCCTGCTGATACGTGTGATCAGAGTGTGGCAGGAAAGAGACGCCCGACGCAACGTCGAAGTTGTCGTACACCCACGAACCCACTTCCATCCACTCGTCCTCCTTCACCGTAATGGTGACAGAAGGCTTGTGTTCACACCAGTGTATTGCATACGTCTTCCACAACTCTAGCTGTTCAATAGCTGTCATCTGTGTTCGCGTGACAGCGGAGTCTGGAGACTTCATGGCAAATGAGAAGACTGTAGTCGAGTCAGGCTTCATTACATCCGGCTCACTGTACACACCCTGTTCCTTGAGGAACTGTGTGAGGGGGTCTTTGTTGTCACCACGAACTGTGCGGATGTAATAATCGTTGTGCCTAGCGTGAATGCCGCTTGCAGCGTCCACCAGTTGCGATACAGTACCCGACGGTTTTACACAGGTGATGGCAACCGACTGTGGAATACCAAGCGCGTTTGCGTACTTCAAATTTGTATCGACGGCGGTCTGCCGCATCTCTTCGAGCCAGCGAGGGGAATCGACGGTCTTTGATAAAATCGAGTGATCCATGATACCAGTCAAGGATACGCCCAGCAATCGTTCTTCTTCTGTGTTTGTCTTCCATATCTTCCTCAGATACTTAAAGTCTGTGAGTGTAGACTGCAGGGTGCCCAAGATGGTTGCGAGGCGAACCTTACGCTTGAGAGAGTCGAGGGTGTCATGTTCACGCACGACAACTTCTGACAAGTTGCAGAACTGATACGGACGGAGGATGATCTCGGAGCAGGGGTTTGTGCCGAACTGGATGAAGGATTCATCGGTGCGATGAGGGTGAACTGCGTAGTGACTGTCGGTATCGTCAAGCAGAGGTCTGTCGTGAACTTTACGACGACCATTCCGCGCAGCTTGCTTCACCGCAGCTTGACGGTTGAACAGTCCACGTTCTCCGGACTTAGACTCGTACAGAGATACCCACTCACGCATAAACGTACCCATCTCTGGCTTACCCTTGTAAGCAACAGAGTTGTTAGCCAGCGCACGTTGACCCTCGTTTTCCCACCACGCACCAGACTTGGCATGTGCCATCTGATCGTCGTTCAAATTCGACAGGGAGATCAGAGCAGAACGACGGACGCCGCCAACCACAACGATCTCACCGATCTTGCACATCAAGTCGTGACACTCAATCGGGAAGAGGCGACGGCCCTGTGCCTTCTTGAACAGTTCGACGGTGAAGACGAACAAGTCGTTGAGCGGTCCGGGACCAGAGGCACGGCCACCCATAGTCTTCAAGCGTTCACCGGATGCGCGTACCTCTGACAAGTCCCACATGGGAATCTGCCCTGCATACAGCAACGCAATCAACTCACGCAGCGACTTGGCCCATCCGGGCTTAGAGTCACCAACCTTGATCACAGTGTCCGTGTCGTGCATCGCATCGCTGACGACAGGCAGCTTGTCCACGTTCTCCCGCTCGACAGAGAAGCCCACACCTGTGCCACACATCAATATATACATGCACTCGTCGAATGAGCGGGGACTGTCCACCGGAATGTAACTGCAGTTGTAGCCACAAATATTATCACGAGCGAGGGCTGGTCCCGCAGTCATCATGGCCCGCATCGATGGCATAATCTCCTGCCCCAGAATAGCATCACGAATATCTTCGATGTCCTTGGCTGGCAGATCATACTGATGCTTTCCCTTTACCTGATAGGTCATAAACTTGAGATAGCGATCTACGGTTTCGCCCCAGTCTTCACGACGTTGTTTGTCATCAAGCCAACGTGCATAACGGGACTTGTGTATAAATTGTTGGTATGGTGTGGGTAGCATGTTATTCATCTGTGGTTTCCTCAATAAGTTTCTGTAAGTACCACTGCGCCTTTTCTAGGTCTTGTACGCCATTCTTGTATCGATAGCGCCATAGGTACTTGATTATGTTTCCCTGCAGGTAGTATTCGTAACCGTCGCCCGTTGCGGCGCGGATGGCATCGATGCACTCAATCCCTGCCTGATTGTAGTGCGGCGGACTATTAACCATGTCCTGTGCCCATGCAGCATTAGCTGCGCCTTGCATACTTGCCATGCTCTCTTGCTCGGCCATCTTCTTCATATACTCCTCGTGCCTCAACGATCATCTCCATCACCAATAATCGTACCCTTGTTCATACGGCACTGCAACTTGTATATATTCATCTCTGCAATCTGCTGCAGGCTGTATCCTAAATCATCTGCTAGGGCTGCACAGTACCAGAGGACATCTCCTATCTCTTTTGCAATGTCTCCCTTGAAACGAGCATCATCCCGTCTATCGCGGTAAATCTTCTTCACCTTGTCCGCAACCTCACCAGCTTCTCCCGCCAACCCGAGGGCAGGGTACGTGATCTTCATGCGTTCCGGATAGATGGCATACTTACGGGCCTTCATCTGATAGCCGTTGAGGTTCCAGTTTTCTCTGATCATTGCTTCTTTCCAAATTCTACCTTGACGATATTCGTGTCGGGCATCTGGTTTATATCCACGCCATTACCCGTCTCCTCTGACATGGCTTCTTTTGTGGCCTCGAACTGTAGACGAGCCAAGCCTGCCTGCATGACTCTGTCGAAGTCTGACTCCATGAGTTCAACAAGTCCTGACAGAATGACAGCCCCCGCTGGGATGTATTCGTCATCTTCATCTTCTTCTGTTGTGTCATATGCCATCATGGATACGTGATCATCATCATCTCCCTGTCGGAAGATAAGATACCATCGATCCTTCAAGAGACTTGCCCTCTCCATGTTTATTAAAAAATCGTTATCGCTCATTTCTGCACCACTCCTCTGGTATAGAACCTTCAGCCCACTGAAAGCCGTGCTTGGTTGCCCAGTCACCATAGGTGGTCTTGGAACCCTTGTAAATTTTATTCGAGGCGCGGATGAATACAAACCGTATGTCTAGGTCCGGATTCTGTTCCTTGACTAGCAGCATCTTCACCCTGTCACCTTTGTCGAGATGACCCTTCGTTTCCACGTACACGTCTGTGTCGGGGAAGTAGAAGTCAGGAGTGTAGGTTCGCGGCTTGGGTATGTACACCACCCGCTCTTTTTCGTACTCAAAAGATATACCCCGCTCTACAAGTTTGCGGGCGATGTTCGACTCGAACTGTGATCTAAATTTTAATTTTCGCATTAGTCTTGCAGCGGAAACGCCCCCTTTACCAAGTTTAGCCTCTTTAGCAGATACTGTTCTACTTTTGGGGTATATTTTCTTAAACGTGACAGTTCCTCGTTTAAGGGAATCGTCGGAATACATACAGCAGCACCCATCCTCAAGTGTTGATTGATATGTTGAAACTCTTCTTCTATGCGTACGATATCCCGGGCCTCCGTCTCTGATGTCAGGTAGCCTGACTCGGAATAATTGTTACGCAAAGTTAAGGGCAGCGAACCTTCTATATTTCGCACCTTGACCAGTGCGGGTTCGCCGCCCCTACTTTCGTGACTTTCTATGTATACGTGCCTGATCTGTGGATTCAGGTCCAGCAACTTGAGATCATACGTGCTGGTATAAATGATAGGCATGTCATCGCTCTTTCTTCACCAGCTTTGTGTACCAAGTCATCGGGGGATTCTTGGCCTTCGATGTGATCCGGGGATGATACTCCGCACCCTTCCAGCAGTGTTCCTTGAATGAACAGAAGGTGCAGGTCTTGGGCATGAGGCGATTGCCTGTTTCATACTTGATACCCTTCTCTGTGTATGTTTCTGGCACAGAGGTGAAGGGCACCCGAAACTTAGCGTCTGTGACTATGGCGTGAACGCGCTTGGCAGCTTCATCAAGATATGTCTTGCGATCCTCGTCTTGATTGTCCGGAGCCTCAACAAAGTCCCACTCCCCGCTCGACTTGTTGATGGCGATCCAGCCACCGAAGGGCATGCCCTGCGACTCTGAGTATAGATATCCCTGCATGATGTATCCGAAGGGATCGTCTTCTTTGATTGCGTCGTAGCCGCCACGTCCCGAGAACTTGTTGTCAAACGACCAAGGGCTTGTGGACTTAACGTCCCACACCTTGTCGTCAATGATAACGTCGAGAGTTCCGTTTACAGTCTGGCCTGCTATAGACAGGGAACACTTCTCTTGTTCGGATGCTACGTTGATACCTGCAGCCTTCATAATTAAAACTGCAGATGCCTCTATCAGATCACCAATAAGAAAACGAACAATATCGTTGTAAGCGACATCCTGCTTGAGTCCCTGCTTTTCTAATTGTTGCTGGCACAGAGGACGGCCCAGCCCGGACATACGAATACGATAGTCCGAGTTGCGGCTAAACTGCTTACGTATAGCAGCCTTACAGTCCTCTCCAAAGGCTTCAATAAGATCGTCGAGACGAGAGGAGTCAATCTCCCCTCGCCCCGCCTTTTGGAGGAAGTCTTGTACTTCCAAGAGATGAAGCATCAGCTTGCGAAACGCTGCGCCAGATCGAGGTCTTCATCATTCATCGACATCTTCACAGCAGCCTTGTAGTCAGTCATAACTGACTCATTGTGGCCCTTGACCGTCTCGCCAAACATCTTAATCAGGTCTTTATCTGCGTCGGTAATCGACACTTCTTTTACAAGACTTAGTTTCGGAGTCCAGAAGATCACACTACCGTTCTTCTTTTTCTCCGTTGACAGTTCAATCACAGCCTTCTGCATCAGGATTTTACGCCGTGTCAGTTGCTGATCGATGAAGTCTCGTACCGGACGAAATCCTGACCTCTTGAAGTACGCCATGAATGGCACGTTCTCAAGTGGCGTGGGTGTGCCGTCAGCAGCCGTAGCATCCGGCGCATCCAAGACTCCGTAGATGACCTGATTACAATTCACTGACTGGCTCAAGACCACACGAGGATCATCGTCAGGAAGAGCTTCCTCTTCTGCCCTCGTCAGTCGTCCACACTTATTTCCGCCCTCGCTGTCAGGGAACTCTCCAGACAGGGTGGGCCGCTGCACAGACTTACAGGAGAACTTCTGTTCGTCCTGATTCCACACAGACCATTCGTAAGTTCGCATCAAGGGACGGATGTGTACCTTATCCGAGTAACTCGGTCCGGACCCATTCCAAATGCGCCAAGCACCACGCTTCAGCGTGATCCCGTCGTCGTTCTCTGCCTCGTAGTTGATCGTCAGGCGTGGCAAGCCTACACGTGGCGTAGAATCCACGTCAGCCTGCCCTGACATCTTCATCAAGGCTTCTTCGTCTCCCGCATCAAACGCGGTCAAAAACTGATTTAGTTCGTCGTTCATTTGAAGTTCTGTACCCATATCATCCTCGTGTTGGGTGTTGAAAGTAGAAGTATTATACAGTTAACACTTCTTCTAAGTCAAGCCAGTTTTTTCCCATTTTTAATTCTATTCCTACAGGCATGTCGTACCGTACACCGTAACGCCGCTCCGTCTCCTGCGGTATAGCAAGCATACTTTTTGCCATGATCTCAATGCACTGCTTCTCTTCTCCCGGGAATACGTCCATGACAATCGAGTCGTGAACTGTGTTGCAGATCACAGACTGTAAGTTACTGTCTTTCAATAATTTATGCAACATGACAAGAGCGATGGGCAGCAGGTCTGCGGTAGCAAATCCCTGCACAGGATAATTGCAGATGGCAGTCCGGTTCGTGGCGGTGCCCCACTCCGTCCAGCGGGTTCCCGGGAAACAATACTGACGACCAGAGGGAAGACGGACGTGCCCCTTCGTCACTGCGTCCCGTTGCAGCAACTCATGCCAGTCGCTGACACCGACATACTTTTGCTTGAAGGCACGGTAGTAACGCTTCTGATCCTCAGTGCCGCTGACACCGCCGTAGAGAGGCTTGAAGGTGTGCGCCTTAGCTTCCTGACGTGTGCAGCCGATGATGCCAGCCGTGTAGTTGTGAACATCCGTGCCAGCCTCGACATCGCTGCGTATGCCGTCATCCCCTGCAAGGAAGCCAGCAACCCGAAACTCTAGCTGCGAGTAGTCTCCCTCAAGTATCGAACCACCCTCGAACCTGCTTTCTACAGCCTTGCGTATAATGAAGGTCGAGCCTCGCGGCATATTCTGGAAGTTAGGGTTGCGAGACGACAGTCGTCCTGTCGCCGTCACACACTGCATATACTCGGTGTGGATGAAGCCGTGAGGGTCCATGTTGTTTTCCATACCCTCGACAAAGGATCGCAGGTAAGTTCGCACAGCAGAATAACGAACGTAAGCCTCTGCAAACTCACGAGCGTCACCCCGCAGGTCTGTCATCATTTCTTCGAGGGTAGACTTGTCAGTCTTGAAACCGCCTGCTGCCGTGTCGAAAGTATCACGAGGTATCAGGCGAAACCCGGCGACCTCGTGTGTATTATGATACACAACGCCGGAGCCGCTGCACGTCCTACAGATACGAACCGCCTTGCCGGGGGTGCCGTCCTTACGAAGAGGGCTGTAGCGGCCCTTCCCGTGGCAGTCAGGACACTGTTTGCCTATGGTCTTGTACAGGACAGTAGTCTCGTTGAGAATATGCCGCTTGAACTCTCCCTTCGCCATGCGAGTTCGCTGCTTAGGCTTCTTGGTTGCGCCGCGAACCTCGTGACCAAGGTTAAAGATAGCAGCCCACCGCTTCTTGTCCTTGATAGCACAGGAGTAGAACAGACGTGACCGGTCGTCAGGACTGTCGAGATTGACAGGTGTGTCACCCATCGCGTTCGCGGCTAGTTCCTGTAGCCTACGCTCCAAGGTAAATAGTTCGTCCTCGTACTGCTTACGAATGTCTGCAAGTGTTGCGTGATTGATCTTGATACCGTTGCGTTCGATGTCAGCAAGAACGTCAGTGACTTCAAGCGATAGACGCAAAGTGGGCAAGAGTGCCTGATTCTTCATTGAATAGTTCCTCAAATGTAGTGCCGAAGGCTTCGAGTTGTGCAAGGGCTACTTGCTCGGTTGCAAGGACATCAGCCTTGCCATATGTTTCAATTATCTCCCAAGGAATGTCATAAAACGTCTTACCTTCCTTGAAATACGGCGCGACAAGGTCTGTCTCCTTTTGTACTCCACTATACTTTTCTGCAAGACTAGCAAGTCCCAAAGGCCAACGACGCGCCCGCGCCAGTAAATATTCCGCAACCATCGTGTCATAGATATGTCCCTCGTATACGAATCCGCAGTCGCGAATCCAAGATAGATCGAACTTTATATTCTGTCCAACAATAACGTCAGCGTGGTTCAAGGCAGCTTGAAATTTTGTGAACGCACCCTCGGTCGGCGGCTGTGTCGAGTGATAGTAGCAGTCGTAGTCCACAGTGCTGTTGAGCCACTTGTAGCCTATCGACACAAGTTGGTTGCCGAAATACGGCAGGGGTGTGGACGAACCGTTCGCCTTCTCACGATGCGTTGTTTCGATGTCAAAGGTCAAGACATTCATCAGTAGTATACTCCCCTGTGTACATCGATGTGACAAGTCTCCATGCCGTGCCAGCCGTTAATCTTGTTCTTCGATATGCAGATGTGGCGCACCGTGTTCTCCTCTTCAGAAGTTCCGGTCTTGCCGATACCTATGATGACATCTGCCTCACCAGCCTTACCGGTCTTCGAGTTGTCCATCATGTTGTAGTCAATAAATTGACGGTCATGTCCGTCGTTTGACGCCTGACTGACAGCCCACACAAGCAACTTGTTACGCTTGGCAACCTCTCGGGCAAGAACATATATTTCTTTGAGGCGCTCGTCGCCCCGACTGAAGTTGCCGTCAACCCGGAACTTGTCAAGCTGATCACAGAACATCACGTCCGGTTGATTTAGCTGTGCGTAGTCATTCAATTCATCCATCGACATACCCACAGCGTCCATGACCGTCAGGTAGGGGTCCACCTCTGCCATGTACCTGTCGTTGAGTTCGTCGGATGCCGACTGCATCTCTGCCTTCGTCTGTGCAAAGTATGCCTGAATGATGCGCGTCTTTATCTTGTCGGCACGTTCCTCATTTGCCCAGTACACAACCTTTTGTTTTTGCTTGATATACTGAGAGGCAGTAAATGCACAGAAAGTTGTCTTGCCCGTTTCTGGTCGGGCAAAGATGATACCCAAGTTGCCACGGTCCATCCCCGGCAACCTGCTGGAGATGATGTCCCAGTCAAAAGGGAAGTCGGGATCACCAGCTTCGTCCTCCAAGAGTTCTGACAGACCCTTCGTCACTTCTGTGTATGTGGTCTTGTCAGACATGCGCCCATCCTCGACCATGTCGATCAGGGTCTTGAGTTCACCGAAATGTTCTGACTCGCCGGTAAAAATGGCAATAGCCTTCTCACCTATCTGACGCGCCCTGTCACGAACCCAGAAGTTCTTGACTACGTCATACTCTAGGTCCTGCGTGTCAGAAACCTGACTCGGCAGCGTGTCAATTATTTCGTAAATCTCGTGCATAGCAGAGGCTGGCATGGCAGGATTACGATCCGCCACGACTGCCGCTAACTGGCGGGGATGCAGGTCTGTCTTGTAATTCTGATGTGCATACTTGATGGCGTCATACAGAGTGACATGGCGTCCCTCGAACATGTCGCGAGTGATGATGTTCTTCACGCGCTCGTCGTAGAACTTGAAGTTCAGTAGGTAGCCGAGAACCTGTGTCTCAAGTGATGTACTTGTCGAAAGTGTGCTTTCGCTCATCGTCTGTCATATCCTTCACGTCTTTATCTAAGATAACTAAGCTGGTTGGCCGGATGGCCTGTAGTCTGCGAACCAAGTCTAGTGCCTTCTTTGTGGCATCTTTGTCAAGTGCTACAATTAAGCGGTCGTAGGTTCGCAGCGTGGGTATGTGGGATTCCAGAAGGCTGGTGCCGAGCAAGGCTACTCCTGAAAGAATATTAAATACACTGCAAGCAGAAGCACAGTCTTCCAAAAGAACAGCGGTACGGCTCCTGCCGCAAATGAAAGGACGACCTGATTTTCCATATCTCCACCATTTCGGTTTCATCTGTTGATCTAAGGCTCGACCTGCTGCATCGACAACCCTGTTGTTGTGCCGGATGAGATACACCACACGATTACTGCGGAAGTCATACCGAATATCAGCCAAGCCGTTGCGGTATGCTTCATAGGCGTTCACTCGACGAACGTAGGCTTCTGCCTCGGGTTGCCGGGACAGCGACACAAACGTGTCTGGCAGTTCGAAGTCAAGAAAAGTATTGGTAATGGAAAGAGGTTTGGTAGTGTTGTTCTTCTTGAGTAGTGGATGTAAGGGAGTATCTTTGCGGATACGAAACCCCGTGCGTCCACGAACATCACAGTCTGCATGAAAGCAGTACCACAACCGCTCACCATTGACTTCCGACACGCTGAATGTATTCTTCTTGCCACAAGACGGGCAGTCCATGCGGAGGTTGCCTGAACCACCGATGGGCAAGTCTTCAACAAGTTCTTTGATCCAAGAGGTCATGGACAACGAGTACACCATACAGGAAACTCAGTCAACAACAAAAAAATTACTTGACAAGAGTGAAACGCAATCTTACTCTCCCCTTATACTCCCCCCTGTAGGTTACCTTGTTATGAAAAAAATCAATAAGATAAACCCTATAGCTAAAGAGTTACCTAAGTATGGTAGGCGGGTTGTACCTGACAAAAGAAAAAACAAGGAAGACAAAAGAATGACAAAAGAGGTACGCGATGCCAAGACCACCGAAGATAGATGAACCCACAAAAACTTACAACTTGTTGATGGCGAAGGTTCAGTATGACAAGCTGGCAACCCATGCTGCTGCCATGCAGAAACGTAGCCTCGAACAGGTCGCGGTTGCTGACTTGATACGGGATGCCATCGACATTTACTTGGAAAGTATCGAAGATGATGACTACGAAGGTGGTGTGGGTCCTCTTGCTAGTGACAGCATTTAGCAGCGAAGACTTTGAATTTGAACCTATTGGTGCCTACGACACGATAGCAGAGTGTCACTTTGCATCGACACAGGAATTCTGGGACGACATGCCTCTGAACAAGGAGGCTCTGTGCATGCGCGTGGAGGAACTAACTTATGAGAAAAATTAAGTTGCCAAGGGACAGAAAGGGCGACGAACTCATGCCGTACGTCCTGTCGAAGGATGGACGCCACGAAGTCGTCGCTCCTGTGTCTTCTGTCCGTATCGGAGAGACAAACAGAAACGCAGTGAAGTCAAGGCACTGTGTAGACTATCCGAGGTGGATAGCCCTGTTTGTCGGAAGAAGTGAGGCCGAATGCAAAAAGTGGCTTGACAAGTACAAAACGCAGGTGTTAAAACTGTGCATACCGTACGAGGTTTCCTAGCGGTTCCTTTTCCTCGTACGGTAGCTTCTTTGTGGTTGAAGTTGAGACAGGGCTGGCAGAAATGCTGGCCCTGTTCTTTTTTGTTTGACAGG
>CENV01001618.1_pt1 | contig 20849 bp, 14 predicted proteins | sample 530231 | NCBI WGS metagenome assembly CENV01 (sample SAMEA2619815, study PRJEB7988) | marine metagenome | biome: marine biome (ENVO:00000447); feature: surface water layer (ENVO:00002042); material: "saline water (ENVO:00002010), including plankton (ENVO:xxxxxxxx)" | depth 5 m | reverse complement strand
CTTGCTCGCCCTCCGGGCTCCGGCCTCGCGGCGGTATCCGCGAGGCGTGAACACGGCCGGCGCTGTGCGCCGGAAACCCCCGTGTTCACCCAACTGAGCTACCGGGGCATTTTGAAACCGTCATTGTTTGTGCGAGTTCGTCGCACTTGGGCTGGAGCAAGCCCTCTTTATGAGGCGCTTGCTCGCCCTCCGGGCTCCGGCCTCGCGGCGGTATCCGCGAGGTGTGAATGGGCCTGGGCGTTGAGGCGGTCCATTGTAATGATTCGATGCGGGGACGCCAGTCCGGGGGCCGGTGTCGGGGGCTTTACTGGCTTTTACCATGCAATGCTGGACCCGCCGGCGGGGTCGGGCTAGCTTCGGAGGGGCATTTCAACAACACCTAGGGAGCGGGACAATGGGTAAGATTCTGAGTTTGATCATTCTGGTGCTGGATATTCTGGCCATCATCAAGATCGTGCAGTCCGGTGCCAGCACCGGCGAGAAAATTCTGTGGGTTATCCTGGTTCTGGTATTGCCGGTGGTCGGCCTGATCCTGTGGGCGTTGCTGGGCCCGGGCGGGCCAGCCAAGAAGTAGCCGGCAGCGGTACGCCGCCGGCGATGCTCAGCCGCCGGCGGCGTTCAGCAGGGCCCGGTTGTCCTGGCTGATCAGCCAGAACAGCACGCTGGCCAGGGACACCATCACGAACTGCATATGTTGTTTACGGCCGCGCAGCCAGGCCTCCGGCCAGTGCTCGCGGACCGCCCCCACCTTCTCCAATCCAAACAGCATCATCACCGCCACCGCCATCAACGGCGTCGACAGCCAGGCCGGCAGAAACGGCGTGGCCGTGCAGGCCGTGAGCAGCAGCGATGCGGCCGGGGCCAGGGTGCGGCCACCACGGGCCAGTTCGGCACCGAAGTAGAGCCCGGTTTGCAGCAGCAGGTAGAGGGCCGCCAGCACCGGCACGATGTCCAGCCAGGGCCGGGCGGTGACCGGGTCGGGGAGCCAGATGGCGGTGGCCACCGCCACCACCACGAAGCCGTGCAGAAATTGCAGGCGGGAGAGCGTCACCAGGGCATCCGGCAGTTCCGGGGCACGGGGCAGGCGCATAGGGTCGCGAGTCCTTACAGGTAGGGTTCGAGCATGTGAGCCAGGGCGTTGCGCACCAGTCGCCAGCGCGCCATGGCACGGAAGTCCGCGTCGGCCAGCGGCCGGGCCCGGGCCAGTTTACGGTCGATCAGGGCGTTGGCGTCGGCGGCCAGCGGGTCATCATAACATTCCAGATCGAATTCGAAGTTCAAACGCAGGCTGCGGGCGTCCCAGTTGCCGGAGCCAAGCTGCACCCAGTGGCCGTCCACGGTGAGCAGCTTGGTGTGGTCGAAGGGCGGCGCCGAGGCGTGGATTTCCGCGCCCTCCTTGGCCAGCCATTTCAGCGCATGCAGGCTGGCCCATTGCACCAGCCGCAGGTTGTTTTTCTCCGGCACCAGGATCACCACCCGCACGCCGCGCAGAATCGCCAGTTGCAGGCTGGCCAGCAGGGTCTGGCCGGGCACGAAGTACGGCGTGACCAGGCGGATCTCCCGTTCGGCGGCGCCGATTGCCGCCTGCACCGTCAGCCGGCGCTTGTCGAAGTCGGCGTCCGGGCCGGTGTTGACGCCCCGCGCCTGCACGCTGCCCAGGTCCATGTCGCCGGCGTAGTGGTCGTTCAGTTCCTCCCGGCAGGTGAACGCCCAGTCGGCGGCGAAGCTGAGCAGCAGATGGGCCACCGCCGGGCCTTCCACCCGGGCGTGCAGGTCCTGGATGGTGGCCGGCTCGGAGATGTAGCCGGCGCGGATGTTCATGCCGCCGGTGAAGCCCAGGGCGCGGTCCACGACCATCAGTTTGCGGTGGTTGCGCAGGTTCATGTAGGGCATGCGCCAGGGGGCCATGGAGTACAGAAAACGCTGCACCGGCACGCCCTGGCGGCGCAGCCGGAAGGTGATCGGCGGCAGCGAGTAGAGGGCGCCAACCCCATCCAGCAGCACCCGCACCTTGACCCCGCGCCGGTGGGCGCGCACCAGGGCATCGGCCAGGGGCCGGCCGGCGGCGTCGTTGCCGAAGATGTAGGTGGCCAGATAGACGCTCTCGCTGGCCTGGTCCACCGCCTCGATCATGGCGTCCAGAACCTGGGGGGATTCCAACAGAGTCACCCGGTTGCCGCCGGTGAGCGGCAGCCGGGTGAGCCGGCCCACCAGCCGGGCCAGCACCTGCAGGCGGTCGGTTTGCAGCGGCGTGCCCTGCTCCTGGCCGGCGCGCAGGGCGGCGTCGATGCCACCGCCGGTGAGCTGCCGGGCACGGCGTTGAATGCGGTTGACGCCGAGCATCAGGTACAGGGCCGCGCCCAGGAAGGGCACCAGCCAGACCAGCCCGGTCCAGGCCGCGGCGGCGCGGGCGTCACGCTTGTGCTGGGCCACGTGCAGCGTGACCGCCACCGCCAGGGAAATACCGACCAGGCCGGCGATGGCCGGCCAGAAGTCATACAACCAGACCAGGCCGCTCTCCACCAGGGCGGCGGTTCTGACGATCGAGTCCTGCATGGATCCCTCCGTAACGAGAGGGGAAACATAACATGGATAATGGCGTGGCGGTTCCTGGCGATTTTGCGCTTTGTCCGGGCAGCGCATAGACTACCCCGCCTCGAAGGCCGGCGGCGCCGCCCTTCGATACCCGCCGCGTACCGTTTACGCGCTTGCCCCGGTCACCCATGCGCCGGGGTCATTTGGGCTCCTGGAGCCCGTTTCCAGCCGTTATCACCGGCTATCGCAGAAATGACACATTCATAACGCTGGTTAAGCGGCCAGTGTACCGGCGGCGTTTGTCGCACGCCGGCGCATGATGAGGAGCGAAAACCATGTCAGAAGCCAATACGGTGATCCCGCTGCGTGAGCAGCCGAAAGCCGACTACTGGGAAGCTCGCCGGTTCAAGGTGTTCACCGCCCGCCAACTGGACAAGATCGAACCGCTGCGGCGCCTGGACGAGGACACCCGCTTCGCCATGCAGGTGGTGGCCAGTGTGCTGCCGTTCCGCGTCAACGAGTACGTCATCGAGGAACTGATCGACTGGGACCGGGTGCCGGACGATCCGATCTACCAGCTCACTTTCCCGCAGAAGGAAATGCTGGCGCCGGAGCACTTCGAGCGGGTGGCGGCGGCCCTGCGCGGCGGCGACAAAGCGGAGATCGACGCCACCGTGGCGTCGGTGCGGGAGGCGCTCAATCCGCACCCGGCCGGCCAGATGGAACACAACATTCCGGAGGTGGATGGCGAGAAGATCGACGGCATCCAGCACAAATACAACGAGACCGTGCTGTTCTTCCCCAGCCAGGGCCAGGTGTGCCACAGCTACTGCACCTTTTGTTTCCGCTGGGCCCAGTTCATCGGCGACAACGATCTGAAAATCGCCACCAAGGAAGCCGGCCAACTGAAACGCTATGTGCAGGCCCACCCGGAAATCACCGACATTCTGATCACCGGTGGCGACCCGCTGGTGATGAAGACCAAGAACCTGCGCGCCCACATCGAGCCGCTGCTGGAATTGGAGCAGGTACGCACCATCCGCATCGGTTCCAAGGCGCTGACCTTCTGGCCCCACCGCTTTGTGTCCGACGCGGACGCCGACGACCTGCTGGAGCTGTTCCGGGAGGTGCGCGCCGCCGGCAAGCATCTGGCGCTGATGGCCCACTACAACCACTGGCGGGAAATGGAGCCGGCCATCGCCCGGGAAGCGATCCGCCGGGTGCGCGAAACCGGCGCCCAGATCCGCGCCCAGGGCCCGCTGCTGGCGCACATCAACGATAACGCCGACGACTGGGCGCGGCTGTGGCAGACCCAGGTGGAACTGGGCATCGTGCCCTACTACATGTTCGTGGAACGCGACACCGGCGCCCGGCATTACTTCGAGGTGCCCCTGGCCCGCGCCTGGGAAATCTATCGGGATGCCATGAAAAAGGTGTCCGGCCTGGCGCGCACCGCCCGGGGCCCGAGCATGTCCAGCCATCCGGGCAAGGTGGAAATCCAGGGCATCACCGAGATCCACGGCGAGAAGGTGTTCGTGCTGCGCATGATCCAGGGCCGCAACGCGGACTGGGTACAGCGCCCGTTCTTCGCCAAGTACAACCCGGACGCCACCTGGCTCAACCATCTGGAGCCCGCCTTCGGCGAGGACCGGTTCTTCTTCGACGACGAACTGGCCGAGCTGGAAGGTTAGCCCAAGCTGTAGGAGCGGCTTCAGCCGCGATCAAGGGTTCGGTTGTAATTCCGACCTTGGATCGCGGCTGAAGCCGCTCCTACAACATTTTGGGAAGTGTGTTTGTCTTACAGCAACGCGGCCAGCCGCCCCAGGGCCCGTTCCACCCGGGCATCCCAGCGCACCGCGCAGTTCAGCCGCAGGCAGTGATTGAACTTGCCGGAGGCCGAGAACAGGGCCCCGGGGGCGAAGCTGACGCCGGCCTCCAGGGCACGCTCCGCCAGTTCCGTGGTGTCCACGTCGGCGGCCAGTTCCAACCACAGCACAAAGCCGCCGGCGGGCCGGCTGACCCGGGTGTGCGCCGGAAACAGCTCGGTGACCCGGGCGGTCATGCGCGCCACCGCCCGGGCATGCAGGGCGCGTACCGTGCGCAGGTGCCGGTCGTATTGGCCGTGGTCGAGAAAATGGGCCAGCGCCAGCTGCGATGGGGTGGCCACCGACACCGTGTTGATGAACTGCAGGTACCAGGCCCGCTCCCGGTCGGCGCCGGGCACCAGCCAGCCCACCCGCAGACCGGCGGACAGGGTCTTGGAGCAGGACGCGCAGTAGTAAACCCGGCCGTCCCGGTCCCAGGCCTTGATCGGCAGCGGGCGCGGCCCGTTGAGCGGCAAATCACCGTAGATATCGTCTTCCACCAGCGGCACGTCGTGGGCCGTTAACAGGCTCAGCAGCTGCTGCTTGCGGGCGTCCGGCATGCCGCTGCCCAGCGGGTTGGAGAAGTTGGGCACCACCACGCAGGCGGCCACCGGCCAGCGTTCCAGCGCCAGGGTCAGCGCTTCCAGGGACAGGCCCTGGATCGGGTCGGTGGGAATTTCCAGGGCCTTCAGGCCCAGGGAGTCGATCACCTGCAACAGGCCGTAGTAGGTGGGCGATTCGATGGCCACGGTGTCGCCGGGCTTGGTCAGCATGCGCAGGGCGATGGCCACGGATTCCTGGCAGCTGTTGGTGATCAGCACATTGTCCGGAGACACCGGGCAACGCAGCGCCGCCAGCCGCCGGGCCAGGCCGGCGCGCAGCTCCGGCGCCCCGGGCGGGAACTCATAGCCCACGCAGCGCCGGCGCTGTTCGCGCAGCACGGTGCGGAAAGCCCGCTCCATCCCCGCCACCGGCTGGAAGTCCGGGTCCGCCACCGCCGCCCCCAGATTCACCAGGGCCGGGTCGTTGACCGCCTGGACCATGCGCAGCAGGCGCTCCTGGCCGGTCACCGCCCGCGGCCTTCGGCCCACGCTGGGCAGGCTTGGGGCTTCCCGCCGGGCCGGCGGCGGACACACGAAAAAGCCGGAGCGCGGCCGCGCCTCCAGCAGGCCGCGCTGTTCCAGCTCCCGGCAGGCGCTCACCACCGTGGCCACGCTGACACCGTGCTGCTCGCCCAGCTTGCGCACCCCGGGCAGGCGGCCGCCCACCGGATAGACCTGGTCCCGGATCAGCGTCTCAAGCTGGTCCGCCAGTTGTTCATAGCGTTTGTCCGCGTAGCTCATGGCCGCGCGCTCCCCGTCAATCCCGTCACCGGTACAGTTGCCATCCAAAACGTCGATACAGTTCACGTCGAGCCTTGACTGTACCGATTCAATTTCGTCTTTTTATATCTGTATCGTTCGGCCACGTCCACCTAGGCTGTATCCCTCCACGCTCAGCCAAGAGACAGCACCATGCACATCGCCATCCTCACCTTCGAGGGCTGCAATGAAATCGATTTCCAGGTCATGACCAGGGCCAGGGAGAAGTGCCATGCCCGTTGAACAACTGGTGGCGCTGATCGGCTTCGTGGCGGTGATGACCGGCACCCCGGGGCCCAACAATCTGATGCTGATGGCCAGCGGCGCCAACGCCGGCTTCCGCCGGTCGTTGCCGCACATCTTCGGTATCACCTTTGGCTGCCAGGTGATGCTGCTGGGGGTGGCGCTGGGGCTGGGCCCGTTGCTGAGCCGTTTTCCCCAGGCATTGACCGCGCTGCGGATCGGCGGCGCGTTGTATCTGCTGTACCTGGCCTGGCGGCTGGTACGCACCCGTCACCTGAGCGAGACGGATCGGGATGCCCGGCCCCTGACCTTTATCCAGGCGGCCCTGTTTCAGTGGGTGAACCCCAAGGCGTGGATGATGATTCTCACCGGCGTCGCCACCTTCAGCCAGCCGGGCCGCTTCACCGCCAGCGTAGCGCTGATCGCCGCCGCCTTTCTGGTGGTGGGATTACCGCTGATCAGCAGCTGGAACCTGTTCGGCGCGGCCCTGAAAAGCCGGCTGCACCAGGGGCGCCGGCTGGTGCTGTTCAACCGTGCCATGGCGCTGCTGCTGCTGGCCTCGCTCTACCCCACCTTCGGCATGGAACCCGGGCCCGCCGAGACGGTCTCCGCCACGGCGCCGTCACCGGCGGCTGCCGATCAGTTTGATGAAGAGGTGCTACACCACCAGGGCGATGCCCAGGGTGAGCCAGGCGCCCAACGTCTTTTTTATCAGACAAATTCCGATTCTCTACCCTTGGCCTCTACTTGGACCCTGCGCGTGTAGAATGAGGGCCGTTCAATCATCCGTTCCGGGGGAACAATGCAAAACGGTTTCATGGTGCTGCACGGCAATCGGCTGGAAACACTCACCGAGGTGGTGGCCGGTTGGTTGCGACGCCATCCATTGCCGCCGCTGGCGGAGGAAACCGTACTGGTGCAATCCAACGGCATGGCCCAATGGCTGAAGCTGAACCTGGCCGAGCCGGACGCCCTGGGCATCGCCGCCGGCTTCAGTTTCCAGATGCCGGCCCGTTTTCTGTGGAGTGCCTATCGCGCCGTGCTGGGCGCGGAGCGGGTGCCCCGGACCTCACCGTTCGACAAGTCTCGGCTGCTATGGCGGCTGTACCGGCTGCTGCCCACCTTGCTGGACCGGGACGCCTTCGAGCCCCTGCGCCACTTTCTTGACGACGACGGCGATAACCGCAAGCGTCATCAACTGGCCGAGCGGCTGGCGGATCTGTTCGATGCCTACCAGGTGTACCGGGCGGACTGGCTGGCCGACTGGGAACAGGGCGACGACCGGCTGCGGCGCGCCCCGGACCGCCGCGACGCGCTTGCCATGCCACCGGGGCAACAGTGGCAGCCGGCCCTGTGGCGGGCGCTGCTGGAGGACCTGCCGGCGGACCGGCGGGGGCTCAGCCGGGCGGCGATTCATGAAGCCTTCCTGGCCGCCCTGGCGGACGGGCCGCCGCCGGAAGGGCTGCCGCAACGATTGCTGGTGTTCGGCATCAGCGCCCTGCCCCAGCAGTCCCTGGAAGCACTGGCCGCCATCAGCCGGCACTGCCAGGTGCTGATGCTGGTGCAGAACCCCTGCGAAATGTACTGGGCCGACATCGTCGAGGACCGGGACCTGCTGCGCCGGCAACTGGACCACCGCCGCCGCCACCTGATCACGCCGCCGGACAACCCGGTGCACCCGCTGCTGGCCGCCTGGGGCAAGCAGGGCCGGGACTTTATCGGCCTGCTCTACGACCACGACGACCCGGCGGATTACCAGAGCGCCTTCGAGCAGATCGACCTGTTCGACAGCGACCCGCCCGCCGACACCCTGCTGCAAACATTGCAACGGGACATTCTTCAACTGCGCCCGCCGCCGGCCCCGCCGCCGGACGCCATACCGGACCAGTCCCTGAGCTTCGCCGTGGCCCACGGCCCGCAGCGGGAGGTGGAGATTCTCCACGATGCCCTGCTGGCGCGCTTCGCCGCCGACCCCGGCCTGCGCCCCCGGGACGTGATCGTGATGGTGCCGGACATCGAGAGCTACGCGCCGCACATCGACGCGGTGTTCGGCCGCCTCGACCGCGACGACAAACGCTACCTGCCCTACACCCTCAGCGACCGCAGCGCCGGCGCCGCTTCGCCCATGGCCCGGGCGGTGGAAGCCCTGCTGCACCTGCCGCAGTGGCGCTTCACCGCCGCCGATATTCTCGATCTGCTGGATGTGCCGGCGCTGCGCCGCCGCTTCGGCATCGCCGAGAGTGCCCTGCCGGCACTGAGCCGCTGGATCGAGCAGGCCAATATCCGCTGGGGCCTGCACCAGCGCCAGCGGGCCAGCCTGGACCTGCCCGGCTTCGAACAAAACAGCTGGGCGTTCGGTCTGCGCCGCATGCTGGCCGGCTACCTGATCGGCGACGGCCCGGCCTGGCGCCAGATCGAGCCGCTGGACGAAGTGGCCGGCCTGGGCGCCGAGCCGGCGGGCCGGCTGGCGCGGCTGTTGGATACCCTGGACCGGCACTGGCAGGCGTTGCGCGAACCGGCGCCGCCGCCGGGCTGGCGGCAACGCTTCGGCGCGCTGCTGGATGACCTGTTCGACCCGGAAGACACCGAGGACCAGGCCCTGGACGCCGGTCTGCGCGACGCCCTCAACGACTGGCTGAACGCCTGCGAACAGGCCGCCTTCGACCAGTCCCTGCCGCTCACCGTGGCGCGCCGGCCGCTGCTCGACGCCCTCAACGCGGAAAGCCTGGCGCAACGTTTCATGGCCGGGCGCATCAACTTCTGCACCCTGATGCCGATGCGCGCCATTCCGTTCCGCCACGTGTGCCTGCTGGGCATGAAGGACGGCGATTACCCCCGCCAGCAGCAGCCCATGGACTTCGACCTGATGCGTCACTGGGGCGCCCCCGGCGACGACGGTCGCCGACTCAGCCTGTACCGCCCCGGGGACCGCTCGCGCCGGGAGGACGACCGCTACCTGTTCCTGGAAGCCCTGCTCAGTGCCCGGGACAGCCTCTATCTCAGTTGGAGCGGCCGCCACGCCCGGGACAACAGCGAGCGGCCGCCGTCGGTGCTGGTGGCCCAGTTGCTCGACCACATCGACCAGCGCTGGACGGCGCCGGACCGGCGGCCGTTCTCCGACCACCTGACCGTGACCCATCCGCTGCAGCCGTTCAGTGGCCGCTATTTCCACCTGGACGAAGACACTGACGGCGAACCGCCGGCGCACCCGGTGCCGCCCACCTACGCCGCCGAATGGGAACCGCTGCACCAGCCACGGCGGTCGCTCGATGATCCCTCCCCGACGACACCGCTGCCGCCGCCGGACGCCGTGGAGCCGGTCAATGCGGAAGGGCTGGGCCGTTTTCTCAAACAGCCGGTGGCGCATTTCTTCCGCGAACGGCTCAAGGCCAATCTGGAGCGGAACGACCACGGGCTGGAAGACACCGAACCGTTCGTGCTGTCCGGCCTGCGCCGTTGGCAACTGCAGGACCAGCTTCTGGAAGCCGGACGCCGCGCCGGCGGCGACGGCTTTGACGACGCCCTGGCCGACACCCTGAACCACCTGGCCGGCGGCGGCGCCCTGCCGCTGGCGCCGTTCACCGACTTCAACCGGGACGCCCTGACCCTGCCGTTGAAACGGCCATTGCGCGCCTATTTCCAGGCCCTGGCCAGTTGCTCCGGCACCCTGCCCCAGCGGGAAGTGAGCCTGACCCTGGACGGCCTGGCGCTGGAAGACTGGCTCACCGATCTGCTCGACGACGCCCGCGGGCCGCGCCGGCTGCTGCTGGTGACCGGCGGTCTCCACCAGCGCTGGCGCAAACTGTGCACGCCCTGGGCGGTGCATCTGCTGGCCTGCGCCGACGGTCTGGCGCTGACCACCGAACTGATCGCCCAGGACGTGGCCGCGCGCCTGGCGCCGCTGGCGCCGGACACCGCCCGCGCCCACCTGGAAGCCCTGGCGCGGGGCTGGCGGGAGGGGCTGTGCCAACCGCTGCCGCTGGCCTGCGACACCGGCTTCGCCTGGCTCGGTGGCGAGCCCCGGGAGCAACAGGAGCGGGACGCCCGCGCCGTCTTCGAGTCCGGCTTCAACCGGCCCGGCGAAGTGGACCGCGACGCCGCCCTGGGCCGCGCCTGGCCGGATTTCGAAACACTGCTGGCGGTGGCCGACGACCCGCACGGCGGCCCGGCCCTGGCGGCCTGGGCCCACCGCCTTTACGGCCCGCTGTTCGAGCATGTGGAATGGCTGCGCCCGGGAGAAAGCTCATGAGCGATCTGTCTCTGCCCCTGGCGTTTCCACTGCACGGCACCCGGCTGATCGAGGCCAGCGCCGGCACCGGCAAGACCTACACCCTGGCGGCGCTCTACCTGCGGCTGGTGCTCGGCCACGGCGGCGCGGAGCGCGGCTTTCCCCGGCCGCTGCTGCCGCCGGAAATCCTAGTGGTGACCTTTACCGAGGCGGCCACCGAAGAGCTGCGCCAGCGTATCCGCGACCGGCTGGCCCAGGCGGCGCGGGTGTTCACCGACGGCAGCCCCGGTGACGATGTGATTCTCAAGGGCCTGCTGGACGACTACCCGGACGACGGGGAACGCCGGGCCGCCGCCCAGCGCCTGGACGCCGCCGCCCAGTGGATGGACGAGGCCGCCATCCACACCATCCACGGTTTCTGCAACCGCATGCTCAAGCAGCACGCCTTCGACTCCGGCAGCCTGTTCAACCTGGAGCTCAACGAGGACGCCGGCGAGGAGCAGTTCCAGGCCGCCTGCGATTACTGGCGCACCGTGATCCGCCGGTTTCCGGCGGCCGCCGCCGACGGCTTGCGCGGCGCCGGGCTGGACGGCCCGGAGGCGTTACTGGCCGCCGCCCGGCCACTGATCGGCCATGTCCAGGCCGACCCGGCGCTGCCGGAAGCGGTGACCCTGTGGCTCGATACGGTGGGCCCCCAGCAGGCACTGGAGCAGCACGCCCGGGAGGCCCTGGCGGCGGAGCTGCCGGCGCTGCGCGCCTGGGTGGACGAGGCCCTGGAGCAGGGCTGGCTGCACGGCGGCACCTACAAAAAAGACAAGGTGCCGGCCATGCTCGACCAACTGGCGGCCTACGCGGACGGTTTCCCGGCCACCGGCAAGGACGCGGTCAAAGCGCTTGGTAATTTTTCCAGCGGCGGGCTGCGGCTCAACAAGAAAGCCCTGGATCAGCGTCCGCCGCTGGCCTGCCTGGACGCCCTGCAGCGGGTGCTGGAAAGCCGCGAGGACAACGCGCTACCGCGCACCGCCCTGCTGCGCCACGCCGCCGCCTGGATCGAGCGGCGGGTGGCGATGATGCGCCGGCAGACCGCCACCATGGGCTTCGACGACATGCTGACCCGGCTGCGCGATGCCCTGGCCGATACCGCCAACGGGCCCCGGCTGGCGCGGGTGATCCGCGAGCAGTTTCCGGTGGCGCTGATCGATGAGTTCCAGGACACCGACCCGGTGCAGTACGGCATCTTCGCCGCCCTCTACGCCGGCCAGCCGGACATCGGCTGGTTCATGATCGGCGACCCCAAACAGGCGATCTATGCGTTCCGGGGCGCCGACGTGCACACCTATCTGCGCGCCCGGGACGCCACCGAAAGCCAGCACACCCTGGGCCGCAACTTCCGCTCCGCCAAGGCCATGGTGGCGGCGGTGAACCAGCTGTTCGAACACGGCGAGGCCTGGTCCGGGGATGTGTTCCTGATGGACGGCGCGATCCGCTTTGAAGGGGTCACCGCCAAGGGGCGCCCGGACACCCTGGAAATCGACGGCCAGCCCAGCTCCGGCGCGGTGCTGTGGGTGGAGGACGAGCCGGCGCCGGTGAGCAGCGGCGCCTACCGCCAGCGCCAGGCGCAATACTGCGCCGGCGAAATCGCCCGGCTGCTCAACGGCGCCAGTGCCGGCCGCACCGGATTTCGCGCGGCGGCGGACTGGCGCCCGCTGCGTTCCGAACACATCGCCGTGCTGGTGCGCAACCGCACCGAGGCGGCGGCGATCCGCGACGCCCTCGCGCGGCGCAACGTGCGCAGTGTCTACCTGTCGGACCGGGACTCGGTGTACGCCACCGCCGAAGCCACCGACCTGCTGCGCCTGCTGGATGCCTGCGCCGCCCCGGAGGCGGACGCCCGGGTGCGCAGCGCCCTGGCCTGCGCCACCCTGGCGCTGCCCTATGCGGAACTGGATACGCTCAACCGGGACGAGCGCCGCTGGGAAGCCATGATCGAGCGCTTCCACGGCTACAAGCGGCAGTGGCAACTCCAAGGCGTGCTGCCCATGCTGCGCACCCTGCTGCTGGACTTCCAGGTGCCGGAACGTCTGAGCCGCAGCCTGCAGGGAGAGCGTTCGCTCACCAACCTGCTGCACCTGGCGGAGCTGCTGCAGCAGGCCGCCGGCCACCTGGACGGCGAGCAGGCGCTGCTGCGCCATCTCAGCGAGACCCTGGAAGACGGCGGCCAGGGCGACGAGGCGGTGCTGCGCCTGGAAAGCGACGACGACCGGGTGCGGGTGATCACCCTGCACAAATCCAAGGGCCTGGAATACCCGCTGGTGTTCCTGCCGTTCCCCTGCGCCTTCCAGCCGGTGGACGGCAACACCCCGCCGCTGCTCTACCACCGCGACGGCCAGCGTGTGATCGACCTGGAGCCGGACCGGGAGGCGGTGGCCCTGGCCGACCGGGAGCGGCTGGCCGAGGACATGCGGCTGCTGTACGTGGGCCTGACCCGCGCCCAGTACCAATGCTGGCTGGGCGTATCGCCGGTGAAGCGCGGCAACGGCAAGCGCAATCAATTGCCGGACAGCGCCCTGGGCCGCCTGCTGTTCGGCGCCGAGGGCGTGGCCGACGACGGCCTGAGTGCCGCCCTGGCGCCACTGGCCGGCGAGGCGATCCGCATCCAGCCACCGCCGGCGGACCATGGCGAAGTGCACCACCCGGACCAGCGCCCGCGCCACTGGCGCGGCGCCGCCGAGTTCCCCGGCCGCCAGGCGGAAAGCTGGTGGATCGCCAGCTACAGTGCCCTGAAACAGGTGGACGACCAGGCCCTGGCACCGTCCGACCCGCGCGGCGACCAGCTCACCGAACAGGACAGCGCCGGCCCCCTGGCCACCGCCGAGGACATCGAGCCGGAGGGCATCCACGCCTTTCCCCGGGGCGCCCTGCCCGGCCTGCTGCTCCACGACCTGCTGGAACAGGCCGGCCGCGACGGCTTCGCCCACACCCTGGCCCACCCGGACGAGCTGGACCAGCGCGTCAGCGAAACCCTGGCCGCCCGCCACTGGCAGGACCACGACGCCCTGCTGCGGGGCTGGTGGCGCCGGGCGCTGACCACCCCCTTCGACTTGGGGGGCACGGCGGTGGCCCTGGACGGCCTGGACACGGCGGTGCCGGAGCTGGAGTTTCTGTTCCCGGCCCGGCGGGTGTCGGTGGAGGCCCTGGACGCCTTGATCCGCGAACACATCGCCCCGGGGCGGCCACGGCCGCGGCTGGCGGCGGACACCCTCAACGGCATGCTCAAGGGCTTTATCGATCTGGTGTTCGAACACCAGGGGCGCTATTACGTGCTCGACTACAAATCCAACTGGCTGGGCCCGGATCACAGGGCCTATACCGAGCAGGCCATGACCGAGGCGATTCTGGAAAGCCGCTACGAGGTGCAATACGCCCTCTATCTGCTTGCGCTGCACCGCCTGCTGGGTGCGCGGCTGGGCCAAAACTACCAGCCCGACCGGCACCTGGGCGGCGCCGTGTATGTGTTTCTGCGTGGCCTGGAGGGCCCCCGGGCCGGCGCGGTGTTCGACCGGCCCGCCACCGAGCTGATCCTGGCCCTGGACCGCCTGTTCGTACCCGGAGACGGCGATGCAAACTGATCTGTTCACCGCGCCGGCCTGGCGCGATGCCCTGGCGGCCCTGCGCGAGCAGGGCCTGCTCCGCGACCTGGACGTGGCGGTGGCGGAATTTCTGCACCGCCAGGCGCCGGAGGCGGAACCGGCGGCGCTGCTGCTGGCGGCGCTCACCAGCGGCCAGTTGGCCGCCGGCCATCTGTGCCTGGACCTGGAGGAACCGGAACTGGAAGCGCGGCTGTGGCCCGCCGGCCGCCCGGCGGCCCTGGACGGCCTGCTGCCCGACGCGGTGGCGGACTGGCCGGCGCGGCTCGCCGGCAGCCCGCTGACCGGCGATGACAACGCGCCCCTGGTGTTCGATGGCCGGCGCCTGTACCTGCGCCGGCACTGGGCCCAGGAAAAAGCGGTGGCGGAACGGGTACGCGGGCGGCTGGCGCCCACGGCCGCGCCGGACCCGGAGCGGCTGGCGGCGCACCTGGCCGCCCTGTTCCCCGGCGCCGACGACCAGGACCCCATCGACTGGCAGAAGGTGGCCTGCGCGCTGGCCGCCCGGGCCGCGCTGACGCTGATCACCGGCGGCCCGGGCACCGGCAAGACCACCACCGTGGTGCGGGTGCTGGGGCTGCTGCAGACCCTGGCCCTGAACGACCCGGCGGCGCCCCGTCGGCTGCGCATCCGGCTGGCGGCGCCCACCGGCAAGGCCGCCGCCCGGCTCACCGAATCCATTGGTCATCAGGTGGCCGCCCTGCCGGTGGATGACACCGTGCGAGCCGCCATTCCCACCGAGGTCAGCACCCTGCACCGCCTGCTCGGCAGCCGGCCGGACAGCCGTCATTTCCGCCACCATCGCCATAATCCGCTGCACGCCGACGTGGTGGTGGTGGACGAGGCCAGCATGATCGACATGGACATGATGGCCAGCCTGCTGGACGCCCTGCCGCCCCACTGCCGGCTGATCTTGCTCGGCGACAAGGACCAGCTGGCCAGCGTGGAGGCCGGCGCGGTGATGGGCGACCTGTGCCGGGAAGCGGACGCCGGCCACTACCGACCGGATACCCTGGAATACCTGCGCGCCACCTGCGGCGCCGACCTGAGCCCCTGGGCCGGCGACGGCGGCGGGCTGGCCCAGCAGACCGCCATGCTGCGCCGCAACTGGCGCTTCAAGGACGCCCCCGGCATCGGCGATCTGGCCGCCGCCATCAACGCCGGTGACCCGGACGCGGTGCGGCGGGCGTTCGAGGCCGGCCATGCCGGGCTCACCCGGGTGGCCGGCGAGGAGCCCGAGCAGCTGGCCACCCGGCTGCTCAACGGCGCCGGCGATCCGCACCAGGGCCTGCGCGCCCTGGTCACCGAGGCCGCCGTCCGGCCCGCCGGCGACGCCGACCAGCATGCCCGGGAACTGCTGCGCCGGTTCACCGGCCAGCAACTGCTCAGCGGCCTGCGCGGTGGGCCCTTCGGCGTGGAACGATTGAACCAGCTGATCACCGACCTGCTGCGCCGGGACGGCCTGGCCGGCGAGCACGACTGGTACCCGGGCCGGCCGGTGATGATGACCCGCAACGACTACCAGCTGGGGCTGATGAACGGCGACGTGGGCCTTACCCTGCCCCACCCGGAACGACCGGAGGACGGCCTGCGGGTGGCGTTCCAATTGCCGGACGGCCGGGTGCGATGGGTGCCCCCGGGCCGGCTGGACACGGTGGAAACGGTGTTCGCCATGACCGTGCACAAATCCCAGGGGTCGGAGTTCGGCCATGTGCTGCTGGTGCTGCCGGACCGGCCCCAGCCGCTGCTCACCCGGGAACTGATCTACACCGCCGTGACCCGGGCGCGGGGCGCTTTCACCCTGCTGGAATACGGCCCGTCATCGGTGCTCGCCCAGGCCATCCGCCGCCGCACCTGGCGCGCCTCCGGGCTGGCGCAAAGGCTCACTGGCACCCCACCCGCGTAGCAGCGGTCATTCGACCGCGATACGGCGGCGCGAACATCATCGCGGTCGGACGACCACTGCTACCGAGGCGGCCTTGGTATCGGTAAGTAAGGTTTTTGTGGCGATACGTAACCCGGCGCGCCGCTTTTCCGTTTGTTTACGTTTGCACCTTGGGAAAGCGCTCATAATGGCCGTGAAGAAAAGACTTCACGACGCTATTTTTTGCAAAGGAGCTTGCCATGAAAAAGTCCATCATGACCGCCGCCATGGTCTCGCCGTTGCTGTTCGCGGTGTCCGCCCAGGCGGCGGAAAACGTGCCGGATCGTTACGGCTACATCGGTGGCCATGCGAGCGGCTATTTCTTTTACGACAACGAAGTCACCGGCGATGTGGATGGCCTGGATGATTCCGCCCTGTACGGCGGCCAGCTTGGCTGGCGGTTCAGCCCCAAGTGGTCGATTCAGGCCTGGTACGACAAAAACGATTCGGTGGATCATAAGTACACCGATCTGGAATCCGACGTGGAAACCTACTACGCCAGCCTGCGCCGGCACTTCGATGGCACCAGTTTCCTCGGCTTCGAACCCTACATGGGTCTGAACGCCGGTGAGCAGAAAATCGACGACGACGATGAGACCATGGCCGGCGTCGAATTCGGTATTCAGCGCGCCTTCTTCAAGCATGTGCTGCTCGACCTGGGCACCCGGCACGCCTACAGCACCGACCGGGAATACTGGGAAGGTCAGGTGTACGCCGGCCTTAACCTGATGTTCGCGGTCAGCGGCCGGGAAACCGAAGACCACCGGCGCACCGCCACCACCGAACCGGAGCAGGTGATCTCCGTCGCCGACAGTGACAACGACGGCGTGCCGGATAACCGCGATGCGTGCCCGGACACCCCGCCCAATGCGCGGGTGGATGAGCGCGGCTGCCAGATTTACAAAAACGTGAACGAGCAGACCGTTAAAACCATCTACTTCGAGTTCGACAAGAGCGACGTGCGCGGGCAGTTCAGCCATGAAGTGCGCGATGCCGCCGAAAACGCCCGCGATGGCAAGGGCAGTATCCGGGTGGAAGGCCATACCGACAGCATCGGCTCCGAGTCCTACAACCAGGGTCTGTCCGAGCGCCGCGCCGACTCGGTCAAGCAACAGTTGATTCAGGAGTACAAGGTGGACCAGAGCCGGGTAACCACCAAGGGCTACGGTGAAACCCGTCCGGTGGCGCCCAACGACACCGCCGAGGGCCGCCAGAAAAACCGCCGCGCCGACATCATCGTGGAAGGCGAACGGAAGGAACCGCAGTTCAAGAACTGATCCGCATCCCTACAGAAGCCATCAAGAAAAAAGAAAGGGCCCCTCGGGGCCCTTTCTTTTGGTTCGTCGCGCGTTGGCGGGGAATCCGTGCGGGCCTTCCAGCATCGCCGTAGGAGCGGCTTCAGCCGCGATCACCCCCGGTGCCATCGTCATCGAGACTATCGCGACTGAAGTCGCTCCTACATCGGGGGCCCGGAAGGGTCCGGGGCCGGAAGGGAGCCACACGGGTCCGCGTCATCCCGCATCGGGGGCCCGCCATGGCGCGATAAACCTCTTTTACTTCTCCACCCACTGGCCGGTGGGGGTTTTCACATATTCACCGCCGGGGGTTTTCTCGATGGCTTTCTGGCCCGCCAGGTTGGCCACCTGCTCCAGGGTGATGCCGTTCTGTTTGGCGATGCGCTCGTAGGCGGCGCGGCGCTTGTCGTTGATATCCGACACCAGCTCCACCGCTTCCGGCGTGGCCTTCACCACACCCAGATAACCGTTGGGCTGTTCGCCCACCAGCCCCTGGCTCTTGGCCTGGTTCAGATCCAGCGCGAACACCGTGCCGGAGAACAGCAAGGCGGCGGCGAGCAACAGATAACGCAGCTTTGTCATGGGTTTTCTCCGCAAATTCCTCATCAGAACAACTCGCTGTCTTCGCTGAACAGCTGGTCGATGTCCTTTTCCACCTTGAGGCGGATTTCATGATCGATCTTTACATTGAGGTTGATGGTAATCGGCTCCTTGGGCGCCTCCAGCGCCACCCGCGGGGTGCAGGCGGCAAGGGGCAGGAGCGACAACAGCAGCCACACTGATTTCATCATTTCGACTCCGTCATGACCTGATCGGTGATCTGATCACCGATGCGCAGACTGCGCAACAGCTCCAGCACATTCTCCCGGTGTGTGTAATTAAAGACCACCGGAAGGTCGTTTCGTTGCGGATTTTCACCGCGAATGGTAACCCGGGCATCCAACCAGCCATCGGCGGCCATATCCACCGTGGCCTGGAAGGTGTCGATGCGCAAAGGATTAAGCGCGTCCAGGGCGATGGACACCGCCTGGTTGGATTTGGCCATGGCCTGGGCGCCGCTGGACGGCAGGATCACCAGCGACAGGGGAGTTTCGTTGGCGAGCCGGCCCTGGTTCACGGCGATGCTGTCGGCCAGCAACCGCAGGGGAATGTAGCCCCCCACCCGGCCGGACAGGCCCACCGCCGGGTCACCCTGCAGGGCGGCCAGCTGTTCCAGCTCGATGCGCGTCAGCACCACCGGCTGCCAGGCCGGCGACGGCCAGGTCAGTCGCGGCGCGCGAATCTCGCCGCCCAGGGTGTTGGCCTGCACCCGGCGCACGGTCCAGGTGGACAGATCGCTGTCCAGGTCCATGCGGATATCGGTGATCGGCACGCCCACGTCCAGCCGGGCCAGGGTCAGCGGCGTCACCGTGGCCAGGCTGGGGCGCTGGCCGTCCCAGCCCAGGGCCAGTTCCAGATCCAGATCGCGGGCCTGCACGCTGCCCCAGTCCAGAGCCAGGTCCTGGCCGCGCAGACGCCCATCCAGGGTCAGGGTATTGGCCCAGCGCCAGTTGCCGTCCAGGGACAGCTCGCCGCCCTGCAGGCTCATCGGCAGCCCCCGGCTCATCACCGGGCGCAACGGCGTGGCGCCACTCAGGGTGCCGGCGTAACCGGTGCCCCGGGCCCGGCCGGCCAGGCTCAGGGTAGTGTCCCACTGGGGCACCCGCAGGTTGGCTCCGAAGCGGGCGCCGTCCAGGCGCGCCTCGCCGGTCACCGGCGGCAGCGTCCAGCGCTCCGCCACCAGGCCCTCGGCATCCAGCGACAGGCGGCCATGGAGGCCATCTTCCGCCAACACCAGCGGCGTGGTCAGGCGGGCGGTGACCGGCCGGATCAGCAGGCGTTCGCGCACCGCCCGGGACAGGGCCACGGTGGCACCGGCCAGCAGCCGGGGCTGCCCGGCGTAGTCCCAGCGCCCGTTCAGGGTCAGCACGCCGCCGTCCAGTTCCGGCAGCGGCCCGCCACGGCCGGACAGGTTGCCGGCCCAGGTGTCGCCGTCCTGGCGGGCGTCGGCTTTGGCGCTGAAGGGAATCGACTGGTAGCGGCCTTCCAGGCTGGCGGTCACCGGCCAGTGCGGCGGCGTCACCCCGGCCACCGGCACCCTGGCGGTAACATCCAGGTCAGCGTCGCGCAGGCGCACCCGGGCCGGCTCGCCGTGCACGCCGGTGGGGCCGGAATCGCCGCGCCAACCGCCGCTGAGCCGGTAGCCCTGCCAGCGGCCGCCCAGCTCCACGGCCCCCTGCCACTGCACGTCATTGGGCCGCCAATAGACGCGGCTGTCGGTGGTGGTCAGGGTGGCTTCCTGGTAGGCCGCGGTCAGCGGCAGCGCCACCTCGCCCTCCCCGGCCAGGGGCACCTCCACCGGCTCGCGCAGACGCACGGTCAGCCCCGGGTCCGCCACGCGGACCTGGAACGGCGCCACCGCCACCCGGTCCTCGAACCACTGGAAGCGCACCTCCCCGTCCAGGCCCTCGCCCAGCACCAGCCGGCCGTCGCCGTGGCCCAGCCTTTCCGCGTCGCTGCCCAGCGTGAGCGCGGCCCGGCCCTGGGGCCCGTGCGCCTCCAGCGCCGCGTCCGCCCGCCGCAGGGCCGCCCCCTGCCCTTCGGCGGTCAGCTCCCGGCCGGGCACCAGCACCCAGCCGGCGCCCAGCGCCAGGGGCTCGTCCAGGGCCGCGCGCAGCCGCCAGTCCAGACCGGTCCAGCGGGCGCGCACCGTCAGGTCCCCTCGCGGGCCCTGGCTTTCCTCATTATCCTGGCTTTCCAGGCCCAGCCCCTGGCCGAGCAGGGTCAATTCCCCCTGGAAGCGGTCGCTGTCGAAGGCCGTGCCGGAAGGCCACTGACCGTCGCCCTGAAGGCGCGCCGTGCCGGTGAACCCCTGACGCAGCGGCGCCGCCCGCAGGGTGCCGGTGACACGCCAGCGGCCGTTGCTCTTGCGGTATTCGCCGTTCAACTCGCTGTCACGGAACTCCGCCCTCGCCCGCCAAAGGCCACCGGCCTGGGTCAGATGAGCCAGAAACGGCGGGTAGTCCTGGTACTGCAGCGCCCAAACGGTCACGTCCAGGACCGGCAGATCCGGCAGCGACAGCGGACCATCGTCGCCCTGGGAGGGGCAGTCGTTGATGCCCAGGCTGTCCACCGACAGGGTCAGCGGCCGAAGCCCGCCAAGACGCACCCCATGGGCCTCCGCCAGCCGGCAGCCGCCGCTTTCATACCAGAAGGTGTCCAGGGTCAGTCCCTGCCGCCAGCCCGGACCCTGCCAGTGCAGGCCGAACAACGGCAGCGACAACAGCGCCACCACCGGTAGCAACAGCAGGCAAAGGGGGATCAGCCAGAGGAGATTCTTGTTGCGGAATGACACCAAACCTTAGTCCTTGGTCGGAGTTACCGAAGCATGGCGGTTTCTGTCACAAGAATACAGTCTTGAAGCGGTTCGGGGGACCGTGCTTTCGCGGCTGAAGCCGCTCCTACACCCCTCCCCACCCGGTAGGAGCGGCTTCAGCCGCGATCAGCGCCGAAAACGAAAAAGGCCCGGCATGGAAGCCGAGCCTTTTTGTTTCGATTTGGTCGGGACGGAAGGGTCCGACAGGTTCCCGGTGCAAGCACTGCTTGCACCCTGGCGGACGCCCGAGGCCGGCAGGCCGAGGGCCGGCAATCCGCCACTTCCCTCTGCCAGAACGAAAAAGGCCCGGCATGGAAGCCGAGCCTCTTTCTTTCG
>CENV01061430.1_pt1 | contig 20851 bp, 20 predicted proteins | sample 530231 | NCBI WGS metagenome assembly CENV01 (sample SAMEA2619815, study PRJEB7988) | marine metagenome | biome: marine biome (ENVO:00000447); feature: surface water layer (ENVO:00002042); material: "saline water (ENVO:00002010), including plankton (ENVO:xxxxxxxx)" | depth 5 m | reverse complement strand
GGGCGACATGGTGCACCCCTACCTGCGCCGCCGGGACGGCCTGGAGGAAGAGGACTACCCGGACGACAAGGTCAAAAGCGTGCTGGAGCGCACCTACGGCGTGCCCATCTTCCAGGAACAGGTGATCCAGCTGGTGATGGTGGCCGCCGGTTTCTCCGGCGGCGAGGCGGACCAGCTGCGCCGGGCCATGGCCCGCTGGGGCAAGAGCGGCGAGCTGTTGCAGTTCGAGCACAAGGTGATCGAGGGCATGCGCGCCAATGGCTACAGCGGCGACTACGCGCGCCGGCTGTTCGAGCAGATGAAAGGCTTCGGCGGCTACGGCTTTCCGGAATCCCACGCCGCCAGCTTCGCGCTGCTGGTGTACGTGTCCGCCTGGCTCAAGCGCCACCACACCAGCGCCTTCTTCTGCGGGCTGCTCAACAGCCTGCCCATGGGCTTCTATTCCCCTTCTCAGTTGCTGCAAGACGCCCGCCGCCACGGCATCGAAACCCGGCCGCCGGACGTGCGCCACAGCCACTGGGACCACACCCTGGAGGACGCCCACCGCGAAAGGCTGGGGGTGCAGCCGGCTCTGCGCCTGGGGCTGCGCCAGATCAAGGGCTTCAACGCCGACGCCGCCGACCGGCTGGTGGCGGCCCGCCACCAGCGCCCCTTCCAGAGCGTGCACGACCTGTGCGAGCGGGCCGCCCTGGGCAGCCGGGAGCGCGAGGCACTGGTGGCCGGCAACGCCCTGCGCGGCCTCAGCGGCCACCGCCATCAGGCCCACTGGGACGTGCAGGGCCTGGAAGCACAGCGACCGCTGCTCGGCGGCCAGGGCGGCGAACTCCGCGACGCCCACGACGGCGTCTACCTGGACGCCCCCTCGGAGCACACCTCGCTGATCGAGGACTACCGTCACCTGGGGCTGACCCTGGGTCGCCACCCCATGGCCCTGGTACGCCACCTGCCCCGTTTCCACCGTTGCTACCGGGCCCGGGACCTGAAGCGCGCCCGCCCCAACCAGCTGGTACGGGTGGCCGGCCTGGTCACCAACCGCCAGCGCCCGGGCTCCGCCAAGGGCACCCTGTTCATGACCCTGGAAGATGAAACCGGCAACACCAACGTGGTGATCTGGACCTCGATCCAGGAGCGCTACCGGCAGATCCTGCTGAAAAGCCCGCTGGTGATCGTCACCGGCACCGTGGAGATCAGCCCGGAAGGCATCGTCCACCTGATGGCCGGCCGCCTCCAAGACGCCCGCGACGCCCTGGACCAACTGCAGGTGCGCTCGCGGGACTTCAAATAAAGGTTCACGGGGGAGACTGTAGGAGCGGCTTCAGCCGCGATGAAGACGGCACCGCCGGGGATCGCGACTGAAGCGGAGTGCCGCCCAGTCGCTCCTACACAGGCTGCCTGGTCCGGGGACGGTAAAGGCGGCCACCTTCACCATCAAAAGGCCGTTCGCGACCCTGCACGGGGGGCGGGTCAGGGGTCTATAGTGAGCCCATCATTCGCAACGGAACGGACAACCGATCATGAGCAACGGAAGAGAGTTCGATCTGATCGTGTACGGCGCCAGCGGCTTCACCGGCCGGTTGGTGGCGGAATACCTGGATCAGACCTACGGCGGCGACCTGAACTGGGCGCTGGCCGGCCGCAACGCCGAGAAACTGGCGGCGGTACGGGCGGAAATGGGCATCAGCGACAACGTGCCGGTGCTGACCGCCGACGCCGACCAGCCGGACACCCTCAAGGCGCTGGCCGAGCGCACCCGCCTGGTGCTGACCACGGTGGGCCCGTACCAGCTGTACGGCGAGCCGCTGGTGAAGGCCTGCGCGGAAGCCGGCACCGATTACGTGGATCTGTGCGGCGAGCCGGCCTGGATGCGGCAGATGATCGACCGCTACGGCGACACCGCCAAGCAGAGCGGCGCGCGCATCGTGTTCTCCTGCGGGTTCGACTCCATTCCCTTCGATCTGGGCGTGTTGTTCCTGGAACAACAGGCCAAGGAGAAAGGCCTGGCGCCGATGACCCGGGTCAAGGGCCGGGTGCGCAAGATGAAGGGCACCTTCTCCGGCGGCACCGCCGCCAGCCTCAAGGCCACCCTGGCGGCGGCCAAGGACCCTGAAATCCGCGCCCTGCTCACCGACCCGTTCGCGCTCACCCCCGGGTTCAGCGGCCCGGCGCAGCCGCCGGCGGCCAAGCCGGAGTACGACGACGCCCTGGGCACCTGGGCGGCGCCGTTCGTTATGGCCGCCATCAATACCCGCAACGTGCACCGCTCCAACTTCCTGCTCGGCCACGCCTACGGCGACAACTTCGTCTATGACGAAATGCTGCTCACCGGCGACGGCGACAAGGGCAAGGCCACCGCCGAGGCGGTGGCCCAGGACCGTTCCCTGGCCGGCGAGGATGCCCCCAAGCCCGGCGAAGGCCCCAGCAAGGAAGAGCGCGAGAACGGGTTCTACGACGTGCTGTTCCTGGGCAGCAACGACCAGGGCGAGCAACTGGCGGTGAGCGTGTCCGGCGACAAGGACCCGGGCTACGGTTCCACCTCGCGGATGATCAGCGAAAGCGCCCTGTGCCTGCTGCGCGACGCCACCGACACCGCCGGCGGCATCTGGACCACCGCCCCGGCGATGGGCGACAAGCTGATCAAGCGGCTCATCGAGCACGCCGGTTTGAAGTTCACGGTGGAATAGGGGAAGCGGTACGCCGCCCGGCCGCTCCTACAGAGGGGATAGCCCATACTGTAGGAGCGGCCGGGCGGCGTACCGCTTCAGCCGCGATCAAAGCGGACTAAAGTCACGCACCTCCAGCCAGCGCCCCCGGCCCGGATCGTAATGGAAGGTGCCCACCACCTGGACCCGCTGACCCAGGTGCTCCCGGGCCAACGCCAACGGTTCCAGCTTCACCCGATTAAGGGCCTCATCCTCGATCCAGTAGTGCTCCGGATCGTCAAAGCCCCGCACCACGCCGCTGGTGGCCACCAGGCTGCCCTGATAGGTCAGCGGCTCGGCGGCCAGCGCCCGCAGCGGCGCCCCCTGGGGCGCGTCGCGGTAATCACAGCCGGCCAGCGTCAGCATTACCGCCAACGCTGCCGCCGCCGCGCGGCGGCCTCCGTCAAACATCATTACCGCTCCCATCATTACCGCTGCCCGGCTGGGGCGGCACCCGCCATTCCGGCTCCTCGAACTCACCCAGCGGCGTGATCTCGCAGGTGCGCGCGTGTTTCTCCAGGATCGCCTTGACCCGGGCGCTGCGGCTGTCGTCCTTGGCGTCCCGGTGGGCCTTGGAATCCCAATGGGCAATCGCCAGCAGGGTGTCCGGCTCGCCGATCTTGCGGTGCAGGTAGGTACCCCGGGCACCGGGGGTTTGCTGGATGACGCGGCTGGCCTCGATCCAGGCCTCGGCGTATTCCTCCACGGTGTAGCCGTGTTTCATGCGGACTTCGAAGATGTATTTCATGGCGGTTCCTTACTAAGAAGAGCGGCACTGAAAAGAGCGGCGTTCAGGGCCCGGCGGTCTCCCACCAGCGGTCCGAGGTTTCCATCAGCCCGGCACCGCGCAGCGCCCGGCGGGCCTGCTCCCGCCCTTCCGCGTGCAGGAAGGCGCCCACCTCCAGACCGCTCTCATCGTCGCGCAGGATCAGACGCGGCAGATCCACGGAACGAGCCGGCAGTATCACATGCAGATGGGCGTCCGGCCGGCTCAGTTCCCAGCGGCGGCGCGGCGGCCCGCGCACGCCCTGTTCGATCAGCACCCGCTCCGGCTCGATGGTGATGCGCTGGTACAGATAGCTGAGCCGGAAGCAGACCCGGTGCATCAAAAAACACACCAGCCCCACCTCCAGGCCGGCGAACGGCAGCGCCAGCCAGATGCCGGCGGCGCTCCAGGCGGCGGCCACCACGAACACCACCGCCGCGATCAGCGCCATGAACCGCTTCACCTGCCGCCAGTCGGCGGACAGATGGGGACGGAGGGTGATCACCGTGGTTCCCGCCCGGGTTTCGCTCAGCACCATGATGGACTCGGCATCGGATTGACTCGGCATCCAGGTTCGCACGGCCCATGATCGCACCCCCGGCGCCAACATGGGAAATCGCCGCGCGATGACGACGCCGGGCCCAGCCGGTAGCATGGGCGGCTTGTCGAGATACGGACCCTTGCTTGGAGACATGCGCATGATGGGATGGTGGCATTCCCGCCGGCTTCGCTTTCTGGCCGCCTGCGTGGCGACGCTGTGGATTCTGATGGTGCTGCTGCGCGCCGCCTTCTATCTGTTCTTCTCCGAAGTGGGCGACACCGTCAGCGCCACCGCCGGCCAGATCTGGCAGGCGGTGGGTGTGGGCCTGCGCTTCGATCTGCGGCTGGCCCTGCTGATGGTACTGCCGCTGGCGGTGCTGGCCTGGCTACCGCGCTTCAACCTGGTCCGCTCGCCGCTGGCCCGTGGCCTGGCGCTGGGCTATCTGGGCCTGGCCACCCTGTTGCTGCTGCTCACCTATATCCTGGATTTCGGCCACTACGTGTACCTCGGCGACCGGCTGAACATCACCGCCCTGCGCTTTCTGCAGGACACCCGCATGTCCACGCAAATGGTCTGGGAAAGCTACCCGGTGGTGTGGATCACCCTGGGCTGGCTGGCCGCCAGCGCGCTGATCACCTGGCTGTTCGCGGGCCTGGCCGCCCGTTTCCTGCTGCGCGACAAACCACCGATCCGCACCCGCTCCCTGTGGGCCGGCGGCGTGGTGGTGTTCCTACTGTTCACCTTCGGGCTGCTGGGCCGGGCCACCGACATCAACTGGGAAAACCCGGTGCCCCTGCGCTGGAGTGACGCCTTCGCATCCGGCGACAAGGCGGTGGCGGCCCTGGGCCTCAATCCGGTGCTGTTCTTCTACGACACCAGCCAGCTGGAGACCGAGCCCTACGACCTGGAAGCGGTGCGCCACTACTACCCGCTGATGGCCGACTTTCTGGACCTGCCCGCCGACCGCCGTGGCGACCTGAACTACCGCCGCCACGTCACCGTGCAGCCCTACCGCCTGGACACCGACCGGCCGCCCAATATCGTGGTGGTGATGCTGGAGTCCCTGGGCGCCAGCCGGGTGGGCGCCTACGGCACCCCGTTCGACCCGACCCCGAACCTGGACCGTATCGCCGAAGGCGGCTGGTTCTTCGAGCATTTCTACGTGCCGGTCACCGGCACCGCCAAAACCATCTGGGCCTTCCTCACCGGCATCCCGGACGTGGCTCCAGAGGAAAGCGCCAGCCGCAACCCGCTGATCGGCCACCAACGCATGATCGTCGACCAGCTGGACGGCTACCGGAAGCTCTACATGGTTGGCGGCAACGCCGGCTGGGCCAACCTGAAAGGCCTGCTCACCCGCAGCATCGACGGCCTGGAACTGTACGAGGAAGGCGACTGGCAAAGCCCCAACGTGGATGTGTGGGGCATCTCCGACCTGGCCCTGTTCAAGGAATCCCACGCCATCCTCGACGCCATTCCCGACGACCAGCCGTTCTTCGCCTTTATTCAGACCGCCGGCAACCACCGGCCCTTTACCATCCCGCCGGACAACGACGACTTTAAGGTGCGCGACGACCTCAGCGAGGAGCAACTGAACGGCAACGGCTTCAAGAACGCCGCCCAATACAACGCCGTGCGCCTGCTCGACTACAACGTGGGCCGCTTCATGGACATGGCCCGGCAAAGCGACTACTTCGACAACACCCTGTTCGTGTTCTTCGGCGACCACAACAACCGCATCACCACCCTGCCGCACATGCCACGCTTCCAGGAGGTACTGCGCCTGGAAAGCCACCATGTGCCGCACATGATCTACGCCCCCGGGCTGCTGCAACCGCGCCGCATCCACGAGGCGGTGAGCCTGATCGACGTAATGCCCACGGTGGCCGGCCTGATCGGCCTGGAATACGACAACACCACCCTCGGCCGGGACATCCAGCAACCCGCCCCGGAAGGCGATCGCACCGCCTTCGTGGTGCTGCGCGAAGGCCCCCGCCCGCAGATCGGCGCGGTCACCGCCGACCACATGGCCCGGCTCAACCACGACGGCGAGGACGCCAGCCTGCACAAGCTTTACAGCGACAACCCGGAACAGGACCGTTCCGACGCGGACCCGGAGACCTTCCAGCACCTGTTCGATCTGGCCCGGGGCTTCTACGAAACCTCCCGCTACCTGTTCTACGACAACGCCATCCGCGACCGCCGGGATGCGCCGGCCGGCGACCAGGAACCCTGATGGAGCGGGTCGGCACCGTGGTGGTCGGCGCCGGCGTGGTGGGCCTGGCGGTGGCCCGCGCCCTGGCCCTGGCCGGCGACCCGGTGGTGGTGCTGGAAAACGAAGCCCACTTCGGCGGGCACCTGTCGTCGCGCAACAGCGAGGTGATCCACGCCGGGCTCTACTACCCGCCCGGCTCGCTCAAAGCGCAAAGCTGCCTGCGCGGCAACGCCCTGCTTTACCAGTACTGCGCCGCCCGCCACATCCCCCACCGCCGCTGTGGCAAGCTGATCGTGGCCGGCCCGGATCAGCAGGACGCCCTGGCGCAACTGCTGGACAACGCCCACGCCGCCGGCGCCACCGGCCTGACCCTGATCAGCGGCGGCCAACTGGCCCGGGAGGAACCCTGGCTGCGCGCCGCCACCGCCCTGCACTCCGCCCACAGCGGCATTGTCGACAGCCACGGCCTGATGGCCGCCCTGGCCCGCGACGCCGAGGACCACGGCGCCCTGCTCTGCCCCCGCCACCGGGTCACCCACATCGACTGCGCCCCCGGCCGCTTCGACCTGCGGGTGGACACCGGCGGCGACACCTTCGAGCTGCGCAGCGACCGCCTGATCAACGCCGCCGGCCTGGGCGCCGTGCCCCTGATCGAACAAATGAACGGCTTCCCCGACGCCCAACGCCCCACCCAGCGCTTCGCCAAGGGCAACTACTTCCGCCTCGCCGGCGCCAGCCCCACGGACCGGCTCATCTACCCGCTCCCGGAAGCCCACGGCCTGGGCGTGCACCTCACCGTGGACCTGGCCGGCCGCGCCCGCTTCGGCCCGGACGTGGAATGGGTGGACCACCCGGACTACCGCGTCGACGACACCCGCCAGGCCCACTTCGAAACCGCGGTACGCCGCTACTGGCCGGCCCTCCCCGAAGGCGCCCTGCATCCGGACTACGCCGGCGTGCGCCCCAAACTCATGGTCGACGGCCAACCCCACCCGGACTTCCTGATCCAGGACCACCGCCACCACGGCCTGGAAGGCCTGACCAACCTGCTCGGCATCGAATCCCCCGGCCTCACCGCCGCCCTGGCCCTGGCGGAGCGCATTGCAGCCGGGTAACCGCGCGCACCGAGCTTGATTAGTCTTATAAAAATACTTATATTTCCATCTGTCAGGAGGACAGATGAACGATGTGAAATGGACTCGCAAGGCCACCAAGCAACTGATGAAGCTGCACAAGCCGGACCAGAAGCGCATTTACACCGCCACCAGCGAACTGGCCGCCATGCCGGAAACCAAGCACGTCAAGGCCCTGAAGAATCACGCCTTCGGGTCGGTAACTATCGGGTAATGTTCAATTGGGACCGCGCCATCCACATTGTCAGCATTGAAGAGGTCAGAAAACGGGATGAACGCACCTACTGATATTCAAATCATCAACGGCTCGGACGGGAAACCCGCCTTCGTGGTGATCCCCTACGACGAATACGTCGCCACTCACCCCGGTTCGGATCTGATTCCGCATGAAGTGGTCGGCATGATGGTGATGGACGATCTTTCCCCGGCCGCCGCTTGGCGAAAGCACCTCGGCCTGACCCAGCTCCAGGTCGCTGAACGCATCGGTATCACTCAAGCCGCCTACGCCCAACAGGAAAAAGCGAAAAAGCCGCGTGCCGCCACCCGCGCAAAAATCGCTGATGCCCTGGGCATCAGCGCGGACTGGCTGGATATCAACTGATCGCGGCGCCGACTGTCCGCGCCCGGACACAAAAAAGCCCGAGTTCTTGAAGGACCCGGTATTCTTCTGGGTCACTTCAATATTTCTGAACTCCACAACCGTTTTGTCTTCAAGCACGTCTCCGGAATCAGCGAACCCTTGTTGCATTCCTCAACACCGGAAGCAACCACCACCCCGGTTTTTCCGTCCTGGGACTGCAAGGCGGAACCGCCACCGACCACCTTCTCACTCCAGCCCTGAATCACCCACCTTGCAGAAAAAGAACATTTGAGCGGAAAGTGAAATATGTGATAGATATCGTTATGACAACAAACTTATAAAAACGGAAGTATCATGCACGGAAGAAAAGATTGGACCACCACTTCTGAGGTAATTTCGGCTTTCTCGGGGATAAAACAGAGCAAAACCAGCGGACCAGAAATACTCAAAGCCAAGAGCCTGCTCCTTCTGGCGGCGCTTTTTTGTACACCCGCGCTTGCCGAAACCGAAGCAGAATCCGAATTCAAAGCCAAAATGGAACAGTGCAAGCTGATGGAGCGGTTTGGCGAAACCATTATGGTGGCACGCCAAAAAGGCTGGGCGCTCTCCGACACTCTGGAACTTCTCAACAAGGACTCGTCGATGCCGATGCTCAACGACATTGCCATGAAGGCCTGGGAAGTGCCCCGGTTCTCCAGCGAGCAGCTTCAGCTACGGGCAGTCAACGAATTCAAGGACGGCATTTTCCACGGCTGCATGGAAGGCTGAACCGGCCTCCTCACGCATCCGAGCCCCGCTGCGTTCAACGCTCGATTTACCTGCAACAACACGCACGAGATGAATAGGTTTGGGGCTTGTTTCTGGACTCCTCACTGGGCGCTTTTTGCCCGCAACCTTCATTCCAGCCTTGCTGATTTAGTAAACCGGCCCCGCTTACGCGGTCAGCTTTCCATTAAGCCCCCTGGCCTGCGGGGAACCCCGCCTTTCGGCGGACCAGGCATCCACCTGAATCGGTTTACCCCCACGCCGTGGGGAACACATCATGTGCTTGAGAGTGCCGGTGTGGCTGTACGGTTTATCCCCACGCCCGTGGGGAACACTCGCACCACGCGAAGAAGTAGAGCTTGTAGTCCGGTTTATCCCCACGCCTGTTGGGAACACGGTCTCCCCATCGGCAACCTCAGCAGCCAGTTCGGTTTATCCCCACGCCTGTGGGGAACCCGAGCCGGCGCTCCCGCTCCCGGGCCGCTTTCGCGGTTTATCCCCACACGTGTGGGGAACCCATGTTCGGTGCGGTCTACCAGGGTCCAGCCGCCGGTTTATCCCCACACGTGTGGGGAACCCTCTAACCAGAACGCCGAGCAGATCAAAACGACCGGTTTATCCCCACACGTGTGGGGAACCCTCAGTTTTGAGGGTATCACCAAAGACCCCATCCGGTTTATCCCCACACGTGTGGGGAACCCAGCATCTTCTCCAGCCGAAGCGCGAACTCTTGCGGTTTATCCCCACACGTGTGGGGAACCCGAGCCGTCATCGTCCACTGCCGCGTTCTCGGCCGGTTTATCCCCACACGTGTGGGGAACCCGTCAGCACCGGCCCATCCATGGTCTCGCGCCACGGTTTATCCCCACACGTGTGGGGAACCCGCAACCTGGTGCGCGCCACAGTGCACGGGGTGGCGGTTTATCCCCACACGTGTGGGGAACCCTATGACGGTGACGGCGGGGTTTGCCACATCCCCGGTTTATCCCCACACGTGTGGGGAACCCAGCTGCTCCAGCGGCTCACGCAGCAGCGGAAACGGTTTATCCCCACACGTGTGGGGAACCCGAGCGCCTCTTCCCGAAGCATTTTTACCGCTCGCGGTTTATCCCCACACGTGTGGGGAACCCCTGCGTAGGAAGCTGAGGGCCTGGACCACTGACGGTTTATCCCCACACGTGTGGGGAACCCGGCCTTGAGCTTTGACCTCACACGGCAAGCTCCGGTTTATCCCCACACGTGTGGGGAACCCCCGAAAGTACATATCGGAACCGGAACTATGTCCGGTTTATCCCCACACGTGTGGGGAACCCGCGCGAATGAAGGCCGAGGGGTTGCGTCCTGGCGGTTTATCCCCACACGTGTGGGGAACCCGCTCGGTCTAGATGGAGGAATCGGTTCCTGGGCGGTTTATCCCCACACGTGTGGGGAACCCTTATGACGACCGCCAGAACCAGACTGCGCATCCGGTTTATCCCCACACGTGTGGGGAACCCGTATTCTGCAAACCGCTCCTGATAACCGAAAACGGTTTATCCCCACACGTGTGGGGAACCCTCTAAATGTATCCCATTGATCTTAAAGAAGAAAACCGGGCTGGTAATTTCCACCGAAAAAATTGATCAAAAAACAGCCTTCAATTAGGTACTACAGAAACCGCTCAAACGACATCACGAGAAAACCATCACTTTGTCAGGCCAAGGTTGTGCTGGATGACAAGGGCGAGGGACACCAGCCAGGTTCGCCGGGTTCCACCCGGAAGGAGCGCGGTCATCGACGGAGGAAAGGTTCCGAGGCGCGTTGAGGTTTATGCCTTGCGGATAGAACCAGGGCGGACTCGGCGGCCCGCTCTGGAGGCGGGCCGCCGCGGATAAAGCAGAGGGCCAAATCTCACGCTGTCACTGACTGAGGTCGCGGAGTCCCGCTGACAAACCGTGGCGTTAACTCCGGAGCCAGAAACGGGCCGGAATCGATTTGCTCAGAGGCAACTGGAATGCTCGCCATAACGATAAACCAGATAAGGGCTTCCATGATCGGTGCTCACAAAATACACCAGATCCTCCCAAATCAAGCCGTCAATGATTTCCTCGCCATCCGTTTGGGACGTGAGAAAAAGCCCAAGTCGCTGGACGCCATCGATATGGTGGGATGCTACCTCCCCGGTTACGTCCCACTGCACCACGGGGCCCGGCTGCGGAGCGTCATAGTCCATTCTTTCCGTGCGCGACCCTGTTACCGTGCCGTCCGACATAATGCTCAGAGTCATGGAGTCTGAAGACAAGTAGTCGCCCTGGCTTATGTATTCGGTGCTGATGTTTCGGCAGCCGGACACCGGGGTAACCGGCTCGGCGGTATCAATGAAGAGCGAGGAGCTAACCATTAACTTCGCCCTGCCAAAGCCCGGCTAGATCCGCCGGCTGGCTCGGATTTCCATTACCTGGGGACTCGGAACCTCCCCCACCTCCGGAGCCCCCGCCTCCACAACCAAACATCATAAAAGACAGAACAAAAAATACAGCCCATTTCATTATTAATATCCTCCTTTTGGCGGGACCACCATAGGATCGGACTGCAACCCGGTCCACAATATATGCCTTCTTCCAGTCATTTTTGCCGACCGGAATAGAAAAATTTCTACTTGTCTTTATTCAAGGTGGGGGAGTCTTCGACGGGCAGAAAAGAGACCAGCCGCAGGCCGTCATGGTCCACGGGGATACGCCGATTCTCGCCACAGGTCTGAAAGTCGAAACCGGATTCGGTGTTGGTGGCCCAGCAGAAGGCCACATTGCCCTCCTCCACCAGTTCCTCGGCCTGTTCCCAGATCATTTCACGGATGCGTTTGCTGACGTCGCCGACGTAGACGCCGGCGCGGATCTCCAGCAGCCAGACGGCAAGGCGCCCGCGCAATCGCGGCGGGACATTCTCGGTGACCACCACCAACATGCTCATCCCTGGCTCCGGTGGCCGCTGTCGGCAAGGGATTCCGGTTCGGGAATGGCGGGTGGCTGGCTGTCTTCCGGCGGTGGCGGGGGCTCAATACCGCCGGCGGCGAGGACGTCCTCAATGGCCGGAATAATGCGCTTGAGCAACTTGCTCTGCCGAAAGACATCCCGGCAGGCGACGCGCACCGCACGGTCCGGTGCCACGGGTTTGCTGGCGGCGATACGAAAGGCGACGGGAACCACGGTATCAAACTTAAACAGGTCCGCTATGTCGTACACGAACGACAACGGCTTCCCTGAGTGTACAAAGCCGACCGCCGGGGCATACCCGGCGGCGAGAATCGCGGCCTCAGTCACACCGTACAGGCAGGCGGTGGCGGCACTAAGGCACTGGTTGATCACATCGGATTTGTCCCATTCCTTTGGATCGTAACGGCGGCCCTTCCAGACAACCCCGTGTTGTTTCGCCATCAGCTCGTAGATTTTGCGCACGCGGGCGCCCTCGATGCCACGCAACTGGTCCACGCTGCGCCGCTCCGGGGCCGGTTCGCCGAACCGCTGCTCGAACATACGGCGCACGACCTTGAGGCGCAGGTCCGGATCCAGGGCGAGCTTCGCCTGATAGAGCAGCTTGTCGGAGCGGGCGCCGCCGGGTTGACCACTGGCGTACAGACGCACGCCGGCCTCGCCGACCCAGATCAATAAAGTGCCGGTCACCGCCGCCAGCTTTACCGCCGCGTGGGAGACCCGGGTACCGGGCTCCAGCATGATGCACGCCACCGATCCCACGGGAATGTGCATGCGCTCGCCATTGACCTCATCGACCACCACGAAGGCGCCGTCTTTTACGTCAATGCGACCGTAGGCAACGAACATCATGGAGACACGGTCCTTGATCGGGATCGGTTTGAGCGGCACGAAGGCCATGGTCAGGCACGCCGTATCATCATCATGCCGAAGCCGAACGCCTTGGAACGGCCCAGGCCCTGCGCCAACGACGCCATGAAGGCCCGTGCATCGGTCACCTCCAGCGTGCCGCTGTAATCCACGCCGGAGAACTGAATCGGCTTACCCTGCCTTCTGCGCCCCAGGCTGTGTTGCCGATAACCGCTGACTTCCGGTTCCCCCCGGAGGACGAAGCCATTCTTTTCGCCCTGCCCGGCCAGCCACTGCCGCGCGGCGGCGTCCATGGCGTCCTTGCATTCCTGGCCGGCGCGCTGATCCGGTGCGAACGCCGCTTTGGCATGCATCAGAACATCGCTGCGAACGGAGTGCTTGTGGCCGTCGACCCGGCGCGCCACGGTAGGGTTGGCGCGTAATCGAAACGCCAGGGTCTCAGCCGCGTCCAGGCGTGGCGCGAACGGTTTGCTTTCCACCGCCAACAGACCGGGCACCGCCACCGGGGTTTGTTCGGAAAGCAGATAAAACAACGGCAACCCCTTGCAGCGACCTTCACCGTCGGCGCCGTCCTCGATTTCCTGGCGGAACAGAAAAGGCCGCGGGCCGCTGTAATCGGGAAACAATCGCCAGAGCAGTTGGTGGGTCCCGTAAGGCTCACCGCCCATGACCGCGAACAGCTCATTGCGGCCAAGGCCATTGAGATCAACACGAACGCGAGAGAGATGCATCAAGCCACCTCCCGGGCGTATTGGTATCGCCGAAATGCCTTGCGCGGGCCGAACTGCCAGCGGTCGCGGTTGAGCGGGTCATCCCACACATCGTTGCTTTCGACGTGCCGGTCGTCACCGTCCAGGTCGGTGGCCGTCCCCTCCCACACATAGAGGCAGGCAGCGTCGGGCCGTAGCCAGCTCTGCTGGCCGGGCATCAATGGCTCGAACTCATGATCAAGGGCCACCTTCAAGGTCTCACGCTCCATCACCTCCGGCGCCAGTGGCGCCGCCAGCGGGCAGGCCCGGCGGCCGAGGTACAGGGGAAAAATGGGCTTCAACAGGGCCTCACGGAGAACCGCCAGGTCCTGCCGCGCCGCCGGAGTCGCCTGTACCGCCACCGTCCACAGCCCGTCGCAGCGATACTGGCGGGTGGAGAGAATGGTATTGATCACCTTGTGAGGCGCGTTGAGTTCGTCACGGCGAGTGCGATAGCGGACTTTCGACTGTGAGGCGGGCACCTGGGCGGTGTGGTAATCGCTCAGCAAGGTACCGGCACGATATTGCTTCACCGCCACGCGAAAGCCGCGAAACAAAGCCGCCTGCCCCTCCGCGTCGTCACGGCGCAGCCCAAGGGCGGCGCCCAGCAGGCCCAGCAAGGCGCCACGGCCCGGGCAGGTACCCGAGGGTCGCGTCTCGCCCACCGCCGCTTCGCCCCAGCTGGCCAGCGGCGCGTACAGGCGGAACACAAGATACTGGCTCATGGCGCCCCCTAGCGATCCGCTTTCAGAAACTCGATCAGCGAACCCAGATCGCCGGCGGTCATACCCTCCGGCGCGCCCGGGTAATCCGGCTCGGCGGACAGTACGAAGCGGCGGTCGGCGCCGGCGCCGTAGGCACCATCGAAGGCACTCACCTGGCGTTCGAGGCGCTGAATGGCGTCCAGCGCTTGATTGTCACCGCTCACCGGCTTCAGGAAGGACACCGACAGGGAGCGAGGCTGCTGATCACCGGCTTCCACCAGCACGTAGCTGGCGTGGGCGCGGGAACCAAAGCTGTTCTGCTTGCCTTTGGGGGAAGTGCGTACGGCGGCTTCCAGCAGAGCGGCAATGGCGCGGTCCGCCAGTTCCCGATCCCCATCCAGGTTTTCCTCGAGCAGATGGCGATCGATGCAGACATAGGAGTAAAACAACCCCGCGCCAAAGCCGGCATCACCAACATGAGCGGCGCCACGGTGCTCCTCACCGGTATTCAGGTCGTCCACGGCGGTGAAATAGTCGTCCTCGACTTCGGCGGCGTGCACGGTGATGGCGTGCGCCACCTGGCAGGAAGCATCCACGTTGAAAGCCGGTGACGCCGCCAGCATACGACCAAACAAGGCCACGTCCACGGCGCTGGTATGATGACGTAGAGCGTCCAATTCCGATTTTTCTGGAGCGCGCTTCTCTTCGGCAAGCGTGGTCGCCAATGCCTTCACCGCCGCAAGTTCCTCCGGACCAACATGCACGAGCTGACTGGTCTCCAGCTTGCCTTTTTCCACATCCCCGAACACTTTGGCGATTTCCAGCGCCCATTCATTGGCTTTCTTCTCTTCAACGCCCTGGGCGAGAAGCGCCTCCACAGCGATCAAGCCCACTTTCTTGGTGCGCGTACCGCAATGCCGCCCCAGCGCCTCCTCAAACAGCGCGGAAGTACGCCAGGTACGCTTGAGGCTTTGCGAGGAAACCCGCAGCCGCTTTCTGCCCCCCATCATCGCCGTCTTCGGGCGCCCCAGGTCATCCCGGTTGAGGTTGGCCGGCGGGTAGGACGTCAGCAGATGCACTTGAATAAAATGAGTCATGACACATCCCTATTTATAATCAGTGAATTCAGTCGTTGTTCGAGCGGTAACCCGCCACCTGACGGAAATAGTCGTTGGCCCAGCGGAACGCCACCCCCTGCGTGGGCCGCTCGGGGCGCCAGGGGCTCTCGTTTTCCTTCCACCATTGAAGAATGTCGTCGGCCAGGGACACCGCGCTGACGCCCTCTTTATCCACCAGCGCCAATGCCCGCCGGAGCCGCATCAGCAGTTCTTCGAATGAATGGCATTCCATCAGTTGCTGAAAGCGCAATTCGCTCATGCGTGGCTTTTTGGTATCGCCTTTCTGTTTGCCCGCTTGGGCCGCCAAGGTAACGCCGGCTTGATCGTCGCCCAGTCCCGCCAACACCATGGCGACCCCGGCCCAGACATAGAGTTGGTCCTTTTGGGTGTCACTGCTGCCCACCTCGCCCCAGAGATGCCGAAAGCCCTCGGTGAGCAGCGCGGCTTCCGGGCGGTCGCAGCGGCGTAATTCGGCGCGCACACCTTTTGACCAGCCTGGACGGGAACCGAGTTTCTTGAGCATCCCGGGGGACAGGGTCAGCCGCTGCCACCAGTCGCGTACCGCCCATGCTTCGTGGCCGGAGAGAACGTGACAGCGCTCAATCCGCGCGTCTTTCTTCTGTGCGTTTTCAAGCTCCGTATCGCTCATGCCGTTTCCTTCCGCTCAGGGTTGTCGCGTTCGCTCCGCGTCAGAGGAACATGGTATTGGCGGGCGAACTGCGTAATCGGTTTGGCGCCCTTGCCCTGCCCGCTCAGGAAAGCCAGCAGGCGGCTCCTTGCCGACACCACGCGCGGCCAATTGAGCGCCTCCTGAGCAGCGGTGAGCACCTGGTCTTCGAACAGTGCCAGCGAGGCGGCGCGCAGGGCCCGGAACCAGGCGTCGGCGGGCGCGTTCAGGTCGGCTGTTTCACCGTGCTCGATCAACACTGCCTTGATGCTCTCCAGCGCCTGGAAGAAAGCGCCCTCGGTGTTCTCATAAAGCTGCGCTTCCAGGTAGGAGGTGTCGCCCTTGGCATCGCCGGGGCGCTCGAACCAGGCGTTTTTGATCTGGGTGCGCGTGTACCAGACCACCTGACGGGTGAGGTCGGAGAAATGCTGCACCGCCTCGCGGAAGACGTCCTGGAGGGCCTCCGGCAGTACCACCAACGGCATTTCCGTGCCGTACCAGCAGCGGGCTTTCATGTTGTCCATGTCGTAACCGAACACCCACAGCCGGGGCCGCGTTAGAAGCGCCTCCACTTCCTCTCCGCAGGCCCTTTCATCCTTGCTTGCCTGATTCTTGGCCCCGATAAAATCACGGACCACCTTCGCCGGCAGCGCACCGGTATTGGACGGATCCGGCAGCACCAGGTAGGACCAGTTGCGGTAGCCGATACCCCCGGGCTGACCCTTGCTGGACAACGGCGGCTCCTGGGGTTTCTTCGGGTCCGTGCGATAGGGGGTGAGCGGGTGCAGCCAGGGCCCGGCATAGTTGGCGCCGTAATTCTTCGCCTTCACCTCACGCACGCTTTGCTGCGCCTCTCGGCCACACAGATCGCAGCGGCAGGGCTGGTCTTCCACCATCAGGCGGAAGCGCCTCGGCATCGCCCAATACGGATGCAACGGATGCATGTGCTCCGGGAATACCTCGGTGTTCTTGGCTTTGCTTTCCCGCGTTGGCGCCACCCAGGGGAACAAGGTGCCATCCTCCGCCGAGGGCGCCGCAAAAGCCTGCCCATCATGGTCGAACACCGACCCGGGCATCACGTTCAGCCACAGCCGCTGCCAAAGACTGGCGTCGCCCGCCTCGGGAATAATCAGCGTGGTCAGGGGGCCGCCACCCCGCAGGCCGACCCGGTAGCCAGCGCCACCGCCCGGCGCATTGATCTGCATGGTGAACAGGGCCATGGCCGCGCAATCCGGGCACATCACCTCGGTACCGCCCCGCTTCACGAAGAAGTCGGTATTGTTCTTGATGCCGTTGGCACCCGGCGCGTCGATCAGCAACCCGGCCACCGGCGAGGGCTTGGCGTCGTCCAGCGGGTCCAGATCCTGCATAAAACGCGGGCCATCGCCGTCCAATTCAAAGGCCTGCAGAAAAGGGGCAAAAGCCTCCTCCAGCGCTTTCTGATCCGGCGGTTGTGTCAGACCTTCCAACCAATCAACGTGGTGTTTGGGGGGCAAGGCGGTCTGCAGCAGGCCAATCAGCCATTGGTAGGCCGCGCCCTGGAAGTCAGCACGCGGCAGGCCCAGATCGACGATGTCCGGATCGGATATCGCCGTAGGTGGTGCGTATCGCGTTTGACCATTTCGCGTCCTGAACGGCAGCCAGTCTTCCTTTAGCAAGTTCATACTTATCTCGATTCCCTCCGTTCAGCGACTATCGCCGTCTACCCCAACAAACACCCGAGCGCCGGATCGTAGCGTACCGCCGCGTCCGCCTCGGGCAGCCAGGGTCGGGTGTATTTCAGTGCTTTGTACCGGCCCTGCAATTCTTCCCAGGCGGCCAGATCGGCCCCAGCCAGCTCCGGCAGCTTGCGTGCCTGGCTTTCGCGCAGGCGAAGCTGGCTGAGCATGGCGGCATGGCGCTCGCCTTGAGCCCACAACACGATCCCGCCTTCGGCCTCCCTTTTCAGTAGCACCACATTCACGGTGGGCTCGTCGCTGAGCCGGGTGCCGATTTCCTGGTGGTCGTCCAGCCAGGGTTGGTCATCGCCCACGTAACCGGCGGCCAGGTCCAACAGGTTGTAGCGCGCCATGGAGATCCTGCCCTGATCCTCGCCCTCCTGCTGGAGGTGCACGTCGCGCAGCCCCTCGGGCAGGGTTTCTTCGGATACGCCGTAGACACCCTCCAGTAACACACGGGCGTCATCGGGCAGATGGATGCCGCCGCGCTCGCGGAGCACTTTCTGAGTCAGCCAGCTTATCGCCACGTCGGGGTACACGAAGGAGGTGCCTGGCAAGGCGTCCCGCAGCCAGCTGACGCCGGGCCGCTCATCCCATGGCGGCGCCAGCACCCAGAGGCGTGGCGGCGGGCGCTCACCACGGTCATGGCGCTGCAGGCGGCCGGCCCGCTGTATCAGCAAATCCACCGGCGCCAGGTCGCTGATCATCACATCCACATCGCAGTCCAGGCTCTCCTGGAAGACCTGAGTGGCGATCAGCACCTGGCCCCTGCGCGCCTGCGGTTCCGAGTCCTTGCCAAGCGCCGACAGCACCCTGGACTCAATTTCCTGGCGGTCCGCCATGGCGAAACGGCTGTGGAACAGGACGCAGCGATCCGGCTCGGGGTGACGGTCCCGTACCGTTTGATAAGCCCGGATGGCGTCATCCACCGTGTTCCGTACCCAGGCCACGGACCGCCCCTCGGATACGGCATTGAGCAGTGTCTCCACCGCCTGATCTTCATCCTCAAGCCAATCCACCGCCACGGATCGGCGGCTTGCCGGTCTCGCTTGCACCGGCTGTTCCAGAACGGACGGATCGCCGCCGGTGCGGGTTAGCAAAGGAAACTCCGTCTCTTGCAACGATATCGGGGCGGCGTTCAACGCCTGGCGCCAGGCATTTACCAGCGCCTGGCGCTGGCCCAGAGGCAGAGTCGCGGTCAGCAAGATGGCGCTGCCGCCCTGTCTGGCGTGGTGAGCCAGCAAGGCCACCAGAAGCGACCGGGTATAAACGTCGTAGGCATGGACTTCATCGACGATAAGCACCTTGCGCGCCAACCCATACAGCCGCAGCGATTGGTGACGAAACGGCAGCACGCCCATCAGTGCCTGGTCGATGGTGCCCACCGCCACGTCCGCCAACAGCGCTTTCTTGCGCGAGTCCGCCAGCCAATGGTTGCACTGCGCCGACGCGCTGGCTTCATCGGCGCGATAATTCCGGTCGCCGGGCTGGTCACCGACCAGCGAACGGGCGAAGTCCTCATTCAAGTCGCGGGCCCCGTGGGCCAGCACGAAGGATGGCGCGCCCTCCTCCGTGTAAAAGCGACGATGCATGGCGCCCAGGCGGGAGTACATGGCGTTGGAAGTGGCCATGGTGGGCAAAGCGAAATACAGCCCTTCCGCCTCCCCGGCATACAGCAGCCGCTGAGCCAGAATACAGGCGGCTTCGGTTTTGCCGGCCCCGGTCACGTCTTCAAGAATAAAAAGCTGTGGCCCGGCCTGAAGCTCAAGCGCTTCCACCGCGCTTTGAAGGGGCGTGGGCGTTACCGCCTTACCCTTGAACCAGGTGCTCAGGCCGGTATACGGCCTGGGCTCCAGCGTGTGACCGAACCCGGTGGCGGACAGAGCCTGTTCCGCCTTTTCAAGCGCCGCCGGCCAGTACGCTTTCAAGGGGTCGGGTTCGTCAACGTATTCGAAATAGGTCTGATTGGAACCGAGCCAATCGCTGAGGACCGCCCAGCCAGCGAGCGTCCAACTCAACCCACGCAGCGATGCGGCCCATTGCGCCGAGGTTAATTGCTCCACCGGCCAGGGCACCGCCATCAGAGCCGCCCATTCCGCCACAAAGGCCCTCGCCGCCTGAAGGTCATCGGCGTGCTGATCCGCACCGAAGAAAGACTGCATTCGCAAGCCATTCCGCGCCACCGGCTTGCCATGGTGCCCGAACACCACGCTGGTCAAGACGCCCAGCGTGGCGCTCAGGGTGTTGCGCTGATCACCGTCGAAGGATTGTTTTGGAAAGCCCAGGGTGCCATCCCTCAGCCAGGGAATGCCCGCCTCGGACCATAGCAAGGCGCCCAGACGATCGTGGCGTTCGGTGTATTGGCAGGACCTTAACGGCGGGACCAGAGACCCCATGGAAACCAGCCCCTGGAAAGCACGGGCGAACTTGCCCAAGTCGTGCAGCCCCAGGAAGAACACCAGCAGAGAGCGTAATATCGGTGGAGGAAGATCAAGGCGCCGGGCCAGCAGCCGGGCCAAGGGACGCTCCGGCGCCAACAGGTGCCAACCCACGGCCGCCACGTCCAGACTATGGAACGGCAGCAGATGGTAGGCCGCGCCCTCAGCGGAAGCCGGCCGAGCTTTACCCCAATACAAAAAACAAGCCGGCCAATCAGTAGCGTGCATCCCGATCACAAATCCCTTTTGCCTCTTTTAGCCGCTTTGTCCAACGGCGAGGTTTTTTATCACTGGGCTCTTCGGCCCATCACGCGGAACCATTGACGACATCGCCCCAGGCAACGTCGCCAAGCTCACAATCTAGCGCCCTGTGACGCAGATCACAACAGAGCACCGTTGACCCTGGCGCCACGCCCATACGGGCGGCAGGGACGAATCAGACCGTATGCGGGACCGGTTTACCATCCTCCCCCTTTTTCGGTATTAAAATCTGACACCATGACCGCAGACGGCAAACCGTATCAGGTCCCTGATGCTCGGGCATTTCTTGAACAAGCAGGAGTCACCCCATGAACGCGATGAGCTATAAGGGCCACGCGGCCTGAATTACCACATCATGCTCATTGGTGGCCACCACACGGCCGTGGGGAACACCGCCAGGCTGTCCTCTTCTGCTGGCCAATGAGCGGCTTATCCCCACGCCTGTGGGGAACACGCCGGCAAGGGCGTGGATAACCGCGCCGATCTCGGTTTATCCCCACACCTGTGGGGAACACGTCGGTCAGGGGACGGCCGACCTCCGCCTCGTGGTCGCTGATCGCCGGTTTATCCCCACACCTGTGGGGAACACGCGCCGGATGGCGCACTCTCGGAGTGAAGTGGCCTAATGATCTTGGACACCAATGAAGGTGGTAGACTG
>CENV01036313.1_pt1 | contig 20873 bp, 22 predicted proteins | sample 530231 | NCBI WGS metagenome assembly CENV01 (sample SAMEA2619815, study PRJEB7988) | marine metagenome | biome: marine biome (ENVO:00000447); feature: surface water layer (ENVO:00002042); material: "saline water (ENVO:00002010), including plankton (ENVO:xxxxxxxx)" | depth 5 m | reverse complement strand
CATCCGTGGCCGCAGCTTCCAGAAATCCCTGATCCTGATCGACGAAAGCCAGAACCTGACCCCCCACCAGATGAAGGCGATCATCACCCGGGCCGGGGAGGGCTCCAAGGTGGTGTGCCTCGGCAACCTGGCGCAGATCGATACCCCCTACCTGTCGCCGATCAGCTCCGGCCTCACCTACATGACCGAACGCTTCAAAGGCTTCGAACACGGCGGCTCGGTGCAATTGATGGGAGTGCCCAGGTCGTTGCTGGCGGAGTACGCGGAAACCTGGCTCTGATGATCGCGGCTGAAGCCGCTCCTACAGCAGCGGGGTTGGGGGTGTTGTAGGAGCGGCTTCAGCCGCGATAGGGGGCGGAGTTGAAAGTTAAAAGTTAAAACGCGGACACGGCCCCGCCACCCACCAGGCCGTGCCCGCGCTCAACAGGAAATCCTAGCTCTAATAGTATTTCCCCGACTTCACGGCCGAAGGCCGCGGGAACACGTCCCCGCCCCCGCCCCTTTCAACTTTTAACTTTAAACTTTCAACTGGCCGTTCCGTGCCACGGCCCGCCTGCCGCTTGCAACTTGAAGCCTGCAGCTATCCCCCGAGAGCCTCCTCCAAAACCCCCCGACAAGCCTCACTGTCGTAGAAATCCCCCAAAGCATTCTCGATCCAAGGCGTGAGCACGCCCTGTTCGTCGAGTACCCGGGCGCCGGTGGCGAGGGCGGGGGCGAGGACTTTGCTGCGTTGTTTCGGGGTGGTGCCCATGGCCTTGAGCAGGCCGGGCAGGTCCTGTTCCAGCAGGGCCTGGACGGCGGCGTGGACGCCGGCGTTCACCAGGGCGCGGCTGTAGTCCAGGCGGGAGGCTTCGTCGGCCACCACCACCGCGTGGGGCACGGTTTGCGCCATCAGGTCGTCCGGTGACTGGCGGATGGCGTCGGCGGGGCGCAGCGGCGCCAGCCGGCGGTAGCCGTCGCGGGCCAGTTCGGCGATGCGGCGGTCGGTGAGCTGGGCATTGAGCCATTGTTCACCGGTGCGCAGGGTGGCGCGGATATTGTTGCGCAGGTAATCGCGGATGGTGTCTTCCAGGCCGCCCATGGCGCGGCCCACGCTCTTGCGGCCCAGCTTCATCATGCTGCTGACGCCGGGCAGCTTGGCCAGGGCGTTTTCCTCGAGCAGAAAGTTCTTGATGCCGGTGTAGAGCATCTCGCTGACCATGTCGCTGACCAGTGGATGGTTGAGGCAGGCATGGATGGCTTTTTCGCGCAGGCTTTTCAGACGCAGGGCCTGGGCCAGAATCGCCTCGAAATGCTGCTCCTCGAGCAGCTCACCCACGGTGGCCGGTTCGTCGGCGGCCCGTTTTCGCACCGCTTCCGCCACTTGCAGGATCACCGGTTCCAGCCCGCGCACGGTGTGCACCTGCTTGAGCCAGTCGTCGATCACGGCGGCCAGGGTGTCGGCGTCCACCAGGGCGCCCACGGGGGTTTTGCCCAGGGCTTTGACGCCGTCATCCAGCTGCGTTTGCCAGTAGTTTTTTTGCTGCAGACGCTCACGGGCGTGAGCGACGTGGGCCGCGCGTAACGCGTCGGCCAGATCGGCTGCGTTCATCCGCTTCCTCATTGTTTTTCAGGGAACGGCGCCATCATGCGGCAAAAGCGGGGCCGACCGCGCAGCCATCGCGCCGGGCCGGCCGGGCGCTGGCGCTAACCGGCGGGGCCCGGTTCCACCTGGTCCGGGTAGGCCTGGCGCCAGTATTCAAAGCCGCCGTCCAGGCTGACCACCGATTGAAAGCCCTGTTCATTCAGGTAATCGCTGGCCGCCTGGCTGGAATGGCCATGGTAGCAGTACACCACCAGCGGATGGGCGCGGTCGGTGGTGGCCAGAAACGCCTCCAGGCCGGCCTGGTTGAGGGGCAGGGCGCCGGGAATGCGTGCCTGCTGGTGGCTTTCCGGGTCGCGCACATCGATAAACAAGGTGCCGCCGGCTTGCAGGAGCTCCAGCCCCTGCTCGGGGCCGATACGTTCCGCCATGAAAAACTCCGTTACCGGTCGGCGACCAGGGTCGCGTCCGGGTGTTCACAATTGAGTTTCATGCCGATGGCTTCTTCCAGCTGCGGCAACAGAAAGGCGTCGTCCTCGCAGGCGAAGCTGATCGACACGCCGCTGGCGCCGGCACGGCCGGTGCGGCCGATGCGGTGCACGTAATCCTCCGGGTCTTCCGGCAGGTTGTAATTGATCACATGGGACACCCCTTCGATATGGATGCCCCGGCCGGCCACGTCGGTGGCGATCAGCACCTGCAGGTCACCGGCCCGGAACCGCTCCAGGGTCTTCATGCGCTGGTTCTGCGGCACGTCGCCGGAAATCAGCGACACCTTCAGGCCCTTCTTGTGCAGCCGGTCGTTAAGGCGGCGGGTAATGTCACGGCGGTTGGCGAACACGATCACCTTGTCCATGTTTTCCATGGTGATCAGGTTGTAGAGCAGGTTGAATTTGTCGTTGGTGGCGGTGATGTAGACCTTCTGATCGACGGTTTCGGTGGTCACCTGGGTGGGCTCGATCTCGACCACCGCGGCGTCCTCGGTCCAGCGCTGGGAGAGCGCCATGACATCGTCGTTGAAGGTGGCGGAGAACAGCTGGGTTTGCCGGTAGCGGCTCTGCGGCGTCATGCGCACGATGCGTTTCACGTCCGGGATAAAACCCATGTCCAGCATCCGGTCCGCTTCGTCCAGCACCAGGGATTCCACCCGGTCCAGCCACAGGTCACGGCGCTTGGCGAAATCCAGCAGCCGCCCCGGGGTGGCCACCAGAATATCGATCAGCCGGGTTTGCAGGCGTTCCTGCTGGCGGTTGAAGTTCATGCCACCGACCACGCTCATCACCTGCAGGTCGGTGTGGGCGGACAATTGTTTGGCGTCCTTTTCGATCTGCATGGCCAGTTCCCGGGTGGGCGCCACGATCAGCGCCCGGGGTTCGCCCGCGAAGCGCTGCACGGTGATCGGATTGCGCAGCAGATCATTGATCATGGTGATCAGGAAGGCGGCGGTCTTGCCGGTGCCGGTCTGGGCGCGGCCAATGGCGTCGGCGCCGGCCAGGGTGTGCTTGAGAACGGTGGCCTGAATCGGCGTGCAGTATTGAAAGCCCGCGTCGGCGATGCCGCGCATCAATGCCGGTTCCAGGTCGAAATCATGAAACCGGGTTTCCCCCTCTTTTTCCGGCACCTGGAATTGCTCCAGGGTCCAGTCTTGCGTGGTCTCGTTTTGCATTGAATCGCTCGGTTAGGAAAGCCGGAAACGGCGGTATTCGGCTCTTTCGGCCGGCCTTCGCCGGGCGCCGCCGGGTGGTTGTCCACCGGTCGGCGGCGTGGTCAGGGGAGACAGTGTATAAAAAGCAGGCTCACGCGAATACCAAAACCCGGTTATTGGCGGGCATGGCGTGGTCGCCGAGCAGGGCGCGGCGGTGTTCGGCGAAGCGCGCCACCACCCATTCCTGATCGCGGATGCCCATGGCCGGGTCGCGGGCTTTCAGGCTTTCGTCGAACTGGCGGTTGCTGTCGCTGGTGGGGCGGCCCTGGTAGTGGAAGGGCCCATAGACCAGGAAGCGGCCCTGCCCGGTCAGGCGCTGACAGGCCTGCTCGATGCACAGCGCCACCTGCTCGGCGGACATGATGTGGAAGGTGTTGGCGGTGAAGATGTACTCAAAGGGCCCCAGCGGCCAGGCGTCCTGCACCCGCAGGGGAATCGCCGGGCGCAGGTTGGCGGCGGGCTCGCCGCCCAGGCGCTGGTTCAGGGCCTGCAGATTCTCCGGCTGCTCGGAAGGCGTCCAGCCGATCTCCGGGAATTGTGGCGCCAGCCACTGGGCGTGCTGGCCGGTGCCGGCGCCGATTTCCAGCAGGTTGCCGGGGCGGGTGAGGTACTCTTGCAGGACCTGAAGAATCGGGCCCTTGTTGTTTTCCGCCGCCTGGGAAAAGGGGAGCATAGGTGGTCCTGTTCAGGGACTCACTTCCTGACCATCTTCTGGCCGGCCACCATGATGCGCTGGTACGCGGTGGGCATGAGCCGTTGCATGCTGTCGATGGCGCGCGCATCGGAGCCGATCAGCACGCGCCGCTTGTTGCCGCGCACTCCCTTGAGGATGGTGCGGGCGGCTTCCTCCGGCGTGGTGCGGAACATCTTCTCGAAGTCCCGGCGGGCCTTTTCCGGATCGCCGGTGATGCGCTCCATGCCGTCGGCCATGCGCGCGTTACGGGCGATGTTGGTCTTGATGCCGCCGGGATGAACGGTGGTGCAGGACACCTGGCCGCCTTCGATTTCCAGTTCCTGGCGCAGGGATTCGGTGAAACCGCGCACCGCGAACTTGGCGGCGTTATAGGCGGACTGGGTGGGCACGCCGATCAGGCCGAACACGCTGGAGACGTTCACGATATGCCCTTCCTGGGCGCGCTTCAAATGGGGCAGGAATGCCTTGGTGCCGTACACCACGCCCCAGAAGTTGATGCCCATGAGCCATTCGAAGTCCTCGTAGCTCACGTCTTCCACGGTGGCGCCCAGGGCCACGCCGGCATTGTTGATGACCAGATGAACGGCGCCGAAATGGCCGGCCACCCGTTCGGCGAAGGCGTAGACCGCGTCCCGGTCGGCCACGTCGAAGGCTTCGGTGATCAGCCGGTCCTTGCCCAGCCCCAGGTCGCGGGCGGTGTCGCGCAGGGCGGTTTCGTTGATGTCGGAGAGGGCCAGGCGGGCGCCGGCGGCGGCCAGCTGTTGCGCCAGGGCGCGGCCGATCCCGGAGCCGGCGCCGGTGACCACGGCCACCTTATCGTTGAAATCTTTCATTGCGAGTTCATCCGTTGCGATGGAATGGCCGGAGTGTAGCGATTCCACACATTCCAAAGGGGCCAATCATCCGGTGAGCGATGACCCTGACGCCGTGGCGCGGTGTCAGGTCGGCTCCAGGCAACCTTCGGCGGCGACCCCGGCAATGGCCGAACGGCAGCGTTCCACGGCCTGATCCAGGGCCGCCTCGTCGTCGCCGTCCACGGTCACCGGCGCGTGCAGGGTCAGGGCCACGGTGCCCGGGTGCATGCGCAGGCTGTCCGGCGGCAGGATTTCCCGGGTGCCGGTGAGGGTCACCGGCAGCAGCGGCAGGTCCAGATCCCGGGCCATGCGGAAGGCGCCTTTCTTGAAGCGGCGCAGTTCGCCGTCGCGGCTGCGGGTGCCTTCCGGAAAGAACAGAATACTGGTGCCGTCCACCAGCCGGGCCTTGGCGCTTTCCAGGCTGGCCTGGGCGGCGCGGGAGTCGCCACGGTCGATAAAGATGTGCCCGAGCAGGGCGCAGCAGGGACCGATGACCGGCACCTTGCGCAGCTCCTGCTTCATGACCCAGCGGAAGTCCTTGTTCAGGTGCCCGTAGAGCACCCAGATATCGAACTGGCTGAGGTGGTTGGCGACGATCACATAGCTTTGTTTGGGATCGAGATGCTCCAGGCCGTGCAAGCGCACCTGCACGCCGCTGAGCAGCAGGCCCAGCCGCGACCAGGGCACGGCGGTGAGACGGCCGGCCCGGCGTGGGCCGAGGAACGGCACCAGAACAAAGCAGAGCAGCCCGGCCAGCAGGGTGGCGGCCAGCATCAGGGGCGCGAAAACGAACCAGGAATATACGAAGAAGAGCGCGTTCACCATGCCTGTCGACCCCGTCCGGACGGCGAAAAGGGGCTGTCCCTTATGGTTGGTGGGGAGATGTGAGCCACATTATGTTAGCGGAGATGGCCGAATATGACAGGCGTTATTGGGGTTTTGTTACGTTTTCGACGCCCGGCGGACGGCCGGGGCCGCGCAGATCCAGGCTGCTGTAGTAGTGCCCCTGATAGCGGGGTTGGCGCACGGATTCGCCCAGGCGGCGCAGGGTGAAATGGGCGGCATCGCGCAGCAGCAGCCGGGCCAGCCAGTCCGGGATGGCGCCACCGGGGTCCAGATGCAGCCGGTAGTCCACCCGCACCTGCCCGGGCTCGGCCCGTTGGAAGGTGAGGCTGCCGCGCAGATGCGGCACCCGCACATAGCGCGGGTCCGGGGGCAGCAGGTCCGGGCGGTTGGTGAGCGCCACCGTGACCCGGCCCGGCGGCGGAGTGGGCGTTTGCACCACCCGGCTCTCCAGCAGTGCCTCGCGGTCGTGCAGCGGCCACGGCAGGCGGGTGACCAGACGCAGGTTACGGGCGCCGTCCTCGGCGGGCTTGAGCGCCTGCACCGAGGTCACGAAGTGCAGCCAGCCCGGGTAGGCCGGGTAGTCATCCAGCAGCGCCACCAGGGCGTATTCGTCGGGCAGGGGGAAGCGGGTGGTGGCATGAATGGCGAAGCCGCTTTCGCCGCCGCCTTGCTGGAATACCTGGATCTGTTGCCGGTCACTGACCAGCACCCAGTTGCGTCTGGTGTCGTCCGGGAGAGGCTTCGCCCCATCGGCGGCGCCGGCCAGCAGAGGCAGCAACAGCACCATGGGTAATCGGAGGCCGCGTTTTTGCATATTGTCTAATCCGAACGTCTTAGGGCTTTCGCGGCCATGATAGGCCCAGCATGCGCTCAAGGCTGGGCCGTTGGTCCGGTTTTCAGGCCCGCCGGGCGGCCGATGATGGAGTAAAGGTAGTACGCCGGTGTTAGACTCGGCGCTTTCGTTGGTAGTAACAAACCTTCTTATCGACAAAGCAATGACAACGCAACCATGAGACGCCGTGTATGACCAAGCGTTTCCCGCTCCGATGGACGCATCGGTGGCTGCATTGGCTGGTAGGGGGCATGGTGGTGGCGGCCTTCGTGGTGACGCTGCCGGAACATGAGGATCGGGTCGACCGGCCCGCCTTCCGCACCCATTTCGTGAACAGCCACGACAATCTGGACGGCCGCTGGCAGATGCGGTTCGCCTCCGATGCGGAAACGCCCCTGGTGCACGCCGCTTCCATGGTGGAGCTGCCCGATGGCCGGCTGCGTGCCTTCTGGTTCGCCGGCACCGCCGAGGGGGCCGAGGATGTGGGCATCCACTCCGCGGTGTTTGACCCGCGCCGTTCCCAATGGAGCGACGAGGAGCGGGTGGTGACCCGCGAGCAGATCCGCCGCCAGTGGGGCCGCCATGTGCGCAAGCTGGGCAACGCGGTGCCGGTGCTCGATGACGACGGCCGCATGCGGCTGTTCGTGGTGGCGGTGAGTTTTGGCGGCTGGGCGGCGAGCCGCCTGGTGGTGATGGATTCCCATGATCTGGGCGCCACCTGGACCTTCGACGAAGCGCTCACCGCCAGTCCCTTCCTGAATATCAGCACCCTGGTGAAGACCCCGCCGATTCATTATCAGGACGGCACCGTCGGCCTGCCGGTCTACCACGAGATGGTGGGCAAGTTCGGCGAAATCCTGCGCCTGGACCGCAACAATCATATCGTCGACAAGGAACGCATCGGCCACGGCCGCAAGGCGATCCAGCCGCTGATCCTGGTGGACGGGCCGAAGCGCGCCACCGCCCTGCTGCGCAACGAAAGCGAGGACGATCAGGGCCGCCTGTACCGCAGTGATACCGCCGATGGCGGCAACGACTGGAGCCCGCTGTACAGCTCCAAGCTGACTAATCCGTCGGCGGCGGTGGGCGGCGTGGTGCTGTCGTCCGGGCACTGGCTGGTGGTGGCCAACTGCAACGCCTACGAGCGCGACGATCTCTGTGTGCACGAAAGCAAGGACAGCGGCCAGACCTGGACCGAGCGGCTGTTTTTCCACAACCGGGAGGCCTGGCGCGATGGCCGGGTGGAGGAGGCCGCGTTTCTGCGCATGATCGACGAGGAAGTGGCCGACACGCTGAACGCCGAGGACCCGGCCCTGCTGCGCAGCCGGGTGGATCACAACAAATGCGCCCGGGACGGCTGTGAGTTCCAGTACGACTATCCCTATGTGCTGCAGGCCCGTAACGGCGACGTGCACATCCTCTACACCTGGAACAAGACCGCCATTCGCCACGCCTGGCTGCCCGCCGACGAGACCCCGGGGGAAAGCGGATGATGGTGCCGGAACTGATTTGCGCGCTGGTGCTGATGGCGGTGGCCCTGCGCCTGGGCGCGCGCCTGCCACGGCCGGCCCGGGCGGCGCTGGCCGGGGTCACCCTGGTGGCGGCGCTGCTGCCGTTTCCCTATGGCCTGTCCGGCTGGGTGCTCAGCTATTTGAGCCACTTCAGCCTGTCCTCCGGGCTGCTGGCCCTGGTGGCCATTCAACACCGCCTCACCGGGCATTACTGGTTGCCGGTGCGCGAACTGCGCGCCGTCTGTCTGCTGCTGGTGGGGCTGGCGCTGTGGTTCTATCCCATGAGCCTGGGCTCCAGCTACGCGGACCCCTACGCGCTGGGCTTTGGTGATACCCTGTTCAGCGTGGTGCTGCTGCTGGTGGGACTGTTCGCCTGGCTGAACCGGGCCTACGCCAGTTGCGCGGTGCTGGTGGTGGCGCAGCTCGCCTATGGCGCCAATCTGCTGCACTCCGACAATCTGTGGGATTACCTGATCGACCCCTGGCTGGTGTTCTGGGCCATCGGCTGGCTGGTGCGGGACCGGTTGCTGGTGCGCCGCGCCCAGCGCGTGCCGGTGGAAAGCCCGGCCCCGGCGGCGGCGCCGGCGGGCATCGTCGAGCGCTGATCAGACCCGGCGGCGTGGCCACAGCAGGGCGGCGCCGTAGCCCACCATGAACATCACCAGATTGCCGATCAGCCCGGTGTAATAGAGATCGAACGGCGCGCTCAGCGCCGCCGGCAGCGCCCCCTTATTGGTGAGCACCGTCCAGGAGGTGAACAGCAGGGTGGCGACAATCCCCCACCAGGCCGCCCGGCCGTCACCGCGCCGGCTCAGAAACCCGAGCAGATACAGCCCCAGCATGCCGCCGCCGAACAGCGACACCAGGATGGTGGAGGTGTCCTGCAGGGTGTGGGTGTGGGCACCGTTGAGCCAGAGGGCGCCGAGAATCATCAGCGCGGTGACGGCGGTGGCCACGTAGCGGGCCACGCGCAGATAGTGGCGGTCGTCCAGGCCGGTGCGCAGATGGCGCCGGTAGAGGTCGACGATGGACACCGTGGTCACCGAGTTGATGCTGGAATCCAGCGAACTCATGGCCGCCGCCAGGGCCGCCGCCACCACCAGACCGGCCACGCCGGCGGGCAGGTACTCGGTGATGAACCAGGGCAGGATGGTCTCCGCTTTCTCGGTGCCGGCCAGCACCGCGCTGGCCATCGGGTCCGGATGGTGCTGGAAGAACACCCACAGGGCGGTGCCCAGCAGCATATAGAACGCCCACACCGGCAACGCGGTGAACAGATACACCCACAGGCCCCGGCGCGCTTCCCGGGTGGAACGGGAGGCGCAGTAGCGCTGCACCGTGTTCTGGTTGCTGGAGTATTCGGTGAGCCAGTTGGTTAGGCCGATAAACAGCATCATGGTGGCGGTCTTCTCGCTCAACGACAGTCCCCAGCGCACCGGTTGGGGCTCGCCGTCGCGCCATTCCGCCAGGGCGAACTTGCCGGCGGCCCCCGCCTCCCGGAACACCTGACCCAGTCCGCCGGGCAGCGCTTCCACCACCACCCACAGGCACAGCAGGCCGCCGATCAGCAACACCAGGGTCTGCAGCACATCGGTCCAGATCACCGCGTCGATGCCGCCGATCACGGTATAGAGCCCGACGAACAGACCGGCGGCGATGATCGCCGTGGTCGGCGACACCTCAACCAGCTGCAGGATCAGCACCGACAGCAGCCACAGGATCATGGCCAGGCGCACCAGCTGGGCGACAATAAAGGCCACCGCCCCGTAGACCCGCACGCTGGGGCCGAAGCGCAGTTCCAGAAACTCGTAGGCGCTGGTCATATTGCCGCGCCGGAAGAACGGCAGAAACACCCGTGCCGCCACCACCAGCGCCAGGGGCAGGGCCAGATTGGGCAGGTAACGCAGCCAGCCGGTTTTGAAGGCGTCGGCGGGGTAGGCCAGAAAGGTGACCGAACTGATCGAGGTGCCCACCAGGGACAGGCCGATCACCCAGCCGCGAAAGCGGCGCCCGCCGACGAAGTACTCCTCGGTACTGGTGTTGCGGCGCGCGAACCCGAAGCCGATCAGCAGAATCACGGCCAGGTAGGCGAGCAGCACCGCCCAGTCCAGGGGCGCCAGGGTCATTCCAGAATTTCCACCTGGTCGGCCTGTTCACCCCGTTCCGAATGCCGGGTCACGAAGCGCACCGGCGTGCCCGCCCGCAGACTGCGGCGGCCACCGTCGCGCACCGCCTTGAAATGGACGAACACTTCCTCGCCATTGTCGGCCAGGATAAAGCCGAATCCCTTCTTGGGATTGAACCATTTCACCTCGCCCCGGCGGCGACCGTCGTTGCCCGCCGCGGCCGGCATCCGGGGCGCGGGCAGACGACCCCAGGGCAGCAGGGCCAGGGCGTACAGCAGCACCGGAACCCACAGCCAGGCGGCGGCACCGAAAGCGGCGTCACCGTGGCTGGCCACCAGACCGGCCAGGTACACCAGAACCGCCGCGTGCAACGGCCGGCGGGTGGGGCCGCCGGCCAGACACACCAGATTGACCGCCGCCGCCAGCAGCAGGCCCAGGCCGGTCTGTTGCGACAGCAGCGGGGAGATCACCAGCACCTGCTCGCCGCCATGGGCGAACAGCACGAAGGAATCGGGGGCGAACAGCAACCCGGCGCCGGGCAACGCCAGTAACAGGACGGCCAGAGCGTACACGGCCGCCAAGGGTTTGGAGACTTTCATGGAATCGGCGTACCTTTTTTCGAAGCAAATGTGTGGTGGGGCCCGGGTCAAAAGGGGCCCTCTGTCGGAAGACTCATATCCGTGGATACCGGAGGCTGTAGTAAGGCGCCTCTCTGCTTATCGCCGCGCATTGTAACCAAGCGGCGGCGCAATCTCATGCCCCGTGGCGCTCGCCGCCGCGCCCCACGGCCAGTATCATGCGGGCATGCGCTTTCCCTTTCTCACCGACGCCTTTCTGGGCGCGCTGGAGGCCACCGGTGCCGCCACCCCGGCGCGCGGTTGGAGCCCCTGCCACCTGCGCCACGGCGACGCTTTTTTGCCGCTCTATGCCCGCGACGGCTCCCGGGGCGAGTATGTGTTCGACTTCGCCTGGGCCGATGCCTACCAACGCCACGGGCTGCCCTATTACCCCAAGCTGGTCACCGCCATTCCGTTTACCCCGGTGGTGGGGCCCCGCTGGCGCGGTGAATGGCGGGCCGACGAGCTGTGGCGGCAGGTGCGCGAGCGGGCCCGGGAGCAGGGCGCCAGTGGCTGGCATCTGCTGTTCCCTGACCGCCCGGCCCGGGAGGCCCTGGCGGAGCTGCCGCTGATCGAGCGCCAGGCCTGCCATTTCCGCTGGTTCAACCGGGGCTACCAAGACTTCGAAGCCTTTCTGGCCACCTTCAATTCCCGTAAACGCAAGAGCGTGCGCCGGGAGCGCCGGCGGGTGGCGGAGCAGGGGCTCACCGTGGAACGGCTCACCGGCGCCGACATCGGCCCGGACAGCTGGCGGTTCTTTTACCAGTGCTACGCCAACACCTATCTGGTGCGCGGCCAGTTGCCCTACCTTGGCGAGGCGTTCTTTCACCGGCTGGCGGCGGAACTGGGCGACCAGCTGCTGCTGGTGCTGGCCCGCCACGGCGAGGAGCCGGTGGCGGCGGGGCTCTACCTGTTCGACCAGGGGGCACTGTACGGCCGCTATTGGGGGGCGGTGCGGGAGTACGACGGCCTGCATTTCGAGGTCTGTTACTACCAGGGTATCGAGTTCGCCATCGAACGGGGTCTGCGGGAGTTCGACCCGGGGGTGCAGGGCGAGCACAAGATTCTGCGCGGCTTCGAGCCGGTGCTGACCTATTCGCTGCACTGGCTGGCGGAGCCGGCGTTTCATGACGCGGTGGCGGATTTCTGCCAGCGCGAGGCGCGCCAGGTGCTGGCCTACCGGGATGAGGCGCGCACCCTGTTGCCGTTCCGGGCGGATCAGGCGATGGCCGGTTCCGGCAGCGGTTCCGCCGACGGCGCCAGCCCGCGCTGAATCATCAGCGCCATGGTCACCGGGTCGCGGGGATCGGTACGGGGGTGGGTCGGGCATTTCGGGCCCAGGGCGGCGGTCACGTCGTCCAGGGTGTCGTCGCTGCTGTCGTCCAGGTTCACCAGGTACTCCAATACCCGCCCGCCGCCGTCCACCAGGGTGCCGGTGTACATGCGCTCGTCGCAGCGGCACACCAGGGCGAACACGCTGTCGTTGACGGCCACTCCCCGGGCGGCCAACCAGGCGGTCAGGGCGGGGTCGAGCACGCCCTTGCGAACCAGGTGGGTACATTCGCATACCGCCTGCCAGGTATTGCGGTGACTGATTTTGGACAGTTGCATCGCGTGGTTTCCCCTCACCCCGATGATTGATTCCCCGAATATTTTGTGAACAGTATCACAAAAAAGTGCCTGGTCAAATATTGCTCAGCGGGTCCGGAAGAGCGGCGGCATGGGACAGTCCAGCAGCGCGCACAGGGCCCGCAGCAGCTCCGCCTCGGCCACCTGCACCCGGCCATCGGCGAGCACCAGGTCGGCGGCGGCGTCGATCAGCGGTGCCTTCAACAGCGGGGTAAGGCGGTTGAGCCGGTCCACGGCGGTGCGCAGCCGGGCCGGGCTGCAGTTGTTCGGCGGCAGCAGCAGGCGGCCCGGCGGCAGCAGCCCGTGGGTGGCGCGCAGGAAGGCGTCCAGGGCGGTGGTGCGGACGGAATCGCCGGCCCAGGCCAGCAGTGAGAACACCACCTGGATTTCATTGGCCACCGCGCTCAGACGCCGGATCTCCATGCCCGGCAGCGCCCGGGGGGCGGGCGTCAGCGCCTGCCGGGCGATGGCCGCCAGGGCCCGGCACAGCAGGTCATCCCCGCCCCGATGGCGGGTGATCGCCTGCAACTGGGCGATGATCACCGGCCGTCGCCGCTCCGGCGCCTGGCGCAGGGTGGCCACCGCCAGGTCCAGCAGCGGCAGGCGCAGCCGGGTGCCCTGGGCGCGCACCTGTTCCACCAGCGCCCGCCGGCGGCCGGCGCGCAACGCCGGCGGCGGCTCCACCGGGCCCAGCACCAGGGCGTACAGCACGCACTCGGCGCCCTCCTGGGTGTGCAGCGCCCGCCGCAAATCCTCGGGAATGCTGGCCAGCAGCGAGCGGGCATAGCCCAGATTGGCCCGGTCAAGCTGTCCCACCTGGTGGGACGCGCCGGGCCGGTGGCCGGCCGGCCGTTGCTGCCGCCGGCCGCGCACCCGGGCCCGCGCCGGCCAGTCCGGCCCCAGTGCCAGCAGACGCTGGTCGAGGCTGGGATGGCTGGCCAGCAGACGCCGCCAGCGGATTGCCAGGGTGTCGGCGAAGGCCATATGGCTCAGGTCTTCCGCGTGCAGGCTGCGCAGGTGGGAGCCGTGGTCACGGATCTTGATCAGGGCGCCGGCCAGGCCCGCCGGCTGGCGGGTGAACTGCACCGCGCTGGCATCGGCCAGCCGTTCCCGCTGGCGGGCGATGGCGGCTTTGATCAGGCGCCCGAAGAACAGGCCGGCGTAGCCGATCACCATCAGCACCAGACCGCCCAGGGCGAACAGCGGCAGGCCCCGCCGGCGCCCCTCGCCGGCGGCGCCGTGCAGCATGAATTCGCCCACCTTACCGATCGCCAGCACCCCGGCCAGGGCGGCCAGCAGGCGCAGATTCAGGCGCATATCCGCGTTCAGGATATGGCTGAACTCATGGGCCACCACGCCCTGCAGCTCGTCCCGGTCGAGCCGTTCCAGGGCGCCCCGGGTGACCACCAGCACGGTGGTGGAGGGCGTCAGCCCGGCCACCAGGGCATTGATGCCGCCCTCGTCGGGCAGCACGAAGATGCGCGGCGGCAAGGTGCCGGCGGCGATGCTGATCTCCTCGACCACGTTGAGCAGCCGGCGCTGGGCCGGGTCGCGGGGGTTGGCGGGCAGCTCATGGGCGTGCAGCAGGCGGGCCAGGGCCGGGCCGCCTTCGCGCAGCTGCCAGGCTTTGCGCAGGGAGCCGCCCACCAGCACCGCCAGGGTGGTGGCGGTGACCGCCAGGCCGATGTTACTGGTCAGCCATTGGCCCAGGGACGGCCCGGGGAACAGCCAGCGGCTGACCAGCCAGGCGCAGAGGTCCACGGCGGCGGCCACCGCCCCCAGCGCGCACAGGAAATAGAACACCAGCAGCGCGGAGCGCCGCCTTGCCTGCGCCTGATGATCGAAGAAGTCCATGGCGGGGAGGGTCAGAACGAGACGTTGACCGCCCGGCGCGCTTCCGGGTTCTCGATATCCAGCAAGGAGGCTTCCTTGAAGGGACCGAACAGGCCGCTGACCGCGTTATTGGGGAACTGCTCCCGGTAGGTGTTGTATCTCATCACCGCGTCGTTGAAGGCTTGCCGGGCGAAGCCGATGCGGTTCTCGGTGGCGGTCAGTTCCTCGGTCAGCGCCTGCATGGTCTGGTCGGCCTTCAGGTCCGGGTAGTTCTCGCTCACCGCCAGTAGCCGGGACAGGCTGCCGGAGAGGATCGATTCCGCCCGGCCCAGGCGGCCCACGGCGGCGCCGTCGTCCGGTTCGGCGGCGGCTTCGCGGCGGGCGCCCTCGGCCTGATTGCGCGCCTCGGTGACCCGGGTCAGGGTCTCCCGTTCATGCTCCAGGTAGGCCTTGGCGGTGGTCACCAGGTTGGGAATCAGGTCGTGGCGGCGCTGCAGCTGCACGTCGATTTGCGCGAAAGCGTTCTTTAAACGGTTGCGAAGGCTGACCAGGCGGTTGTAGATCACCACCAGATAAATCAGCCCCGCCAGTATCACGGCGAAGAACAGCCAGGTCCCCATCTTTCCCCCTCTCCCTGCCGAGTTGTTATGACCGTGCATAACGTTACTGCAAGCGAGAGGTTCTGGCTATTGGCGTGATGGCGACCGTGTCACGATTGCAGTGGGTGCAGTGGCAGGTAGTGGTCCACCAGCAGGGCGGTGAACAACACGAACAGGTAAACAATGGAGTAGCCGAACGTTTTCATCGGCAGTTTCGGGTCCTGGCTGAAACGCAGACGGATGGCGTGCACCAGGAAAATACCGCTGAGGATCACCGCGCTGACCAGATAGATCAGCCCGCTCATGCCGGTCAGGTAGGGCAGCAGCGAACAGATGAACAGCAGAATGGTGTAGTAGAGCACCGATTCCCGGGTAAAGGGGATGCCGTGGGTCACCGGCAGCATCGGCACGTCCGCCTTGGCGTATTCATCGGCGCGGTGGATCGCCAGCGCCCAGAAGTGCGGCGGCGTCCATACGAAGATGATCAGCACCAGCAGCCAGGCATAGGGGTCCAGGGAATTGGTCACCGCCGCCCAGCCGAGCAGCGGCGGAATGGCGCCGGCGATGCCGCCGATCACGATGTTCTGCGGCGTGGCGCGCTTCAAATAGAGGGTATAGACGAAGGCGTAGCCGACGAAGCCGAACAGGGTCAGGCCGGCGGTCAGCGGATTGACCAGGAAATAGAGCATGGCCATGGAGGCCAGCGCCAGGGCCACGGCGAACGCCACCGCCGCCTTCGGGGAGATCACCCCGGCCACCAGCGGGCGCTTCTCGGTGCGCTTCATGATGGCGTCGATCTTCTGGTCCATGATCTGGTTGATCGCCGCCGACGCCATCATCGCCAGGGACAGCCCCACGAAGGCGGGGATAAAGATGTGCAGGGGCACCATGCCCGGTGGATCGGTGGCCAGGAACATGCCGGCCACGGCGGTGACCATCAGTAGCATCACCACGCCGGGCTTGGTCAGCGCCAGATAGTCCCGCCAGCCGGCGGCGGGGCGGCTGTGCTGCTCGGGCTGATTGGCGCCCATTGCCTTATCGTTCGCGCTCATGGTGACTCCCTCTCGACCTGTTCTCGGTGCCCCTCAGGGCTGCCCGTCCGGGCGCGGGTGGCGGGCCGCGCATTTTACGTTGATGGCGCGGATAAAGAGTACCAGCGATATCAACAGAAGCACGGCCACGAAGTTGTGCGATACCGCCACCCACAACGGCACCGAGAACACCACGTTACTGATGCCCAGGCTGATCTGCACGGCCAGAAGGCCCAGGATCACCAGGCCGAAATTGCGGAAGAACCGGCTGCGGGCCCGGGTCAGAATACGGGCCACCAGCAGCAACACCATCACCGTGACCAGCAGGGCGCCGAAGCGGTGCATCACATGGATGGTGGTGCGGGCGTCGTTCTGCAGCACGCCGAACTCGTAGTCCGGCCGGTCGTGCTCATGGCCCCAGAAGACGAAGGCGTCCTCGAAGTTGATGTGGTCCACCCAGCCGTCCTCGCAGACCGGCAGCTCGGTGCACACCACGGCGGCGTAGTTGGCGGTGGTCCAGCCGCCCAGGGCGATCTGCAACACCACCGCGACCAGCGCCAGGCCGCCCAGGGTTCTGAGGCTGCGCACATCGCAATCGTTGAGAAAGCGCGGCCAGCGATACAGGCGGGCGGTGAGCAGCGCCAGCAGGGTGAGGGTGGTGAAGCCGCCCAGCAGATGCAACATGACGATGGTGGGCTGCAGGCCCATGGTCACCGTCCACATGCCCAGCAGGCCCTGGAAAATCACCAGCGCCACCAGGAACAGGGGCAGCTTCACCGGCTGCTTCTCGCGCTTGCGGTTGACCAGGCTGAGGGCGGCGATGATCAGGATCAGCAGGCCCAGGGTGGAGGCGAAATAGCGGTGCACCATCTCCGGCACGGTCTTGTGCGCTTCGCGCAGCTGGCCGGGGCTGGTGGCGTTCTGTTCATTGACGTGCTCAATGGCCTTGCGCACGTCCAGGTGGCCATAGCAGCCGGGCCAGTCCGGGCAGCCCAGGCCGGCGTCGGAGAGCCGGGTCCAGGCGCCGAGAATGATCACGCCGGCGGCCAGGATCAGCGCCAGCACGGCCACGCGGCGCAGCCACAGTTGCGAGGAAGTGAGAGGTTGCCGGGGTTCGGGATGCATGTGTCGAAACCTGTAGGGATAGCGGGCGCCGCTTCAGATCAGCGAGCCCTTCAAGGTACGTTCAAGATCCAGGCGGATGTTTTCCGCCTCCTCCAGGGTGGCGTCCATGTCCTCGTGGGTGGGGTAGCGCAGAAAGATCTGCCCGTCCGGGCTGACCACGAATATATCGCCCAGCGCGTCCCCGCCGGTTTCTTCATAGGCCGGCGCCAGCGCCGCTTTCACGGTGCCGGCATCGCCGTGCGTTTCCACCATGCCGGCCACCTGATCGTCCAGGAAGCCGCGCAGATCGTCGGACGCCGGCGCGGTGAGTACCACCACCCGGCGCAGCCGATCCATGTTCTCGCCCAGGGTGCGCTGCACCTGGCGCACCTGGTAATAAAGGCCGTTCTTGCAGGCCCGGTCGCAGTCGGCGCCGGCCACGTACATCAGGCTCCAGCGTCCGCTGGTGTCGGCGTCGTCGTAGGGTTCGCCGTCGCTGTCGCGCAGGTCCAGGGCCTCGAGCTGCACATGGGGAATGAGCAACTGGCCCTGGTTCTGCCGGGGCAGCGACCAGGGGTCGACGAAATAGCGCCCGGCGATAAAGAACAGGACAAAGGGGCTGACGATGGCCAACAGGGTCAGTCGGTTTTTGAGACGTGGCGACATGATGTTTCAGTGATCCGGTCGGGGGCGCCGGCGGAATCGGGCGACCAGGTACATGATCAGGGCGGCCAGCCCCAGCCCCAGCCACTGCAGCGCATAGGCCTGGTGGCGTTCCGGGCTGATCGCCGCCGTGATGTCCTGCCAGGGCCTTGGCAGCACGGGGGCGTCACCCAGGGACTGTTCGGGCGGCACCCGAATCTCGAAGGGCGCCAATTCTACCCCAAGTCGGCGCCCGATGGCTGCAAAATCCACCTTTTGCACCCGCAATGGCCATTGGTGCTCCGCCAGGGGCGTGCTTTTCAGCACCAGGGCGCGGGTGTCGGGTTCATACACCTGCCCGGTAACGGTCACCGGGCCGGATATCGGGGCCACGTCCGGCAGCCGGGCGCGGTCGGCGCCCCGGGGCAGCCAGCCCCGGTTCACCAGCACCCAGCGGCCATCGTCGGCGTGCAGCGGGCTGAGCAGGTAGTAGCCGGCCACGCCCTGGTAGGTGCGGTTGTCGAGCAGCACCGGGTGGTCGTTGTCGACGGTGCCGCGCACCCGCACCGGCAGGTGCTGGCGGTCGTCGCGGCCCAGCGCCTGGTCCAGGCTCACCGGCGCGGCCTGGGCCTTGGCGGTCTGGTCGGCCAGCCAGGCACGCTTTTCACCGGCCCGCTGCCATTGCCACCAGGACAGGCTCAGGCACGCCGCGACCACCGTGAGGGTGAGCAGCAGGCCTAGGGGGGAAAAGCGCCTATTCATCTTTCACTCGCTGGGGTGGCGGCTACAATGGGCGCGTATTGTACCCGACCGGGTTCGCACGTCGAGGCAATGCCGCCCGGCGTTGGCTAAGGAGAAGTGTATGTGGTGGGTGAAGCTGATCGTCATCGTGCTGTTGATCGCGGCGGTGGTGGCGCTGGGCAAGGCGTTGATGTCGCTGGTGCGTGGCCAGGGCAAGGACGGCAAGACCATGCGCGCCCTGGCCTGGCGGGTCGGTTTCTCGGTGGCGGTGTTCCTGTTCATCCTGCTGAGCATGATGATGGGCTGGATTGAGCCCCACGGCGTCAACCCGGCGGCCAGCCCGGACGCGCCCATGGAGCAGTCGGCGGAATAAGCGTTTGTTGATCGCGGTTGAAACCGCTCCTACAGCACCCGATCAAACAGGGTAGCAGCGGTTTCAACCGCGATCCTCCCCACACCGAAAAACAAAAAGCCCCGGCTTGTGACCGGGGCCTTTTGTTTCCAGGGTGGTCGGCGGGGTTACAGCCAGTACACCACCACGAAAAGGAACAGCCAGACCACGTCCACGAAGTGCCAGTACCAGGCCCCCGCTTCCCAGGCGAAATTGTTTTCCGCGTCGAAGTGGCCCTTGATCACACGCAGCAGCGTGACGAACAGGAAGATGGTGCCGATGGTCACGTGAACACCGTGGAAACCGGTCAGCATGAAGAACAGGCTGCCATAGATGCCGGCGTGCAGGGTCAGACCCATTTCCTCGTAGGCGTGATGGTATTCCCAGGCCTGAAGGCACAGGAAGATGGCGCCCAGCACCACGGTTACAGCCTGGAAGCCGATCAGCTTGCCGCGCTTGCCTTGCAGCAGGGCGTGGTGAGCGATGGTCAGGGTCACCGAGCTGGTCAGCAGGATGGCGGTGTTGATCGCCGGCAGGCCCCAGGCGCCCATGGCCTGGGTGACGGTGCCGTCCGGGGTTTTCACCAGCGGCCACATGGCCTGGAAGCTCGGCCACAGCAGCTCGTGGGTCATGGCGTTGTTACCGGCGCCGCCCAGCCACGGCACGATCAGCCAGCGGGTGTAGAACAGGGCGCCGAAGAAGGCACCGAAGAACATCACCTCGGAGAAAATGAACCACAGCATGCCCTGGCGGTAGGAAATGCCCAGCTGCTTGCTGTGCAGGCCGCCCACGGATTCCTTGATGGTGTCGCGCCACCAGATGGCGATCACCAGCCACAGGGTGGCCAGGCCGAAGAAGAACAGCGGCATCCCCCAGCTACCCTGGAACTTGTCCGGGGCGGTGCTCTGCTGGATAAAGTGGGCCCCGCCCACGGCGGTCATGAACAGCCCTACCGAAGCCGCCAGGGGCCAGGGGCTGCTCTCGGGTACGTAATACTTCTCAGTAGCCATTTTGAAAAAGTCTCCTGTACAACCGGGCCGTTACCGGGCGACCGCATTGTTGTTGATAACGGTGTTTTTGGTAGCGGCGACCCGGTCGGTCACGTCGAATATCGTGTACGACAGTGTCAGCGTGGTGATGTGCGGCGGCAGCTCCGGATCGAGATAGAAGATCATCGGCATTTCCTTGCGCTCCCCGGCCCCCAGGGTCTGCTGATCAAAGCAGAAGCACTGGGTCTTGTGCAGGTAGCGCGCCGCTTCCCCCGGGGTCACGGACGGAATGCTCTGGGTGACGATGTCACTGCTCTTCGGGTTGCTGGCGTAGAAGTTCACCAGCGTGATCTCACCCGGATGCACCTTTACCCGGCGGGTGGCGGACATGAAGTCTCCGTTCACGCCCTTGCCCCGCTGGGTGATGAATTCCACGGTCACGGTGCGGTCTTCCACGGTCCGTGACGGGCCTTCGGTGCTCGCCGTCGACGACGTCTTGCCGTTCAATCCGGTGATGTCGCAGATCACGTTGTAGAACGGCACCATGGCGAACGCGAAGCCGAACATCGCCAGCGCCCAGATCAGGAGCTTGCGCAGGGTGCGCTTATTGCGATGTTCGAGGCTTTCTTGGCTCATGGCACCGTTATCCGCGATTCTTTATTTCACCACCGGGGGTGTTTCAAAGGTATGGAACGGGGCCGGTGAGGGCACTTCCCATTCCAGGCCTTCCGCGCCTTCCCACGGCTTGGCCGGGGCCTTCTCGCCTTTCTTCAGGGCGCACAGCACGCACACCGCCAGGAACAGCAGCTGCGACAGGCCAAACCAGAAGCCGCCGATGGAAATCCAGAAGTTATAGTCGGCGAACTGCAGGGCATAGTCCGCGTAACGACGCGGCATGCCCGCCAGGCCCACGAAGTGCATCGGGAAGAACAGCAGGTTCACGGAGATCAGGGAACTCCAGAAGTGCAGCTCGCCGAGCAGCTTGTTGGGCATCACGCCAGACCACTTGGGCAGCCAGTAGTAGGCGGCGGCGAACATGGTGAACACGGCGCCGGATACCAGCACGTAGTGGAAGTGCGCCACCACGAAGTAGGTATCGTGGTACTGGAAGTCCACCGGCGTGATCGCCAGCATCAGACCGGACAGG
>CENV01013822.1_pt1 | contig 20914 bp, 19 predicted proteins | sample 530231 | NCBI WGS metagenome assembly CENV01 (sample SAMEA2619815, study PRJEB7988) | marine metagenome | biome: marine biome (ENVO:00000447); feature: surface water layer (ENVO:00002042); material: "saline water (ENVO:00002010), including plankton (ENVO:xxxxxxxx)" | depth 5 m | reverse complement strand
GCTCGGCGAAGTTGATCCAGATTTCCGGAATCAGCACCCCTTCCAAATCGAGACAAAGCAATTCCACGATGATCCCCTAGGTCGTTGAAGGCGGGCACAATGTAGCCGCGCGCCCGGCGCTTTGCAACGGCCAGGGGCCGCCGCCGGGCGCGTCAGCGCACCGGCAGGTCCAGGTCGGCGAACAGCACTTCCCGCTCTTCGCGGGTGCTGGCGCGGACCGCCGCGTCCACCCGCTCGCGGGTGAGATGGGGGGCGAAGGTCTGCAGGAATTCGTACATAAAGCCGCGCAGGAAGGTGCCCTTGCGGAAGCCGATGCGGGTGGTGCTGGGTTCGAACAGATGGCCGGCGTCCAGATTCACCAGGCCTTTGTCCTGCACCGGGTCCACCGCCATGTGGGCGACGATGCCCACGCCCATGCCCAGGCGCACGTAGGTTTTGATCACGTCGGCGTCGGCGGCGGTGAACACCACCCGCGGCTCCAGGCCCTTGCGCGCGAAGGCGTCGTCGAGCTTGCTGCGCCCGGTGAAACCGAACACATAGGTGACCAGCGGGTAGTCCGCCAGGGCTTCCAGGGTGAGCGGTTTGACCTCGGTGAGCGGGTGCCCCTCGGGCACCACCACGGTCCGGTTCCAGCGGTAACAGGGCATCATCACCAGGTCGGAGAACAGGTCCAGCGCTTCGGTGGCGATGGCGAAATCGACGCTGCCGTCGGCGGCCATCTCGGCGATCTGCATGGGCGTGCCCTGGTTCATGTGCAGGGATACGTCCGGAAAACGCTTGGTGAACTGCTGGATCACCGGCGGCAGCGCGTAGCGCGCCTGGGTGTGGGTGGTGGCGATGCTCAGGTCGCCCTTGGTTTCGTCGCGGAATTCCTGGGCCACCCGTTTGATCGATTCGGTCTGCTGCAGGATTTCCCCGGCGATACGCAGGATCGCCTCGCCGGCGGGCGTCACATGGGTCAGGTGTTTGCCGCTGCGGGCGAACACTTCCACGCCCAGTTCATCCTCCAGCATGCGGATCTGCTTGCTGATGCCCGGCTGCGACGTATACAACGCCTGGGCGGTGGCGGATACGTTGAGGTCATGGCGCGCCACTTCCCAGATGTAGCGTAGCTGCTGCAGCTTCATCGAATGCTCCTTGCCGGCGACACCCGCCGTTTACGCGGAGTTATAAGAATAGCCGAAATTATGCATTCCAAGCATAGAGGCAAGCAAAGACGCTGGCAACGGGAAGCCGGCGGGCGCGTCAGGCGTCTTCCGGGCGCGGGTTGGAAATGCCGTGGGGCACATGGCCGGCGGCCACATGTTCCCGGGCCGATTCGCAATGGCCCTGCTGATCGTCGAAGAACACATCCGCGCCGAACGCCTTCAAGAAGGGCCCTTTGGGCAGCCCGCCCAGGAACAGGCTTTCGTCCAGGCGAATGCCCCAGCCGCGCAGGGTGCGCACCACCCGTTCATGGGCCGGCGCCGAGCGGGCGGTGACCAGCGCGGTGCGAATCGGGCAGCGTTGCGGGGAAAACTCCCGCTGAATCTGATGCAGGGCTTCCAGAAACGCCTTGAACGGACCGTCGCTGAGCGGCTGCCGGGCGGCCTGCTTTTCGCTGGCGGTGAAGGCTTCCAGCCCGCTGCTCTGGAACACCTGCTCGGACTCGTCGGAGAACAATACCGCGTCGCCGTCGAAGGCAATGCGCAGCAGGTCGTCCTTATGCTGCAGCCCGGCGCCGGAAAGAATGGTGGCGGCGGCGTAGCCGGCGTCCAGAACCTGGCGAACGTCCTCGGGATCGGTGGACAGGAACAGATGGGCGCCGAACGCGGACACATAGCGGTGCGGGCTTTCGCCGCCGGCGAACGCCGCCCGGGTGATCGGCAGTCCGTAATGCTCGATGGAATTGAACACGCGCAGGCCGGTGTCGGAGCTGTTGCGCGACAACAGGATCACCTCCACCCGGCCGGCGCCCTCTTCCAGCTCGTTGATCGCCAGCAGCTTGGTCACCAGAGGGAAGGCGTCGCCCGGTGGCAGCACGTCGTCCTCATGGGCGATCTGATAATCCTGGTAGGCGTCCAGGCCTTCCTTCTCGAACACCCGGTGGCTGTCGCTGAGATCGAACAGGGCCCGGGAGCTGATCGCCACCACCAATTTTCCGTCAAAGGACGCCGGCATAGCCCACCTTTTTTCCACCGTCATTCAATTGGGCGCAGTATCACCGCTGTCCGATAAAACCACAACACGACCACCGTGTTACAGGAATTGACCAGAAAGCCTGCAAAGCCAACCCCCTTGGCGGTTGTCCAGCTTAAAAATGTGACATACAGTTTCCTGGACGTCCGCACCGCGGACCCAAATCAGCACGGGGAAAGGGAGTCATCCATGGCCGTTAATAAGGTAAGAGATCGTCTCGACGAACTGCAGGCGCAGATTCGCAAACTCGCCGAGCGCTTCGACAATGAACGCGACAAGCAAATCGCCCAGCTGGAATCCCAGCTCGAGAAAGCCCGCCAACGGGTCAGCGAAGAAATGAAGCGCCGCCGCGACAGCCTCAACCGGCTGGAGAAACTGCAGAACGAGTACCGGGACAAAGCCAACGCCACGGTGCAGCGCCAGCTCGACCGCGCCCGCAAGGCCGTGGACGACGCCCGCAAACGGGTGGACGACTCCGAAGCCCGCAAGCGCTTTCTGGAAACCGAAGTGAAGGTGCTCAAGGCCACCGCCAAACAGGCCAACAGCCTGGCCAAGGTGATCAACCAGTACCAGAAGGATCTGGAGAAGCGCGCCAAGGACATCGAGAAGCGGGTCAGCCCTTCCGCCCACAAGGCACCGGCCAAGAAAGCCGCGGCCAAGAAAAGCACCGCGAAAAAGAGCGCCGCCAAGAAGAGCGCGGTGAAGAAAGCCCCGGCCAAGAAGAAGGCGGCCCGCAAGGCGCCCGCCAAGAAGGCGGCGAGCTCCGGAGACTCCGGCGGCGCCACCCCCTCAAGCTGAACGCAAAGCGGCCCGGGCATCACCACCCGGGCCGCTTCGCTTCACGCCGGCTGAACGGGTTACGGCTGCAGGAGCAGCGACTCGAAATACGCCACCACCGGTTTCTGGTGGGATTTTTCCATCGCCGGAATGCCCTTCTCCACCGAGGACGCGGACGCCTTCTTGATGGTGGCGCGGGCACCGGACACCAGCCCGCGATTGATACGGCCCAGCTCCAGATTGCCCACGGTTTTGTCGAGATAGTTCTCGATGGCGCCGGCGCTGATGCCGTCCATCACTTCCACCAGGCGCGGCATCTGGCCGTTGCCGTCGGCGAATTCCTGGAACACCAGCGAGGCACGCTCGGCCAGCGCCGGCGACAGCGGGTAACCGATGTAGACCTGACCGTCCTTCTCCAGCCGCAGGTTGCGGAAGTGCTCGGCCAGCGCGCGCTGCTCTTCAACGCTGGTCTTGCGCATCAGGCGCCCGGCCAGGCCGTGGGCGGCTTTACTGATGACCTTCATGGCACCAAGGATCACGTTCACCGCGGTGCCCTTGGCGTTGACCGCGTCGATGGGCCCGGTGAAGTAGGTGTGCAGCACTTCGTCGAGGAAGGGATCCATGATCGCTTCCAGTTCCTGCACATGGTTGCTGTCCGGTTCTTCGCGGGTAATTTCCAGGAAGGCGTCGATCCGGTCGCGCAACTCGTCGGAGGCCGGAAAGGCCACGTAAAGGGTGGGTTGGCTCATAATTATCGGCTCGGCTTACTGCGATTCAGAAGCCGCGGATGATAATTCAAGCCCGCGCCGGAAACGTCCGCCTTCGCGACTGCGGGCCTTGTCTGTGGGGTCAGTCGAAGCGGATCAGACGGCGACCCGTGCACGCCAGGAGTCCAGCACGCCGGCCAGGCGCTCGGCGGCGGCACGCACCGCCGCGCCCTGCTCTTCCTCCAGGCGCAGCCGCGCCACGTCCTGACGGTTGCGCTCCGCCGGCGCCAGCTCGCGGCGCTGCTCGCCGCGGGTGAAGTGACCGCAGTCTTCCGCCAGACGGTGGATCGCCGCCAGATCCACTTTCGGCTCAATGCCCTGGGGCAGGCAGTCCAGCAGCACGCTGATGCGGATGCTGGCCTCGGCGCTGTCCACTTGTTCCTGCAGCAGGGCGCGGCAGAGAATGCTCAGGTTCTCCAGCACGTCGAGATGCCGGGCGGCCTGCCGGCGCCGCTCTTCACGTTTGCGCGAAGCGCGCAGGATCAACATCCCCAGCAGCGCGCCTATGGCGAGCCCCATGAGGGCCACGAGTACCAACTTCCAAGCCATGCCGGTGCATCCTTAAAGCGATTGATTTGCGACCTACAAGCCACCATTGTACGGCACGTGGCATCAGCAACCCATGAACACCACCGCAACGCCGCCCACGGAGAGGCAACGCCTTTGGATCTGAACCTCCAGCGCGACTGGCAACCCCTGCTCGAACAGCTCCAGCCCCTGCTGCCGATTCTCACCGTCACCGGCGTGGTGATGGCCGTGGCGTCGATGCTGGCGATTCCCTGGCTGCTGGTGCGCATGCCCCAGGATTACTTCAACACCCCCAGCCGGCCGCTCCATTACCGGGGCCCGCTGGGCTGGTGCCTCTGGCTGGTGCGCAACGCCCTGGCGCTGGTGCTGCTGGCCGCCGGCATCCTGATGCTGGTGCTGCCCGGCCAGGGCATTCTGACCATTCTGATCGCGCTGATGGTCAGCACTTTTCCGGGGAAATACCGCATGGAACGCGCTATCATGCGCCGCCCGAGGGTGCTGCGCGCGGCCAACTGGATTCGCCGCCGCTACCACAAGCCCGAGCTCAACCCACCCCGCGACACCGAGAGGCCCTGAATGCCCATTGATAGTCCCGCCATCCGCTGGCTCGACGATCATTTGCTGCTGCTGGATCAACGCCATCTGCCGTTACGCACCGAGTGGCTGGCGATCCACGACGCCGCCGGCGCCGCCGGCGCGATCCGCGACATGGCGGTACGCGGCGCCCCGGCGATCGGCATCACCGCCGCCTACGGCCTGGCGCTGGAAGCCCTGGGCCTGGGCCGGCGCGCGTCCCTGGAAACACTGCGCCCGGCGCTGGAAACCCTGGCCGCCAGCCGCCCCACCGCGGTCAATCTGTTCTGGGCCCTGGAGCGCCTGCAGCGGCTCGGCGCCGACCTGGAAGGCGAGGCCCTGGGCCGCCGCCTGGCCCGCGAAGCGGAGAGCATTCACCAGGACGACCAGGCCGCCAATCTGCGCCTGGGCGAACTGGGCGCCGCCCTGCTGCCCCACGACGCCCGCGTCTATACCCACTGCAACACCGGCGCGCTGGCCACCGGCGGCCACGGCACCGCCCTGGGCATCATCCGCTCCGCCTGGCGCGGCGGCCATCTGCGCGAGGTGATCGCCGGCGAGACCCGCCCCTGGCTGCAGGGCGCCCGGCTCACCACCTGGGAGCTGATGCAGGAAAACATTCCCGTCACCCTGGTGGCGGACAGCGCCGCCGGCATGTTGATGGCGGCGGGCCGCGTCGATGCGGTGGTGGTGGGCGCGGACCGCATCGCCGCCAACGGCGACACCGCCAACAAGATCGGCACCTACGGGCTCGCCGTGCTGGCCCGTCACCACGGTCTGCCGTTCATCGTCGCGGCGCCGGATTCCACCCTGGACCCGGCCATGACCGACGGCAGCGGTATCGTCATCGAGGAGCGCGCCGCCGACGAAGTGCGCCGGGTGGGCGGCCAGCCCCTGGCACCGGAACAGTGCCCGGTCTACAACCCGGCGTTCGACGTGACGCCGGCCTCGTTGATCACCGCCATCGTCACCGAGAGCGGCGTGGTGCACTCGCCGGACGCGGCCAGCGTCGCCGAGCATCTGTCGCGCCTGAACCGGAGGTCCTGATGAGTCACCGCCCCTACTCCACCAGCGCCTACCGGGAAGCGGCCCGCGCCCTGGCCGCCATCGGCCGCCGCATCTACGGCCAGGGCTGGTCGCCGGCCACCAGCAGCAATTATTCGCTGCGCCTCAACGAGGACCACGCGGCGATCACCCGTTCCGGCCGCGACAAAGGCCTGCTGGAAGAGACCGACATCATGGTGGTGGACATGGAAGGCGCCGCCGTCGGCGACGGCAAGCCCTCCGCCGAGACCCTGCTGCACACCCAGCTCTACCGCCGGCTGCCGGACTGCGGCGCGGTGCTGCACACCCACAGCCACGCCTCCACGGTGCTCACCATGCACTGGCCCGCCGACCACATCACCCTGGAAGGCTACGAACTGCTCAAGGCCCTGGACGGCGTGCAAACCCATGACACGCGGCTTACCATTCCGGTGTTTGAAAACAGCCAGGACATCGCCGCGCTGGCGGCCGAGGTGGACCGGGCCATGGACGCCGGCGACGCCGGCCACGCCTACCTGATCCGCGGCCACGGCCTGTACACCTGGGCGGCGGACATCGGCGCCTGCTATCGCCAGCTGGAAGCGCTGGAAACCCTGCTGGCCGTGGAACTGGACCGGCGCCGCCTGGGCTGATCGGCGGCGGCCCCCTGAGGAGGAAAACCCCATGAGTAATTTGAAAGTGTTTCGCGACGGGCATCCCGAGCAACCCGAACAGATCATCAACGACAAGCTGGCCATGGCCGAGGAACTGGCCAAGGTGGGCATTCGCTACGAACAATGGCAGGCCGTCGGCGCGCTCACCGAGCAGCCCAGCCAGGAAGAAGTGCTGGACGTCTATCGCCGGGAAATCGACCGGCTGATCGACGAGGAAGGCTACCAGAGCGTGGACGTGGTCAGCATGACCCCGGAGCACCCGCAGAAACAGGCGGCGCGGGAAAAATTCCTTGAGGAACACAGCCACAGCGAAGACGAAGTGCGGTTCTTCGTCGACGGCCAGGGCCTGTTCAGCCTGCACATCGGCGAGCGCATCTACGAAGTGCTGTGCACCAAAGGCGACCTGATCTCGGTGCCGGCCAACACCCCGCACTGGTTCGACATGGGGCCCAACCCCAACTTCACCGCCATCCGCTTGTTCAATAACCCGGAAGGCTGGGTCGCCAACTTCACCGGCAGCGACATCGCCCAGCGTTTTAATCGTCTGGAGAATTGATGATCCGCGCCATTCTCACCGACATCGAAGGCACCACCAGCAGCATCCGCTTCGTCAAGGAAGTGCTGTTCCCCTACGCCGCCGAACAGATGGGCGACTTTCTGGCGCGCCACTGGGACGACCCGGCGGTGGTGGAACAGATGGCGGCGGCGCGGCAAGAGAGCGGTGAAGCGCTGGCCACGCCGGAACAGGCCGCCGCGCTGATGCGCGCCTGGATTGATGAAGACCGCAAAGCCACGCCGCTGAAAGCGCTGCAGGGCATGATCTGGGAAAGCGGCTATCGCAACGGCGATTACCAGGCGCACCTTTATCCGGACGCCGCCCGGCGGCTGCGCGACTGGCACCACCAGGGCTTTCCGCTGTACGTCTACTCCTCCGGTTCGGTGGCCGCCCAGAAGCTGTTCTTCGGCTACTCGGAAGCCGGCGACCTGACGCCGCTGTTCCAGGGTTACTTCGACACCACCAGCGGCGGCAAGAAAGAAGCCGCCAGCTACCGGCGCATCAGCGAGGCGATCGGCCTGCCCGGCCACGAGATTCTGTTTCTCTCCGACGTGGAAGCCGAACTCGACGCCGCCCGCGAGGCCGGCCTGCACACCGTGCTGCTGGATCGGGACAACGCCCTGCCCGACGGTGCCCACCCCAGGGTTACCGACTTCGACGCCATCGATCCCGCTTCCTTCTAGCGCATGTGGTTCCCTCCAGAGGGAATTTGGCCCTGTGGTAGGCCGTTCCCTCCAGAGGGGCCGCGTGTCTGTGGGCCAGGCCTTGTGGGAGCGGGCCCTGCCCGCGAAAGGGAGCGGAGCTCCCGGCAGGATTCCAGAGACCTTTATCGTTCCGGTGTTCGGTTGCTCCGTATCCGAGACGCGGTGCAATGGTGGTGCCTTCCGGGATCGCTCAAGCCATCCCTGGCCGCTCTCATTTGGCCATCCCTGGCCAAATAGGTCCCTCCAGGCACCACCATTGCCCCGCTCACTTTGCAGCGGCACCGCCACGGGTCAGAACACCGCCTGGACCTTTTTACGAAGTGGGGTTTGTAGCGGCGAATCTCCCAAGGAGCGCCGGGATCGGGTGTGCCCATCCAGGACCGTGTTTGGCCAGGGATGGCCAAACGCCGAGCCTACAGATACCGTCTTGCCCATCAACTGGTTCGGGCCACTCTCATCTCGGAGATGGTGTGGGCCGGCATCCCATAACACGACGGGTCGAAACACTGACCGCTTTTCAGTACTCCATACATAATGTGCAGCAGCTTGCGCATGCAGGCCACGACGATCTGTTTGGGCCGCTTGCCGTTCGAGCGTAGTCGTTGCGCGAAGCGCCGGAAGACTGGGTTGTGCTGCTTGGCCACCATCGCCGGGAAATACAACGCCTTACGCAGTCGGGCATCACCCAGGCGCACCATCCCTGAACTAGCCGCTTGCCGCTGGCCGGAGCTGCGCTCCCCTGGTGATAAACCGGCGTACGCCGCCCATTGCTTGGCCGAGCCGAGCAGCGATAACACACTGAGTCGGCTGAGGATCTGATGGACCGTGGTCTCACCTACACCGGGAATACTGGCCAGCAAATCGCGCTTGTCCCGAAGGCCCGGGTGGCGCTCGATGTGGTCGCGAATCCGCGCTTCCAGCTCTCGAATCGCGCGCTCCAACCCTTCGATATGACCTTCGATCTCGTCCGCCACCGCCTCATGGGCCTCCTGAAGGCGCGCTCGTTCCTGGTCACGCATTCCCTTGAGGGCATCCAGGCGCCGGATCAGGGCAAACAGTTCCCGTTCCTCACGGGGACGTGGCTGCCAAAACCCCGGCTTCATTGCCTCGCAGAAGCGGGCAATCAACCGGGCATCTTGCCGGTCTGTCTTGGTTCGCGTCAGGAGCCCCTTGGCGAAGGCGTGAATCTGCGCCGGGTTGACGACACTTACCCGGTGCCCCTCATCGTGGAGGAAGGTCGCCAGTGCTTCCCAATAAGAGCCCGTGGCTTCCATGCAGGCGTGGACGTGGTCTGCGTCGTAGCGAGCCAGCCACTCCAACAGAGCACGATGGCCTGACGGTGTGTTGGGAAAGGCCTTGGTCTTGAACTTCTCGCCCATGGACAAGGCCGCATCAAATTTACGCTTGCTGATGTCGATGCCGAGAATCCAGGTCGTCATTGTCGCGATCACCCTTGTTCATGCAGGCTCTGGCCGCTGGGGCCGGCCTTCGATACCGTTCGATCTGTCGAGCAAAGATGGGACATGGCGACTGATCTGTAGGGCAGGCTCAAGGCCTAGGGATTTACACAGTCTGACCATGCCCCTGCTCAGGCGTCCCTGAGCGCACCACTCATCAGTGGAGTTCGTCAAGATACAAGGGATGTACTCGTGGCGTGTCCTGGATGGGCACACCCGATCCCGGGGCGGGCTCTCTGGAGAGAAAAGTCTCTGGGATCCTGCCGGGTGGCTAATGCCACCCTTTCGCGGGCTGGGCCCGCTCCTACAACCCTGCCCGGTACCTCGCCCCTGATGGAGAGTGCACTCCCACTAAGGGCTGCCTTTAATGCAGCGAAAGATGACGAACTTGGCGTTGCGGGCCACGGTGTCCACGCGCGGGAACAGCTTGCCGAGCGGGCGCTGGTAGCCGAGGTGCTGGTTGGCGACCACCCGGAGTTCGCCGCCGGGGGCGAGCCGGCGGGCGGCCTGGCGGAACAGGCCGCGGGCGACCCGGTCGTCCACCGCGTGGCCGCGGTGGAACGGCGGGTTGAGCAGAATCAGGTCGAACTGCTTGTCGATGCCTTCCAGGCCGTTGCCCAGGTGGAAGTGGTGGCGCTCCGGTTGCCGGTCGTGGTCGGCCACGTTGGCGCGGGCGCTTTCCACCGCCAGGAAGGAGACGTCGCAGAAGGTGACCCGCGCCGCCGGGTTGTCCGCCGCCAGGCTCAGCCCGAGTACGCCGTTGCCGCAGCCCAGGTCGGCCACCTCGCCGCTGACGCCGGTGGGCAGGTGGTCGAGCAGAAAGCGGGCGCCGATATCCAGATGGCGGCGGCCGAATACGCCGGGGCCGGCCTGCAGGGTCCAGCCCCGTTCGGGAACGGCCACGCGGGCCGGTTCCGGCGCATCGCGCAGGGCGGCGCCGGGTGCTTCGGCGGTGAACAGCCGCGCTTTTTTCCAGCCGAGCCCGGCGCGGCCGTTGCCGAGCCAGTGTTCCAGCAGCGGCACCAGTTGCGCCGGCAGATGCTTGTCCATGCCCGCCAGCCATACCGGCGTGCCCGCCGGCAGGCCGTCCGCCAGCCAGGCGAGCTGCGCTTCCAGCAGGGAGACCGCCTTGGGCAGTCGCAGCAGCACCTGATCGGGCGCCCGGGGCGGCGCTTGCCAGGGCCACAGCCAGGCGTCGCCGGGGGGCGCGCGGCCGTTATCTTCGGCGTTGGCGACGGCGGCGCGCCAGCACAGCCAGTCGTCGCCGGCGCTCCAGGCCGGGCCGGACGCGGCGGCGGTGAGCCAGAGGGCGCCGCACTGGTCGTTGAGGACCAGCGTGGCCGGCCCGCGCCGGTGCTCGTCGAGTTGTTTGAGCAGATAGCGGTCCGCCGCGTCGAACGGCAGTAAGGGGTCGCCGCGTCGGTGCGGCCAGCGTTTCAGGGCCAGCGGGCCCAGGTTGGCTTCGGCCATAATCAGTGTGGGAGCAAGCTCAGGAAGCGCGCATTGTGCCCGTGGCACCCGGCTTTGGCCAGAATATGCGCAACCGGTACATCCGCCGGGTTAAAACGGTGGCATTCTCAAATTTCGCTGCTAGAATACGCCGCACATTCGGAGTATAGCTCAGCCTGGTAGAGCACTACGTTCGGGACGTAGGGGTCGCAGGTTCGAATCCTGCTACTCCGACCAAATTAAAAAAGCCGACCCTCGGGTCGGCTTTTTTATTGCCTGGCGATCGGCAATCAGAAGGTGTAGACCAGCGACACACTGGTTTCCTGATCGGTGTTGTGGGTGCCGTCAGGCACTTCGGAATCACGGGTCACCAGGTGGCTCAGGCGCATGGCGAAGTGATCGTTGATCTTCGAGGTCAGGGACGTTTCGGAACGCACCGAGGTGTTGTCCTCGCCCACTTCCGTGGAGACGGCCTGACGGAAGGAAGCGTTTTCGCTGATCGTCCATTTGTAGTTACCGGCGAAACGGGCGATCACGCTTTCATCCTTGTTGTCACAGCCGGTATAGGAATCCTCCGGCTCCAGACACTCCACGCGGTAACCGGGACCGGCTTCAAGGTCCAGGGTGTGCGCCGGCGTTTCCAGGAAGCGGCGACCGAGACCGAGCGCGTAGCTGGCCTGATACTGGAACCCCGAGAAGTTGTCTTTGTCGTAGGTCAGCACGTTGAACAGATAGTTGTTGTCGGTCAGTTTGCGGTCGAGCTTGTAGGAGGCGTAGTAGCGTTCCGCGGTGCGCTCTTCCTCGCCGTCATCGTTTTCACTCATGGTGTTGACGGCTTCCGCCTTGGCGGTCTGGCGCCAGTTGACGCCGTCATGGGCGGCGTTGACCTTGCCGACAATCGACTCGGATTCGCTGTTGCCCCGCGAGAGGAGGTAGGACGCCTCCGTTTCGATGTCCCAGGCGCGCTCCTGAGCACTCTCCTGCTCCGCTTCCTGGGCGTGAACCATCGCCGGCATTACCGCCACGCCGCACGCCAGGGCCAACCAATTTTTACGCATTATTCCTCCTCGAAGTGATTGTCGATCCGGTACCCGGGGATATCGCTATGAACGTACGGGTGGCCACGGCAAGCCAACGCGAACAGAGCTTGCCGCGGGCCTCGATCAACGGGATTCGGTGCTCTGTGTGTGCGGCTGGTAGCGCTCCACCAGCTGGAAAACAGCGAAAAAGAGCACGGTGAAAAACACATTGCCGGCCAGGGTCTTCCACAGGAACGGCAGACCGGCGGCGTAGCTGGCCAGCAGACCGGCGGCGTCCGCCGGATACAGCACGCCGGCGGCCCAGACGCCGAAGTTGGTCACGGCGTAGAACAGCAGCGCCGCGGCCACCGCGCCGCCGGTGTGGGCCAGCAGGCCCCGTTGACGCAGGACCACCCCGCCCAGGGCGATCACGGCGAAGGCGCCGTAGACGTACAACGCGGTATCATGGAAGCCGAGAATCAGATCGGACGCCACCAGGGTGGCGAGCGGCACCAGTACCCGGGCCAGGGGTTGGCGCAAATAGGCCCCGGCGAACAACGCCAGCGCCCCCATCGGCGTCATATTGAAATCGTGCGGCACCACGCGCCACAGAAAAGCGAAGCCGGCCAAAGCCAGCACTACGATCACGGTACGACGCATCAAACTCCCCTTACACTGTCCTAAACCGCCGCGGGAGAGCGGCGCTGTTCGATGGGCGGGAGTATAACGCACCTGCCACGTTGGGTAACCCGGCCACAGCCGGTATAATACGCGCCCCGGTTTTCCACGGGCCACACAATGACGGAGCCTTGCATGTCCTCGAACCGCCGCGAACAACTCACCGCCCTCCTCCGGGAACGCATCGTCATTCTCGACGGCGGCATGGGCACGATGATCCAGCGCCTGGAGCTCTCCGAAGCGCAGTATCGCGGCAGCCAGTACGCGGACTGGCCTTCCGACCTGAAGGGCAACAACGACCTGCTGAGCATCACCCAGCCGGAGATGATCGAACAGCTGCACCGCGATTATCTGAACGCCGGCGCCGATATCATCGAGACCAACTCCTTCAACAGTACCGCCATCGCCATGGCGGACTACGATATGCAAGATCTCGCACGCGAGATCAACGTGGCCGCCGCCCGGGTCGCGCGCCGCGCGGCGGACGCCGTCGCCACCCCGGAGCGCCCGCGCTTCGTGGCCGGCGTGCTGGGCCCCACCAACCGCACGGCCAGCATCAGCCCGGACGTGAACGACCCGGGCTACCGCAACACCGATTTCGACCGGCTGGTGGCGTCCTATCTGGACGCCATCGACGGCCTGGTGGAAGGCGGCATCGACTTGATTCTGATCGAAACCATCTTCGACACCCTCAACGCCAAGGCGGCGGTGTTCGCCGTGGATCAGTACTGCTACGAGAAGGGCCTGGATCTGCCGGTGATGATTTCCGGCACCATCACCGACGCTTCCGGGCGGACGCTGACCGGCCAGACCACCGAGGCGTTCTATAATTCCCTGCGCCACGCGCGGCCGCTGTCCATGGGCCTTAACTGCGCCCTCGGGCCGATGGAACTGCGCACCTATGTGGAAGAGCTGTCGCGGATCAGCGAGTTCCATGTCTCCGCGCACCCCAACGCCGGCCTGCCCAATGAAATGGGCGAGTACGATCTGGACGCCGACACCATGGCGCGGGAAATCGGCGAATGGGCGGACTCCGGCTTTCTGAACATCATCGGCGGCTGCTGCGGCACCACCCCGGAGCACATCGCGGCGATCGCCGAAGCGGTGCACGGCAAGGCGCCGCGCCGCCTGCCGGAGATTCCGGTGCAGTGCCGCCTGTCCGGCCTGGAGCCCTGCAACATCGCGCCGGACGACCTGTTCGTGAACGTCGGCGAGCGCACCAACGTGACCGGTTCCAAGCGCTTCCTGCGCCTGATCAAGGAAGAGGATTACGACACCGCCCTGGACGTGGCCCGCGACCAGGTGGAGAACGGCGCCCAGATCATCGACATCAACATGGACGAAGGCATGTTGGAGTCGAAGGAGTGCATGGTGCGCTTCCTCAACCTGGTGGCCGCGGAGCCGGAAATCTCCAAGGTGCCGATCATGATCGACTCGTCCAAGTGGGAGGTGATCGAAGCGGGCCTGAAATGCATCCAGGGCAAGGGCGTGGTCAACTCCATCTCGCTGAAGGAAGGCGAGAAAGCCTTCCTCGACCAGGCCCGGCTGATCCGCCGCTACGGCGCCGCCACCGTGGTGATGGCGTTCGACGAGGACGGCCAGGCGGAAAGCCGCGACGAAAAAGTCCGCATCTGTACCCGTGCCTATAAGTTGCTCACCGAGGAAGTGGGCTTCCCGCCGGAAGACATTATTTTCGACCCCAACATCTTCGCCATCGCCACCGGCATCGAGGAACACAACAACTACGCGGTGGATTTCATCGAGGCGGTGGCGGAAATCAAGCGCACCCTGCCCCACGCGATGATCTCCGGCGGCGTGTCCAACGTCAGCTTCTCGTTCCGGGGCAACAACCCGGTGCGCGAAGCGATCCACGCGGTGTTCCTGTACTACGCCATCAAAAACGGCATGGACATGGGCATCGTCAATCCGTCGCAGCTGGCGATCTACGCGGACATCCCCGACGAACTGCGCGACGCAGTGGAAGACGTGGTGCTCAACCGCCGCGACGACGGCACCGAGCGGCTGCTCGACCTGGCCGAGAAGTACAAAGGCTCCGGCGAAAAAGAAGCCAAGAAGGAAGACCAGGAGTGGCGTTCCTGGCCGGTGGAGCAACGCCTGGAGCACGCCCTGGTGAAAGGCATCGCCGATTACGTGGAAGAGGACACCGAGCTGGCACGCCAGAACGCGGAGCGCCCGCTGCACGTGATCGAAGGCCCGCTGATGGACGGCATGAACGTGGTCGGCGACCTGTTCGGCGAAGGCAAGATGTTCCTGCCCCAGGTGGTGAAGTCCGCCCGCGTGATGAAAAAGGCGGTGGCCTACCTGCTGCCCTACATGGAAAAAGAGAAGGAAGAGCTCGGCACCCAGGATGAGGCCAACGGCAAGATTCTGATGGCCACGGTGAAAGGCGATGTGCACGACATCGGCAAGAACATCGTCGGCGTGGTGCTGCAGTGCAACGGCTACGACGTGGTCGACCTGGGCGTGATGGTGCCCTGCGACAAGATTCTGGAAACCGCCCGCCAGGAGAAGGTGGACATCGTCGGCCTGTCGGGCCTGATCACCCCGTCGCTGGACGAGATGGTGCACGTGGCCAGTGAGATGGAGCGCCTGGGCATGGAGCAGCCGCTGATGATCGGCGGCGCCACCACCAGCCGCATTCATACCGCGGTGAAGATCGACCCCAATTACCACAATCCGGTGATCCACGTGGCGGACGCCTCCCGGGCCGTGGGCGTCGCCTCACGCCTGCTGTCGAAAACCCAGAAAGCGGACTATGTGGCGGAGATCAAACAGACCTACGAGGACCTGCGCGTACGCCGCAAGCAGCAGCAGGTGGACCGCTCGCTGATCAGCATCGAGCAGGCCCGCGAGCACCGCTTCCAGCCGGACTGGGATAATTACACGCCGCCGGAGCCGAAGGTTAAAGGCCTCAAGGTGTTCGAGGAGTACCCCCTCGACGAGCTGGTGGAGCGCATCGACTGGACGCCCTTCTTCCGCTCCTGGGAGCTGGCCGGCAAGTTCCCGCGCATCCTGGAAGACGAAGTGGTCGGCGTGGAAGCCACCAAGCTCTACAACGACGCCCGCGAGATGCTGGATAAAATCGTCAACGAAAAGTGGCTCACTGCCCGCGGCGTGATCGGCTTCTGGCCCGCCCATTCCGACATGGACGACATCCATCTGTACCGCCAGCCCGGCGACGACCAGCCGTTCATGACGCTGCACCATCTGCGCCAGCAGCTGGACCGCAGCAAGAACCAGAAACCGGACTACTGCCTGAGCGATTTCATCGCCCCGAAGGAAAGCGGCAAGACCGACTGGCTGGGCGGCTTCGCGGTCACCGCCGGCATCGGCATCGACGAGCACGTGCAGCGCTTCGAAGCCGACCACGACGACTACTCCTCGATCATGATCAAGGCGTTGGCGGACCGTCTCGCCGAAGCCTTCGCGGAACGCCTGCACGAACGGGTGCGCAAGGAATTCTGGGGCTACGACAGCGACGAAACGCTCAGCAACCAGGACATTATTTCCGAAAAGTATCGCGGCATCCGCCCGGCGCCGGGCTACCCCGCCTGCCCGGACCACACCGAGAAAAGCCTGCTGTGGGAACTGCTGGAGCCGGAGAAAAACGCCGGCATGACGCTCACCGAACACTACGCCATGTTCCCGGCGGCCGCGGTGTCCGGCTGGTACTTCTCGCACCCGGAATCCAAATACTTCGGCACCGGCAAGCTCGGCAAGGACCAGATGGACGACTACGCGGCCCGCAAAGGCATGTCGCGCAAGGACATCGAGAAGATGGTGCCGCACCTGCTCGGATACATTGAAGACAGTTAATAGTTAAGAGTTAACAGTGAACAGTTCGCGGGTGGGGGCTTAGGACTGATTCTTAGGCCGTGCCCGCGCTTGTTGGCTGGCAGGCAGCTCGCCGCCTAACAGCGCGGGCACGGCCTTTCCGCTCCCCCGGCCCCACCCGCGCCACTATTAACTTTTCACTGTTAACTGTTAACTGCTCTCGCTGTTAACTATTAACTCGCCACGCTCGCCGTCGAGCGTGGCGCGCGTTCCGTCAACGACGCTGTGCATGACGTCGCTGACGTCCCAGACCGCGGGGATGGCGCAGGCGACCGCGAGGCTGGCGGCGACGTTGGCGGGGTCGCGGCCGGTGATCACCAGGCCGGCGGCCTGGACCAGCCAGGGGGCCCAGCTGGGGTCGACCTGGTCCACCACCACGATGTCGCCGGGTTGCAGCCGGTTCAGGGCCCAGGCGCTGCACAGGCGGCGCACCGGGCCGCTGGCGGTGCCGGGCACCAGGGTGGCGCCGCGCAGTACCGGGCTGAGCCGGCCACCGCCGCCGAAGCCGAAGCCGATGCGGTCCATCTTCCAGTCCGGGGCGCCGGCGTGGGCGTCTTCCAGGTAGCGCACCTTGCGTTGCCCGATCACGTCGCCGGAGGCGGACGCCGGCACCCTGCCCTGCATCCACAGTTCCCAGAGCTCGTCGAAGTAGAGAAAGAAGACGTCGTCCGGGTGGGCGAGCAGCTTGTCGCGCACCAGCAGCGCGGCCACGTCCACCAACAGGGTGCGCAGCCGGTTACCGACGGCGAAGCGCAGCCCGCGGGCGCGCCGCGCCAGCCGCAACAGGCTTTGATCCAGGTGCGGCGGAATCTCTTCGTGCAGTGTCGGCGGCCGCGCCGGCGTGCGCAGGCTCTGGAACTGCGCCGGCTGGTCGCACAGCGGGGCGTGCACCGGGTCCGCCCCGGTGCGCAGGCGGCTGGCCTCGAGCGCGCTCCGGTCGCCGGCCAGCACCGCCCGCAGGGCGGCCATTTCCACCTCGCTGAGCAGCAGCGCCAGAGGGGCCGGCTCGCGCCGGCCAAGCAGGTGGTCGGGCAGCGACAGATAGGCCAGCGCGCCCTCCTGGGCGGCCAGACGCTCGCCGATACGGTCCAGTTCCATCAGGCTGCGCCACAGGCGTTCACGGTCCCGGTGCGGCGCCCGCCAGCCCTTGAGCCGCCGGCCGATCACCGCCAGTTCGCCGCTCTGCCGCCAATGCTGCAGCCGTCCGGCCGGTTTGCCGGCGCCGGGGTAGCCGGCCACGCTTTCCAGCGGTTGCCAGGCGGGCGGCACCTTGGCCGCCGCGCCGGGATGGTGCTCGCGCAGGCGGCGGAAAAATTCGCTGTTGGTGTAGAGGTGGCTTTGCTGGCGGCGGTAGGGTTCGATCCGCGCGAGATCGTCCCAGCCGTGCTTCTCAACCAGGCGTCGCCAGAAATGGGTCTTCAGCCAGCGCCCGGCCAGGGTGTACCAGAGTGGCGTCAGCGCCTGGTTGAACAGGGCCGGGGTGGCGCGGCGGGTCCAGACTTCCTTGGGCACCGGCAGCGAGCCCACCGGCAGGGTCTGCAGCAGCCACAGCCGTTCGCCGTCGTGGATCCATTCGCCGGCCTGGGGCCGTTCGAAGCCCCGTTTGAGTTGCTCGCCGAGCGCCAGCAACTGGGACGCGGGCACCGCCTGATCCAGGGCCACCGCGTCGCTGTCGGCGCGATACACCAGGCGCCCGTCCTCATCGAAAATCAGGCGCTGCCGTTCGGCGCCGCCTTCGGCCACGCCTTCCACCACCATGTGCGGCAGATCCTGACGCAGCGGGTGGCGGGTGAACAGCACCCCGGCGGCACGCTGGCGGGGCAGCGCCTGCACCACCACCTGCTCGGGGGCCGGGTCGCGGCCGAACACCGTGGTCAGGGCCGCCGCCAGGGCTTCGTCGGAATCCAGGTTGAGCAGGCTCTCGCGCTGGGACTCCGCGTTCATCGCCCCCTGGTGCAGCACCCAGTAACGCTCGCCGTTGAACATGCGCGGCAAGGCGCGCAGCCGGCGCACCAGGCCGTCGGTGTCCTGCTCCAGCACGGCCTGGCGGGAAATACGCCAGCTCGGCGGCACCGGCAAGCCGGAAGCCAGCCAGCGTTGCACGTTCTCGTCGCCGCGCTCGTCGGCGGCCAATACATCTATGCTCATGAATATCTAATTATCAGAGTGGGCCGCGGCGCAGGCGCCCGATCAGCCGGAGACCGCCACGGTAGAACAACGGCGTGAGAACCAGGGTGCCCCCCACGAGCACCACGGCAATGCCGCCAAACAGCACCGGCGCCTTCATCAGCGTGCTCATCAATGAGTCCTGCCAGTAGAAGAACCACTCATGGTCGGCGGGAAACAGCCAGATATGGAACTGGTAGAACACCGCTTCAGGCCCGGAAACGAGCAGCCAAACTACCATAGCCAGCAACGGGGTCACAGCGACCAGCGCCCGCCGCCGCCAATCCGGCGCAGGCCGGCGGGCCACCCCGGCGGCCAGCGGCAGCCAGACCAGGAAGGCCACCGCCAGGGCCCAGCGGCCACTGTCGATAAGATGGGCGACGTCGCGCAGGTGTTGCACTTCGGCGGGCCGCAGCAGGGTCACCGGCGTGCCCTGGCGGTCCGGATAGCGGATCGACCCCAGCCCCTCGCCACCGTCGTGTACCGCCACCCGGATGCGGTGAAACAGCTCGATGTGCTGGTCGGCGTCCAGCGCCTCGAAATCCGCCCGCTGGAACCGGTTCAGGGGCCCGTACTGCTCGATGTGCCGGTCGATATCCAGCGTTTTATACCAGAAGGCGTAGCCGTAATCGGCCTGGGCGTAGAGGGCCCAGGTGATCCCCAGGGCCAGCACCACCGTGGTCAGCGCGTAGCAGAACCAGGCGGTGAGCGCGGCCGCGCCGGTGGCGCCTGGGGCGCCGGCGGGCCGTCGCGGGGCTTTTTTACGGGTGGCTTTTTTCGCCACGGATCAGCGCGCCAGGGTGGCACGCAGGGAGGCGGTGCCCGGTTTGTCGCCGGCGCTCATTTCCATGGTCGCCAGGGTCAGGCCCTTTTCCTCCATGGCCTGCAGCCAGAGCAGCATCTCGCTGGCGGGCTGGTTTTCCATCTGGATGCGCACCGAACGGTTACCGTCCGGCGTGAAGCCACGCAGGGTCAGCCCGTAGGACTGCACCGAACGGCTGATATTGCTGGTCCAGTTGGGGCCCAGGTCGGCACCGGTATTGCCGCCACCACGGGCCGCGCGCACCGCGTCCGCGTTGCTTTCAATCCAGGCCAGGGTTTCCTGGTTGGCGAGATAGCGCTGGCGGGCCGCGTCGCGGGCGTCCCAGGCCGGCTGCCAGATCAGCCAATACACCAGCGCCGCCGCCACCAGCAGCGCCAGGGCCTGCAGAATGCGCTGTTCGCGGGGTTCCCGTTGCTCGTACCAGGCCCGGGCCGGCGCCAGTTTGGCGTCCAGTTTTTCCCGTGCCTGTTGCAGATTCTTATTCATCCCGCCTGCTCCACTTTCACCCGGGCGGTGACGCCGGTGGCGCCGTTCCGGTAGTTGGCAATCGTGGCGCGTACGCCTTTCTCGTTGAGGGCGCCCTGCAGCTTCTCCACCTGGTTGTATTCCTTGGCGCCCAGATCCAGCAGCAGGCTGCCGTCGCGCTGGTCGAACTGCAGCCGCTTGGGTTCCACTTCGCTTTGCGACAGCGTCGAGGCCACCGCCGGCAGGACGCGGAACAGGGTCCCGCCGCCGCCGTCCCCGTCACCACCCAAACGGGCCAGGCGCGCCTGGAACTGGCGGCGCAGGCCGGAGGTGGCGCGGTCGCCGGGGAACAGTGACTGGTACAGCTCGGCGGCCTGGGCGAAGGTCTCGTCGGCCGCTTTCTGGTAGCGCCACTGCTGGGCCCAGACCGCCGCCAGGGCAATAAAGAACACCGCCGCGGCCAGCCCCATGACCGGTTTCCACGGCTGCCAGGGGGACGGGCCGCTGGCCTGGTTCTGCCGTTGTGAAAAGGCCCCCTGCAGCATCTCCACGCCGTGATCGGCGGCCAGCGCGGCCTGCAGTTGATCGCACAGCGTGGCCGGGTCTTCCAGGCGGGTGAAATGCAGTTCGTCGTCGCCGTGCAGCGCCAGCACCGCTTCGCGCTGGGCTTCGTCGGCCACCAGCGCCTGGTCGCGCTCCAGAATCAGCGTGCCCCACCCTTCCACGGTGATCAGCACCGGGGTCTGGGCGGCCAGCAGGTCGGCGTCGGCTTTCAGGCTCTGCGGGCGCACCCGGTGCTCGCGGCACAGGTCGATCAGCGCTTCCAGATTGGGCCGGTTGATCACCGCCACCGGGTAGCGGCCGTTCTCGGCCTTGCCGGACGCGAACCAGAGCTGCTCCGGCGCTTCCAGCAACTGCTCCTCAAGCAGATAGGGCAGCACCCGCTGCAAATGGCGGGCCTGCTTGCGCGACAGGGTGACGCCGGTGAGCAGCGCTTCGGCGCTGGTCACCACCAGGTTCACCGCCCGCCCGGAGAGCGCTTCCAGCGCCTCGCCCAGGCTGCCCTGGCGCGGGCTGTCCGCGCGGCTTTCCTGGAACAACACCCTGGCGTCGGCCAGTGCGTCCTGAAATGCCCCCGGGGCCAGATAGATCAATGCTGAATCGGCCACAATAAGAATCCTTTACGTCCCTGGAATACTGTCTATCACATTGTTGTTGTCAT
>CENV01002729.1_pt1 | contig 21008 bp, 26 predicted proteins | sample 530231 | NCBI WGS metagenome assembly CENV01 (sample SAMEA2619815, study PRJEB7988) | marine metagenome | biome: marine biome (ENVO:00000447); feature: surface water layer (ENVO:00002042); material: "saline water (ENVO:00002010), including plankton (ENVO:xxxxxxxx)" | depth 5 m | reverse complement strand
TTGTAATCAGAGGGTCGCGGGTTCAAGTCCTGCTGCCGGCACCAGCAAATCAAGCACTTAACCACCCTGCCCGCCGCTGGCTATAAAATTTGTAGCCACATTGAAGCCAATTTGCTGGCTACAGAAAAACCCCACCGCCCGAAGGTGATGGGGTCCGACTGGCGCTTGCCCGATGGGTTTCAGACGACGCTTGGCCAGTCGATTCTTTGCGCCGCGCAGATAAGCCAACCTTACGAGAAAGCTCCTACCGTCCACGCGGGTGCGGCAGTGTGGTGACAAGCGGCGCGTTGTAGTGGCAGACCGCCCCGGAATCGAACCGGGAGAAAACGCCTTAGAAGGGCGGCGCCCATCCGGTGGGCCGGACCTAATTCGCTAAGCCGCAACCAGGTCGCCGAACTGCTCATCGAATGCGCGCCGCAATTCGGCTGCCTCGCGCTCGGCATTGCTGACCGCGTAGGCCAGTAGCTCAGCCCAGTTTTCGTCATCGCGCATGAAGTCACAGAACTGTCCGGCAAGTTCCGCGGCGAGCGTCGCGCGGCGAACCTGATAAGCCAGTCTGTTGACTTTAGTTTCGTTAGTATCGGCCATTGCGGAAATCCCCTTTCCTGTGCTTGTGCAGGCAAGGTGGGCCAATTCGCAAAACACGTCAAGTCAAAAAACGCATATTTTCCAGAGGTTTATTGCATTTGCATATCGCAATACATATGCAAATATCGATTATTATTGTTTTTCAATAGTGACGCCGCGCGATATGCAAATATAGACTTGATATTTGTATAAAGTTTTTTTTGGCCGGCACCATCAGGGATGCGCAAGGAGTTCAGCCCTCTACGCCCTCGCCGCCCCATCCACTCCCAAATTATCCCCCGCCGAGAAGTCGCTGTTCACGCGGCGGCGGAAAGAGGCGTATCTGGCGCTGCATCCGGAGACGGGGCATGGCGGCGACCGCAAGTCGGATCAAGCGGACAACTTGTCCACTCGATCCTACGCAGACGACCAATCCGCAAAGACCGGAGTTGACGCACGAACGGTCGATCGCGAGCCGCTCGCATTGAAGCGGATCATCTTGTTCTGATAGGCGGCTGAGCCCGTGGACCCCGAGACAACCACAACGCCTGATCCTGTCACCGCGGCGTGCTCTAGCTCCCCGTATATTGTGTTGTGCGGCTTCCGCTGACGTTGAACGTCACCAACTTGTTTTGATACTGCATCGCTCCGGTAGAGCCGTGAGCCGTGCCCACGAAGCGGACCTGCCCGCCAATGAAGGTGCCCTGCAATGCGTTCGCTGTATCTTCAACCGGCAGAACCGCATTGATGCCCATACACGCAGTTTGCCCCGATCCGTGGCTTCTAATAGCAGCGCGTGTCGAGGTCCATGCGCCGCCTTTCGGCGCCCAATTCCCTCCATCGATGGTTAGATTGATCATCCGATCGGTGTTGGGCGTACCAGCGTCTGACGGATCGCTTTCCACCCACGAGCGGCAAACCCGCATCGTATCGTACTCGATACCTGAGAACCATGGATCAAGGATTTTGAGGTTCCTGATACGATCAGCGCCACCCGTCAGGCTGGTGCAGTCCAGCACGAAGCCGACCAGACTATCTTCGGCTCGTGGCGTGGTCCAAACCTGATTCTCGATCCGGTTGTTGCTGAACTGGATGACGAACGAGAACATGCACTCCTTGGCTTGTGGATTGATAATCTCGACGTTGTTCACCGAGCTACGCATGAAAAACCCGGTGCCGTTCTGCTCACCAAAGGGGCGAGTAAGCACGCCGGGAAAGCAGAAGTAATAGGTGTTCCCGCGCCGGAAACGCATCGCCCCGGCATTCACAATATCGAGGCCGGGGCCATACTCGATGACAAGGCCGTCCATTGTGGTGGACACACTTCCAGCCGATGCCGGATTGCTGGTTTCGGGGCCGTACAGACGGACATCATGCAGGGTCAGTTTACCCTTGTCGGGGAACTCGGAAAGGCCGGTCGAACCTAGCGACAAAGCCGCTCCGCTGGTTAAGCCCGATTCGCGCCAATCGAGCCACAAGTCCTTGATCGAGTGAAACCAGGGTTTGTCGATGTCATCGCGCATCCAATTGAACGTATCGTTCACATAGATCGGGGCTTCGAGCCCCGGCCCCTTGATGGCAAACCCGAGATCGCGCATCAGCAATCCGCAGGCATCGACCGCCGCCGAATTGGCCGTCATCAGCGTTGTCTGGTCTCCGTTGTCCATGGCCGCGAAATCGTCATGGCTCGTAACCACTGCCCCCGCCATGAGCGGGCTGATCTCGTTGTTGTTCAGATCGCGCACCCACGCGCCGCTCGAACCGTCTTGACTGGTGGGCGCTACGTAAACGACCTCCGCTGTATCGATCGCCACCTCGGCGGAAAGATCACCGGAGCTCCATTGAAACGAACCCGGCGTGCGACCGCTCTCGGAAAGAAACGCGGTCGTTACCTTCGACGTGTCGAATGAGGCCATTTCGGAGCGACTGGAGGCCAAACGCGGCGCTGAGGGCACCACAGGATCAATCCGAACCCACGCCCCCTCCGTGCCGTCCGTTGCCAAACCACCCGGATTGCCCGCGCCGGGCGCCACGATATCCATGCCGTCAACATCGGACGAAAGGTCCGAGCCGTCCCACTTGAACTGACCCGCAGCGTTGGAGTTCTCGACATAGGCGTGGTTGGTGTCGTCAGGATCGAGCTGGGCCAGGGTCGAGAGAGACGCTGTGAATACTGCTGGTTGAGCGCCAAGGGCTATATCGCGCGCGGCTTCGGCACGATCGGCATCCGTGTTCGCCGCACTCGCACTTGCCGCCGCGCTCGCTGCGGCCCCAGCCGCGTCCACCGGCACGAGCAACCGATATTCATCGCCATTATCGATCAGCATTGTGATGCGGCCCGCAGTCAGGCCACCCGCGGCGAGCACCGTGCCGTCACTGTCCATGACAGGCTTTGCAGCCCCGCCATTGACCGAAAGCGTGACCCCCGCAGTGCTGTTGGCAATGGGCTGCAGCACGAGCGCCACGACTTCAGACGGATCAATACCCGGCAGGGTGGAGGCGGTGATGGCATTGGCAGTGCCACCCAATTCCGTCAGGACCGACATAGTGTCGGGGAACGCCCTATCGCGCGCCCAGTCTGCCCCGTCCCATGTGTAAACTCCGTTGTTGGCCAACACAGGGTCATTGGTGACGAGGCCGAGCGGATAGTCATCCGCCTCTGGGGTCACAGCGTCGAGCAACGCCTTGGTGGCGCGTGACACGCCCGCGCCGGTCGCTTCCATCATGCGCTCAAGCAGCTGGATGAACTCGGCCTTGCTGACCTTGTGCTTGCCGGATGACGACACGCCGTCGATATTGAAATAGCGCAGGACAGAGCGGGGAAGAGGTGCACTCATTTGCGGACCATCCTGACTTCTTCGATCAGATCCAAGAGAAGTTCGACCGTCTTATTCGGCCCGTTAGCCTGCACGAGCAGGCGAGTGCCAAGTCCGACAAAAATTGCGCCGGCGTCGTTGGTGAATTGCTTGTCTTTGGACAAGGGAAAGCCTCCAATAAAAAGCCCCGCACGGTGGCGGGGTAGGGTTGGTTGATGGTGGTGCGGGTCAGGGCGGCCCTACATCGTTCTGAAGTCAGAACCCGCACGCTGTTGCTGATGCCTCGCCATGGCGGCGGGTGCGGATTTGTTAGCTTGACCGACCGCAGCGCCAACGATCGTGGGGGCCGCTTGAGCTACTGTGCGTCCTGCCTCGTCCTTTACGGTCGCCCGCAGCATGTCATTGTCGAGAGATACGTGCACAGTGAGGGCTTGCGGCGCCGACGAGCGTGGAATTCGCGGCATGCGCAGGTCCACCGGAATGCGCCGGCCGTCTGGCAATGGCACGGCCGCTTCCGGGCCAGCCTCGCCAAAGATTGCCGCGGTGTTGGATACGCCGCCGCGGGCAAACGTCTTGATCGGTTGAGGCTTGCCGTTTGCAGCGATGCCGCCATTTGCAAAACCAAACAGATCGCCGAAACCGCCGAACACGCTGTTGAGGCCGATGTCGAGCAGGCGCGATCCGATGTCGCTCAAAGCGCTTGAGAATATCTCCGCAGCAGACTTGCCCTCAATGAAGCCGTCGATGATATCGCGAAGCGTGTCCTGACCGATTTGGCCAAGTTCTTCCATGGCGGCCTGCGTCTTTTCGATCGCCGCTGTTTCTGCCGATATGGCGGTTACGAGGCCAATTATCTGTTGCTTCTCGGCGTCGGTCGCCGATGCCCCGGCTTGCCGAAGCGCATTGGCGATTTCCCGCTCAACGTTCGACAACCCAAGCGCGGCTCGCTCGGCCTCGAGTTGAGCAATTAGTTCGGCCACGGCGTCACGTTGCGCCTTGATATCGGACGTGCCGCCACCTCCACCGCTACCGCCTCCCGTGCCTGTACCTGGCACCGTTATTTGTGGTCGGGGCGGTTCAACGGGCGTGCGGCTGTTGAGCACATCCAGGATAGCCCGCTCTTCGTTGGCGACAGCGGACAGTTCCTCGCGCAGACCGGCAATATTTTGCTCCAATGCCGCGCCGGGTCCGCCAATGCCCTGGAAGTCAGGACCAAACTCGGATTCCAGATTTCGCAGCGCGCTGGACTGCTCAAGAATGGCATGCTCAAGGTCGACGCGCCGAGCGCCCAGTTCCCGCAAAGAATTGTCGAGTGAGACAGTCGTCCGATTTTCGACCGCCGAGAATTGCTGCATGAAATCGTAAAGCGCCCAGCCGGCGTTGACGATCGCTTGCTGCAACGTCGATCCGACCGTAGTTGCGACGTTGTGGAAAGCTTGGTCGAGCTCACCGGCCTTGGCGACCAGATCATCGTTAAGCACTACGCCAGCATCGCGCGCCGCCTGTGCTGTGTTGCGCAAGCCTTGCTCGCCCTGTTCGATAAGTTGGACGAATCTCTCGCCGCCGGTGCCGCCGAATATTTCATCCGCCACTCTGATCTGTGCGGCTTTATCAAGATCGCCCAGCTGGCCGATGATTTCATAGAACAGCGAAACCGGGTCTTTCAGCTTTTCGGCCAGCGCGTCGGAACTGTAGCCCATCCTCGCGAATGCTTCGGCCGCCGAACCGCCGCCGGTAGTGATGAACTCATCGGCGCGAAGGTTCATTTCCTTGATGCCGTCCGTGAGCGCATCCACGCCGATACGATTTTGTTCGGCAACGTATTTCAGTTCGGAAAACCGCTCGACAGACAGGCCGGCAATTCGCGCTTGGTCGCCAACCTCTGCAATACCGCGGGCAGCGTTGCGAAGCGCCATAACAGCGCCGGCGCCGGCAAGGGGGGCAACAAGGCGTCCGGCCAGCGCGCCGAATTGTCCAGCCAGCGCTGTGCCCATCTTGGAGAACCGGCCCTCGATCTGTTTCGTGGTCTGGGTGGTCTTGCGATTGGCCTTGTCCATCGCTTTCTCAAACTGGTTTACTCGCGCCTCAAGAGACACGACCAGCCGTTCCAGTTGTTCAGCCATTCGCGCCCTCCGCAACAATGCGCGCCGCCAGATCGGTCAGGTATGCCGCGGTTGCTTCCCGCCCGTCTGAATTGATTAGTATGGCGATGGCGGTGTTAAGATGGGCGCCGCTTACGTCGTCCGGGGCGACGCCTTCGGCGAGTAAATCCAGGGCGCGCGAATTTATGCGCTCGGAGAGCGCTTCGAAGTTTTCCATTGGTGTTCCTTGAAAAGAAAAAGCCACCGCAGGGGTGGTTAGACGTTTGTCTTGATGTACGACTTGCCGTTCAGATAGACCTGACAGTATGTTGCGTTGCCCGCCCGTTCAGTCTGATCCAGTGAATTGACGACGTCGGATTACAATAACCTTTAGGCGTCGAAGGTCGATTCTAATGGCTGGACTAAACAAGAAGATAATTTGCTTCGTCGATGAATATGGCACGGCGGGCGAGGAGGGTTTTGCTCTTGGGCTTGTGATGGTTTGGGCAAATCAATGCGGAAAGGCAGACAAGGCATTTAGCGATGTACTTCCCGCTTCTGTGAATGAGGTTCACGCTGCGAGTTGGGAGCGAGCTTCGTTACAGAGCCTTCTGGCTAAATATGCCCAGACCCAGTTGCCGAGCGGCCTTCTGATGATCAACAAGACATCCAGCATGACGGTGGGCTCGCGGCCTATAATTTATGCAAAAACACTCATTGAGAGCGTAAAGGCTGCTGCAAAGCGCTTTCGAACCGATCAAGCGCTCGGGGCGCAGATCAACAATATCGAAGTGATTGTTGATCTCAATAATCAGAACACGCATGCCACTTTCTGTGCCACGGTTGACAAGGCAATCGCAGAGGATGGCCTTTTTCGGGCAGTAACCAGGGTAGTGGCGATCGACTCCACTGTGGCGAGGATGTTGCAGTTGGCCGATGTTGTTGCGCACTCTCGATCATGGATCGTTAATGGTGCAGAGAACGCCAAGGGACTGCGCGAGTCCTACAAGATTGAAGTGCTCTAAAAGACAAAACCGCCCGGTGCGAACCAAGCGGTTTTAGGTTGTGGCTAGCAACCGGCCCTTTTGTAAGGTCCGGGTCACCACTGTGCCCGACAGGCTCGGAGCCTATCCGGGTCACGAACTGTATATGCGATTAGTAGCGCGCTTTGTCAACTCTTGATTGACTTGGAAGTTCCCAATAACTCAGTAGTGAGTGCAGTGCGCACGCCCTGCGGGCGGTCTCGCACATAAAGTGCGATGCGCACTACCATGGATACTGTTGATTGTCAATGGTATGGAGTAGTTATTTTGGTCAATCCAATAAATCGTCCTTTTCTTCCTCTTCCGGCATGGGAACCTTTCCAGCATCAACAGGCGTGGCGCCCATCTGGCCAAGGCACAACCGCAGGAGGTTCAGGGCGTTTATGCCCACCTCGTCGCCTGAGCGGAGCCGGGCCAGAACCGTGGCTGCGATTTCAACCAAGGCGCGATGGGAGCGATTGAGCCATGGCAGATCGGCGGCGAGGGAATCCCACGCCGCGGCAACTTCGGTGCGAACCCAATTGGGCGGTGATCCCAGCGGTTCCAAGCGCGGTGCGGCGCGCCCCTTGTGACGGCCGGGATGCTGAAGGTGGCGGCCTTCTACGAGCGCTTTTGCGGCTGGTGTGCGATGATTGGGCATCTTTACCCCCATATTCTCAACTGGCAGCGTGGACGTTTTAGGGGGGCGCGGGTACGTGGGAACGGACGGATGGCGGGATCCGAAGGCCCCCTCCCTCCTAAAGCTCGGCAGTCGGCAGGTATTCGAGGTCGAACGCCCTCGGGCGGCCAGTCCTCTCATCAGGGCCGACGCAGTAGCCAAATGCCATGCCGACCTCTGGGCTGCCAATTCCCGCCTTGTTGGTCTCAGAGAAGTGGAAGAACGTGCGTTCGAACGGGGGAGCGTCCGCGGTGATGAAGCCAAAGCCGCGGTCGGCTACGATATGTGCAATTCTGCCAATAGGCATTTATGTGTCCTGTCATGGGTATCGCGCGCCATCCATTTAGGATGCGCGGGGCGTTTTCAGATTTGAGATTTTGTGGAAGCGTAAATTCTCTTGGGGCGTCGGTGCATAGTGAGCGCCTTGGCGGCGATATGAGGCACCCCCGGTGCTAAGCCAAGCCCCTGAACTTCATTTCGGCCAGCGCCTTGCGCTTTACGCGCATCGCTGCATTGGACGCGTTTGTTTCCTTGCGTGCGTCCTCGAGAGAGCGCAGTGCTATGGTCGTATCGGCATAGGCCGGGATTGGCGTGATTGTGACTTCATAAAGGTCGACCTCTCGCAGCGTGCGCTTAGGTAGGTCGCCAGTGTCGTCCCACTCATCCTTGCGGGTGCGGAACCCAAAGCTCATGCCAACCACATCGCGCCGGCCAATGAGCTCGCGTGCGCTCCAGCCATCTGGGCTGTCAGGCGGGTTTATCTCCACCCACAAGCCGCTGGCGTCCTCGCCAATCTTTAGCGTGCCCGCGCTCTTTCGCCCAAGCACACGGCCATAGTCGTGGTTGAAAAGGGCTAGCACGTCCATGCTCGCCAGCGATTTAGCAAACGCGCCCGGCGCTATTGTCTCTATAAACTCGCCGGCAATCGTTGTGGGTGAATCAAAGCGCGCGGCATACCCAGAGAGCAGCTTGCCCTTGGTGCCGGCCGATATGGCCAACCTGGTTTCAATATCCGTGTCGGTCAAGTTTGGCCCCCACCTCTCGCTGCCAGGCTTCACGCTCGGCCATAGTTTTCGGCTTACGCTTTCGCTTGCGCAGGGCCTTGGCAAACGAGCGGACGTCATACTCCGAGTCGCCCAGGTCGATGGTGCGGCCGTTTAATGTAACCTGCGGGTTTTCGCCGCCTGCGGTGCGGTCGGCGCGTTCAATTTTCGACATAGTGGCCCGCGTCCTTTGCTTCTTTGATGTATCGGGCAATGCGACGGTCTGGGTCGTTCGACGCGCCCAGGAATCGCGGCGTCATGGGAACGAGCCTGGTCCAAGCGATATCGTTGGCGTCGAACTGGTTCCGGAGCTCATCATATGACTTGTGCGCCTCATCCAGCGCCTTGAGCGCTTCACAGATGGCCGTGACACGTTTTGCGTACTCTGGGCGAGAAACTTCGCATACGGCCGCGGAGGCCGAGCCCTTCGCCTCGCGGATGCGCTCTTCAATCACACCTATGGCTGCGCGAAGGTCGGCCGCGTGCTGCCGCGCCTTGGCCAACTGCTCCCGTGTCGCTCCCTCGTCTTCGACGGCATCGCCCAAGAGCTTGGCAATGCGGTTTGGCACGTCCGGGGTGCGCTTTTCGCGCAGCTCGGTTGCAATGCGTTGCTCCTCGGCTTCTGCAGCGCGAAGCTGCTGATAGAGCTCACCGCGCTTCTGGAAATGGGCGGCATAGGTCGGATCAACTTCGTCCAGCGTCGGTACGCGGAACGGCTCAGCCGATTTCTTCAGAAGTGCCATTTATTTCCCTCCAAAAAGGCGCCGGGCAATGTTGCCGAAGGCAATGCCGGAAATGGTCGTGCAGTGGTGGATGGCGGGGTTCTGCCAGTGGTCAGCCAAGGCGCCGGCTTCGATGAATGAGCACTCGCGCTTGCCGTCAAAGGACACGGTGATTTCATGCCAGTTTTTAGAGAAGGCAATCTGACAGTTGGCATAGCCGCGAACAGCTTCGCCATCCTCAAACGCGAACTTCTCGAAAAGGACGGTCAGATAGTCGAATGCCGTGTAAAAGTTGTACTTGACCGGCTCGGGATAATTGTCGGGGTCGAGTCCACCACGCCGCAGCCCGCCATACCGAAGCGCGCCATAAGATTCGGTAGATGCCGAGGCGTTAGCCATCCCGGAGTCCGTGCATGTCGAGATGATCAGCGACACGACATGGCCAGGCTCAATCTTTGGAACAAATCGGCCGCGACCAACCGGCAGGGCGCCAACCTCTTTGAGGCGTCGGGCCAACTGGTGAACACGGCCCCTCGGCACGTGTAGTTCTTCTGCGATCACATCGACCGCGTTGGCGACAGTCGCCATTTGGGATTCCTTTATTTTAGAATGTGGGAAGCTATTGCGTCCGCCTAGACGGCATAAAAATAGCGACGCCATCCCGCGTGTTCAGCGCGGAAAGACGTCGCTTGTCGAACACCAGGTGGGAGCCGGCGTGCGATTACTATGCGGGGCCGCTTGCACACGACGACCGCGGGCGCTTCGGGAGGAGAGCGCAAAAAGGAAAGACCCGCCGAAACGAGCCTTTCTTCTACCCATAACGGTGGCAGCGAATTCGGGGTGCACCTTATGCGGCGCGGCCAAGATATTCGGCTTCACGCGCTGCAAGTCGAGCCCGATAGGCAATCACGTTGGTCTCGGTCTGTCGTTCGGCTGCACGCTGCTCATCACGAATGCAGCGCCACTCGCTCTGTAGCTCGGCGATGGCTTCAAGAACCAAGGCTTTGCCGACGGCACTAGCACGCTTGTCGGTATATCCGCGCACTTTGCCGATTTCCGTCATGGTTGCGTCGTCGAGACAAGCCAGTTCGAACGCCCAGAGCAATGGACGAATGGCAGAGCGCATTCGGTGCCATGTTTCGCGCAAGTCTATCTGCGCAATCAACGTGTCTTCATTGAATCGTGCAGTGGTTGCTTGATAGCGGTTTCCGGCATCGTTTTCGCCTTTGCGCGCCGCCTTGTGCGTATCACCCGGAGCGCGGGCCAAGCGACGGACGCCATGGTATGTAAGCTCGCCAGTCCCCACGACTTCGTCAGGAACGGTTTCGCCCTTCTTGTGGCCGTCCAAGCTGCTTTCGTGCTCGACCCTCGCTTCGCCTTCCTTTGCATCAAGGTTGGCGTCTTTGCCCTGAAGCGGGTCCGCAGCCATAACCGACCAGAGACCGCGGTATACCTCGCAGACCTCGATCGCCTCGACCAAGTTTTCGCGTCGAAGCGTCTCGGCAAGGTGCCAAGATTGCGGCGCCTGGTTGTCATTGGCGGCACGGGCAAGCTTAACGGGCTTCGGCTTGTTCTTCCGCACCTTGGGCGCGCATACCGTAACCGGAACGCCTACACACATCTGGTCCAGCCATGCGCGGGCACTGGCCTTAGCTGCCGGAATAGTGACAGGCAGTTCGTCGTCGGCGAAGGGCTCGGATATCTCCTTGTCGAACTGGTATCCACCGAGCCGGCGTGTTTCAACTCGAACGCGTTCGTATGATACCCGCTCCTCTTCCCGCTCTTGGCGCATCCGCATGTCGTGTCGGCGTGCCAGAACCTCTTTGCTAACCTTGTGGTTGTCATTAGAAGCGGTGGGTGCTTCCGTCACAGGTGACGAATTTTCGGCGGTGTGCTTCATTGGTATTCCTCCCTAATAAGCCGGTGCAAGCGGCGTTGATAGTGGTGTGACGGCCCTCAAATGAGGAAGCCGGTGTGCTCTCGTGCTTTGGGCCGCGCTGTTCGCTAATTTGCGTCCCGCTATGTGACTGTTTTCGATTCCGACCGTTTCCGTCAGTCACGCCACGGAAACTTTTCTTTTTTCATTTTGCGCGCGCCGGATGACCGTTGCCCGGCAAACAAACTTTTTGTCTTGAGTTTTGGCCAAAAGGGCGAAAAAACCCGGTTTTCCGGGAGCACTTTTTTCCTCCCATTTTGGTTGCGGACAAATTTCCTTGGGGGCGCGGTCACGGTTGCTCCGTCGTCGGATAGGGCTGGTCGCCGAAAACCATCGGCACCAATTTTGGAACAAGCATATCCCCGTGACTTCTGGTGATAACCACCCACTGTAGGGCGGGGTCATCGCTGTACTGGTCGCGCAACGTTTCATGTTGGGTCACACCAATCACCGTGGCCTGTTCCTCCTCTTCTTCCGCTTCCTCTGGATCAATACGCGCCAAGAACGGCTTGATGGCTAAGTAAGTCATTTGGGCAGTGCGATGGTGCTCGTCTTCGTGAGTTGCCACGGCGCCGTAGATCGCCGCGCGTACGTCTGTCTCAAGCATGTTGGGCTCCCTTCGCGCGCGATGGCGCTGGTAGGTAGGTGTGCCCGCCCGCCTCATTCTGGCCGAGCAAGAATGGAATGTCGTGGAAGTCTTCCGTGTCTTCGAATGCTTCGATGCCGACAGCCCGTGCCAGTTCGACAAGATTTTGCTGTCCTGCCTCCTGTGCCCACTGCCACTGGTGCTCATAGGAGATGTAAATCTCGATGGTTTCTCCATCCTCGGCGACAGCATTGAATATCGCAGCCCGGCTCCGTTCGGTCTCTTCCTTCCGGCTGGAAATAATCCTGACCAGCCGGGGGGCGGGATTGTTGTCATTGGCCGGGATGGCCATCTGTTCACGGTGAATAGATGGCTCACTGGTAACGGTTTCCAGTGACGCCTTCTTCGGCTTCGGCTGCACTGCCCGGTCGGCTTCGTCGTACCGCTCCTGCTCTAGCCATTTCTCAAATGGCATTCGCTTGGCACCGGGCTTGGCACTGGCCGCCCATGATTGGGCGCGCTCTATGACGTGCTCTGGGCCGTAGTCGTATTGGGTGAAGTCGATAGCTGCCCATGCGTCGCGAGACTTGGCCTTGCTGCCGTGGCGACCATAGGCTTTCCATCCATCTTCAAAACCCGACGCCGGGGCGGTGGCCGTCAGGCCATCCGCATCCGGGGCGGCGGATACTTTACCTACCTCTCCGCCGGTTGATCCGTCGGGAGGTAAGTAGGATTCAGTCTGGTCGACTAGACCGCTAGCGGTCTGCTCCGCTAGACCGCCTGCAGTCTGCTCCTCTAGACCACGAACTTTCGTAGTCTGGTGGACTAGACCACGGGAGGAAATTACCCAGGGGATTTCAAATTTGGTGGCGTCGTTTCGGCGACGACGCGGCAGCGGCTTTACATATCCCCACTCGGCAAGGTCATGCAGAGCCTTCTTTATGGTTTCGCGAGAAGCGATAGCGCCATCAAGCGCTTCGGCAATGAAGCTCATACTTGCGCGACAGATGCCGGTCCTGGAGTCCCTTGAGTTGAGGACAACCCAGTACACGGCGTCGTGGCTAGCAGCACGACGCCGATCTTTTAAGAGACGACCGAGGGTCCACCACTGGGAAAGCACGTTACCAGGCTCGGCAAAGCGTTCCTTCGATTGATCCGTTGGCTGCTCACGCTGCTTCATTTGACAACCCCAGCCGTTCCCAGCGATCAACGGCCAGCGCGGTAAGCTGCGCGGCTAGATCGGGGGAGAAGGTGGCTGTGCGGCGCTTGCCGGACTGGGGGGAGAAAATCATGTGACGACCGTCGGCCATGCGCATGAGTCGCAACCCATAAAGCCGAATGTGTTCGTCTAGTTCGAAGTCTGCCGTAGCAATGCAAACGTTCCCGTCTCGCTGTTCGCGCGTGGGGTGAAGATACAAAATGCGCATATGCGCACCTCCTGTTTTTCCGCGCACGCGCGGGGTTATCAGCCGGCCCGGTTATTGGCTCGGCGTCGTTTGCGCAGCCGGAATTGTGGCGCCGGTCGCGCGGGGTTGGTGATTGGGTTGGGGTTGTTAGGCGGCCCTGGCGGCCGCGGCTTCGTCGCCAAACATGCCGTGGCATTCCTCCATGAGCTGCATCGCCTCCATAAGGCGCCCCATGTCTCGATGCAGAACGTCCTTGTCGATGCCTTCGGTCAACTCGGGAGAGCCGCCGACTTCGATGGCCCTTTCAAGAACCTCGTGCCATCCCTTGAACTCGACATCGCACATTAGACGCGCGGCCTTATCTCGCTTCGTGATGAACGTCAGGGCGGCTTTCATGCCTCCCAAATCCGACACCGTGTCGGATTTGAGCCCCGACGCAGCGAGCTTCATCAGACGTTGTGCTTTCCGCTCCTGCACGCCAGCGCGCTCGAGGAACGGAAGCCAGGTGCCATGCGGCGCTTCGGCTTTTGCCGATGCGAGCGCGTGACCAGCCTCGATGGCCTTCTCTATAGATTCGATAGCGGCGGCGTCGGATGCGGTGACAAGCGCGCGGATGGATTCGGCAGCATCGGCCAGGGCGTTGGTCAGGGTCATGCTGCCACCCCGCGCGAGGCGTTATCGTTGGCAGGGATTCGCTTGTGCGTGGCGAGCCATGCGTCGAGGTCGGCCGTATTGTAGATCACGGCCCGCCCAAGTTTGGTATAGGCTGGCCCGCCACCGTAACAGCGAAGCTTGTCGAGCAGGGATTTTGAAAGACCGAGATAGTCTGCAGCGGCTTGTGTCCGAATGTTCATGTGATACCTCCATGCGTTGGGTTGCATATTGGCATTCTATGTTATACCGAGCCGCCGGGTAGTTGCCTTAAATCGGGCTAACGATTTTCTTCCTCGAGTGCATGAAGTTCGTCCGCTGCCCGTTCGTATTTTGCTATGGCGGTCTTTAGCTTTGCCTCGTCATAAATGCGGTATGTCCGCGAAAGCTCTTTGAGCCTTTCGGCATATGACTTCCCGGCTTGCCGCATCACGTCATTGTCGATGCCAATATCCCACCACAAGTGCGACGCCCCAAAGGGCTGGCGCCCTCTTTTCTTTGTGGCCTCGCGGAGCTCGCGCGCTAACGGGCCGTCACCGGCCTCAGCGAGGTAAGCCAAGGCTTTCTCGCGATTGCCTCTGTGCAGTTCGTCCTGTGCCCATAGGGCTTTAATCTCAATCTTGGGCAGCTTAGCCATTGCGCACTCCTCCGATCGCAGCGGCGATGCGGCTGGCGATAAGGTCCGCGCCACGCTTGGACGAATCCACGTCAACATGCGCATATCGTGCGGTCGTTTTTGAATCAGCGTGGCCCAGTAACTTTCCGATTACTGGCAACCCCAAACCCGACCAAACACCAACACTCGCAAACGAGTGTCGTAGATCATGGATCCGTAGTCCGTCTAACCCGGCGCGCTTGGTGATCGTGCCCCACGGCCTCTTAATGTCTGCCCGTGGTTTTTCGTTCGGCAAACCTGCGCTGTCACTGGCGACGACAAGCCCTCCGACGCGCGGCATCGCCTTTAGCACTTCGACCGCCGCCGCCGAAAGGACAACCGTTTTCTTGCCGGTCTTTGAATCCGGCAGGAACAACAGCCCCCGATCCATGTCGACTTCATCCCAACGCAAATGCAAGATTTCGCGCAATCGGCAACCCGTCAACATGATCAATCGAATAGCGCCGGTCACGCTGGCACTGGTCTTGACGCGTTGACCTTTCGGCGCATGTTTCGCGTCGCCTGCGTCGACCGGCAAGCCTACGGTTTCGGCCTCGTGCAGCACTTCCCCCAGCCGCTTCATTTCGGCCTCAGACAAGAAACGCTCGCGCGCCTCCTCGCGGTTACGTTCAATGCCGCTGGCTGGGTTCATGCCTTCCGGCACGTATCCATTTTTCCCCGCCCAAACGTACGTTGCCGACAGAAGCGCGACGGCACGGTTTGCAGAGTACTTGCCGGACTTGGATGCCTTTGTGTGCATTCGCTGCACGTCGGCGCGCACGAGCGCAGTTGATTTGGTACTGCCAATATGCGGTGTAATATGAGCGCGCAGTGTCGCGCGATAGTTCGCTGCTGTGGCGGGCTTTCTCTTGGTCGCGACATGATCGCTTATGTAGGATTCGACGAGCGCGGAAACTGTCTTGGCCGCCCGCTCATCGGCTCTTTCGCTGGCCAAGTCTTTGCCAAGGGTAGCGTTCGCAATCGCTCGCCTCGCTGCCTTGCGCGCATCGTCTGCCTTGATCGTTCCAACGCGCCCGAGCTTGATGCGTTTCTTGCTCCCACCGGCCACGGGTCGAAACTCTGCGAAATAGGTGCCAGTGCCGCCAGGCGTCCGGTACAGCCCGAAGCCAGCAACCTCTGTGTCATAGTAATAGGTCGTTTTATTTGGGAAACCCGCGTCCATGATGCCAGAGACGGTTGCCGCTGCAATCTTGATTTTAGCCATGCCACCCGACTTTATAGCCACAATGTAGCCAGTAATTTACGAAGTGCTGGCCAATAGTCAATGGGTCATGGCTTCATAGCATTGCATTTGCTGGGATTTGCGCCCGATGTGCAACACAATGGATGGCTATAATACTGGTTCAACATGATTTGTAATCAGAGGGTCGCGGGTTCAAGTCCTGCTGCCGGCACCAGTGATCCCCACCGATTTCCCTATTGCATCGAATGAGCTAGACTCGCGGCCAACAGGCGGAGGCTCGATCATCATGACCATCTCGATGGACGCTGCGGCAGAACTCTATCGTCAGGCGATGCGGGAGGGGGTTCGGCGGTTTTCGCTGCTCTATCTTGCGCAAGCGGGGCTGCTGGTGCTCGCCGGCCTGCTCTCGATCATTTCCCCAATATTTTCGGCACAAGCCGTTATCGGGGCCATCGGATGGCTACTGGTTGCCAGCGGAGTTCTCCAGGGCATCGGGCTGATTCCCGCCCGACATACGCCCTATGTCTGGTTGCAACTGATTTCGGCGGTGCTGGCGCTGTTGATCGGGTTTCTCATCCTGCGCAATCCCGGGCAATCGATTTTGGCTTTCGGGCTCTTGCTTGTGGTTTTCTTCATGATCGAAGGGCTCTCCAAAGTTGTCTGGGCGCTGACCATCCGGCCAATTGTCGGCTGGCTCTGGGTCTTGCTCAGTGGGGTGCTCGGGGTGGTCCTTTCGATCATTCTCATCATTAACCTCGAAACCACCGCTCCCTGGCTGATCGCCATATTCGTAGGCCTGCAATTGATCGCGATCGGGGCGGCCATCGGCTATCTCGCCTGGTCGATCCGGCAGGTCACCGAACAGTCCAAACCGATTGGCTGACCTGGCAAGCCGTGGTAAGGCCTTGGCCAGCTTGGCAAATGCGGTTCTGCGGAGGATACCTTGGCGCTCTATACTGATGGCAAGGTTGCCTTTGTCTCCTCTGATACGCCCGAAGCCAATGCGGCCCGGGAGGCGCTGATATCACATCACGGCGATGCGGGGATCGAAAACGCCTCGATCGTCGTTGCGCTGGGCGGTGACGGGCTGATGCTCGAAACGCTGCATCGGGTCATGGACCGGAACGTGCCGGTTTACGGCATGAATTTCGGGACCATCGGTTTCCTGATGAACGACTACAACGCCGACGCCCTGGACGTTCGGCTGCGGGCTGCCCTTCCGACCCGCATTCATCCGCTGGCGATGCGGGTGACCGATTCCGATGGCAAGGTATCCGAAGCGCTCGCGCTCAACGAAGTCTCACTCTATCGCTCGTCCTATCAGGCCGCCAAGATCAGGATCGCGATCGACGGGGAAACGCGCCTCGAGGAATTGATCTGCGACGGCATCATCGTGGCGACCCCGGCCGGGTCGACCGCCTACAACCTGTCGGCCCACGGTCCCATCCTGCCGATCACCGCGCCGCTTCTGGCCCTGACGCCGATCTCGCCATTTCGCCCGCGGCGCTGGCGTGGGGCGATCCTGTCGAACCGGGCCAATATTACCTTTACGACCCAGGAAAACGGCAAGCGGCCCGTCAGTGCGGTTGCAGACAACGTGCAGTTCGACAATGTCGTTGAAGTGCAGGTCCATGAAAGCCGCCGCCATTCGGCAACGCTTCTGTTCGACCCCGGTCACAGCCTCGACGAGAGGGTGCTGATCGAGCAGTTTCGCTACTGACCCGAAATCAGGCCGCCGGAAGCGCCAGACGCTGCTGGCGCAGATCGGGCACCATGATCTCATCGGGCGATTCGGCGGCAAAGGCAGGCATCACGCCGCGCGCCGCGCTGCGGGCCAGCGCGATATTCTGCTCGTTGAGATAGGCAAACGATTCTTCGAGCGCAGCGGGAAGCACCCCGTCGTGCTCGACAATCAACTCCTCGATCAGGAGCGAAACGACGCAGTGGCGCGCCGCCACATCGTCGGCCAGATCGGCCTGCCGTGCATGACCGACCAGGCGCGCGAGCAAGTTGCGCACCGCAGGGGTAAACCCGCAGCGGCTGAATACGGCATGCAGCGCCGCGCGGCTGCCGCTGTCGAGAATGGTGAAAATCTTGGCCCGCGGTGTGCCCGAGAGATGGGAAAGCGCGTCGGCAAAAAACAGCACGTGCCCGTGCACCATGGCATGCAGCATCAGCCGGGCGTTGATCTTTTCACCCTCCGACATCGCCGCGACATAGCCCCGCGCGCCCCTGCCCGCTTCGCGCTCACCGATGGCCGTGGTTGCGTTGTCGCAGGCATCGCGCATCAGGCGCTCGAGGCGACGCGGCTGGATTGCGCCCTTGACGACCCGCAATCCCAAAAGCGCCTGCCGGACACATTCGACCAGATGCAATCGGGCAATACCGGGCAGATCGCGGCGCTTGAGCAGCGCGCCGCGCACCTTTGCGTCCTCGCCCCATTTTTCCGACAGCAGGGTAAGATCATCTTCCGGCAAGGCGATGTCGGCGCGACCCAAAACCCTAAGGCACAGATCGGGATCGCCCAGACGGGTGAGCGCCAGCGCCACACGCTGGCTCAGTGTCGGACGGGCGGTCATTACCGCCAGCATGTCCGGATCGCCCGAGCGGATAATGCCCATCAGATCGGCATCGAGCAGAACCGGGGAAAACTGGACCACGGCACGGGAAATGACCGGCGCGTCCTGGGCCAGAGAGAGCATGATCGGGCGCGGTGCGTTCTCGGAATGCAGCAACCCATAGGCCAGCGCGGCGCGGACCTTGACCGACGGATCGTCGAGAAAATTCATCAGCGCCGCATAAAGCGCTGCCTGCTCGTCCGCCGGCCCGCGATGGGCAAGATAGGCCATGGCAGCCAGATGAGCTGCCTGCCCCCGCTCCTCGCTGTCCCGCGATTGGCAAAGTTGCACGTAACGCTGATAGGCGACCATACGCATCCCCAAAACACTCTTGGGGACAAACTAGCCCGCAAGGTTTAAGTTTTGGTTCACCATAACCGGCCAATTGGCCCCGAGGACTATTCGCCCGAATAGAACCCGCTGAACAGCGCACGGCCCGGCACGACGTTTGGCGTCTGAACGGGAGCCGATACCGACGATTGCGCTTCGGTGGCAAACAGCGAGGTAAAGGAGACGCCGGGCGGGATCAACGGCGCCGAATCGATTTCCACCCGCGAGGGCAAGGGCTGCTGGCTCGCCAGCTGCTGGGCGGCAAAGGCCGCGTTGTCCGTCGTACCCGAGTGGCGGGCCACCAGCGCCTCATAGACCTCCCGCACGCTGCGCGGGCGTCCATTTTCGTAAAAGATCGATGGGTTGGCGGCGGCGGGACGCGGAAAGGCCGCTGCCGCATCGGCGTTCGGGTTCTGCAATCCGAGCTCGAAAAACCTCTCGGCCCCGCTCGGTCCAAGAAAATGGGCAATGTAGAGCTCGCCAGGGCTGGGCATGCGCCCGAACTTGCCCATCAGATAATCGCCATTGCGGCGGGTGAATGCCGCTGCCATGTCGGACGCCACCTGCGGATCGTTGCGCAATTCGAGAATCTGCTGGCGCACCGCCGGATCAGAGACGAAGAATTCGCCCTCATGCTCCTGAATGTGATCGGCAAAATCCTGGTAGCCCAGCCTTGGCCCCTCATCCTTCATCACTTCGAGCCATGTGCTCTCGATGAACTGGAACAGCCCCGTCGCCGACGATGTCTGGGCCTTGGCGCTGGGGTTCAGGCTGCTTTCCCGCATTGCCGTCTGCAGAAGATAATCGAAATCCACACCATTGCGCGCCCCGGCCCTGTCGAGGGCATAGGCGATGGGCTGCGGCACGTTGGAAATCGGGGAGGCCATGAAATCCGACTCAAGTATGCTTGGACGTTAAGGAAACCCTACCGTGGTTAACTCCCGGTTAACCACGCCAATAGGTGGTCAGCGCCGCAGGATCGGGTCGGTCCCGTTCCTCGAGCCGGGTCTGCGGCGTGCCGATGTGAACGAAGGCGACGAAACGCTCCCCTTCCGCCGCCCCCAGCATTGCAGCGGCCTGCGCGTCATAGGCAAACCAGCGGGTGACCCAATGGGCACCAAAACCAAGGGCGTTGGCCGCATGGCAAAGATTGAAAGCGACATTTCCGGCGGCCAGCAATTGCTCAAATTCAGGGATCTTGAAATGAGGAGCGGCCGTCGAGATCACACCGACGGTCAGAGGTGCGGGAAGGAACTGCTTGCGCTCGATTTCAAGCTGCTCGTCGTCGCGCTCGGGCCATTTTGTCTTGGCGATCTCCAGGAGCCGGTCACCGACCTGCTGGCGCGCCTCGCCGTCATAAACCACGAAGCGCCACGGGGCGAGCTTGCCGTGATCGGGAACCCGGCAGGCGATGGTCAGCATCTCCGTCAACTGCTCGGGCGATGGCCCCGGCTCGGCCAGAAACGGCGCGGTGACGGTGCGGCGGGACAACAGATAGTCGCGCAGCGTGGTATTCACAGTCATGACAGCTCCCAACTTGCTCATCGGGCTCCCTTATGACACAGCTTTTCCCCAATCCAAGCCTATCAGAGTGTTCGCTGGCGAGGAGTATTCGGTAAAGAGTGGTTTGATGCGCCTTCGGTCCCTGCTTTTGCTTTTTGTTCTGGCGTTCGGCGCCTTACCGGCCTTCGGCCAGGAAATCGATGAAACGCTCGTCGCCCCGGTTCCCCCGCCACGGCCGACCGAATTCGGCGGCACGGATCAGCCCGCCGATTCGGGCAATGGTGCCGGTCCCGACACGGCAATCGATGGACCCGATACGGGGCCGGACCGGCCCGATTTTTCCGGCATTACCGACCCGCAGCCCGTGACGCTTTCGGCCCGGTTGACCGATGATGGCCCCTTCATTCCCGAAGGGCTGGTGTGGCGCGTTTTCGACACGCGAACCGATGAGACAGGCGAATTGGCGCTGGTCGCGAAATCCGAAGACGCCACGGCAACGCTGAGTCTTCCGCCGGGCGAGTACATAATGCATGTGGCGTACGGGCGGGCCCAGGCCAGCGATACGCTGTTTGTCGAACCCGGCCCCAACACCCATACCATCGTTTTCGAGGTGGGAGGATTGCGGCTCTCGGCGATGATCTCGGGGGACGTGCCGATCCCCAGCGACCTGCTCCGTTTCGATATCTACTCCAACGGCCCCAATGGCCGAGTCACGGTGGCCGAAAACGTGGCGCCCGACGAACTCATCCACCTCAACGCCGGCATCTATGCGATCACTTCGCGCTTTGGTTCGGTCAATGCCGTGGTGCGCACCGAGTTGCGGGTAGAGCCGGGGCAGATCACCGAGGCGACACTGTACCAGAAGGCCGCCCAGGTCGCGCTGAGGCTGGTGTCCGAAGACGGCGGTGAGGCGATTGCCGACGTCGAATGGACGATCAAGACGCCGGAGGGGGAGACCATCTTTGCCGACATCGGCGCATTCCCGACCACCGTGCTGGCCGAGGGCGACTACCTGGCTTTGGCCAAGCTGGGCGAGAATGTCTATAACCGCGAATTCGAGGTGACAGCCGGAAGCCCGCGCGAGGTCGAGATTCTGACGACGGTGTATTGAACGCGCATGCGAAAACCTCCGACGGCGAGATCGCCTCGGTGAATGGTTAGACGGCATGAGGCGATGAGCGCTCCGCAT
>CENV01045496.1_pt1 | contig 21013 bp, 18 predicted proteins | sample 530231 | NCBI WGS metagenome assembly CENV01 (sample SAMEA2619815, study PRJEB7988) | marine metagenome | biome: marine biome (ENVO:00000447); feature: surface water layer (ENVO:00002042); material: "saline water (ENVO:00002010), including plankton (ENVO:xxxxxxxx)" | depth 5 m | reverse complement strand
ACGTTCAAACGGAATGGACGGTCACGATGGGCCGGAATATGCAACCTTTGCATTTTTAGAGATACATCAGTAAATTATTCATGAAATGCTTCATTAATTCATACAATAATTGCTACATGTAGATATGCTATGGCTGTGCACGGCGAGAACCGCACTAACCCTCCGGCACTCACAGGGCGAGACAAGCACTGGTTACACGCCTATCTTTTTGCCAACCCAAACGTGTTCGGTCTCAACACCTTTAACAGGGTGGTGAGCACCGACACTATCCTTACGGATCTGGGAGCTTTGTGGCACAGCACCTACATGTTTACTCAGATAAGAGTCTGGAAAGAGACCTTCTTTTTGCCTGAAAGCGATTTGGACTGGATATCCCAGAGGAACCAAAGACAGCTCATTTGGCTACTTAACGAGTTGAGGAGCGCAATCCAGGCCAACCCAACGTCCATTCCGACACCACAAATGCCCTATCCCCATTTCGCTCCTGCAATCCCAAACCCTCTCCAAACACGACCGAAAGACCGGTACAACTTTGCAATTGCCGCAATAGATGTTTGGGCTCTTTCCTCAGATAAGAAGCGGCTAGCTGTGGCTGGGATGCAGCACCGCTGGGAACAGAGCCAGCTCAGTTGGCGGCGGACCAAGTGGCTAGATGTGAAAAGCAGGCAGCAAATGGACTGGGCGGTGGATTACATCAACCAATCAGAGTTCCGTCATAGAGATGGCGTAACCTTTTTATGCCACTACACGGACGATCCCAGAGATAAGCACCTCTACATTCTCGGCTTCCTGGACCATCTCTACAGGCTTGGCAAAGACTCCCGAGACCTGTTTCTGGCCAAGATGCGCAAGACCTGGTCGCAGAGGAAGTACCGGGAGTCCGAGAAGGCCAAGAAGCAGGTATACTTCTCCCTGAGCGACCAGGCCAGGCAACACCTGAGCCAGCTAGAGAAAGCTCGGAAGCAGTCCAAGAACCGCATCATCGAGGATCTGCTAGCACAAGCAGTGCAATCGAAGCCGCCCGGGTAACCGCTAGCCAAGTGGTGGGCAGACTGGTGGGCAGCACTCCATATTACACCTCAAAAACCCCCATAACTGTTTGATTTGTATGATTTTTATTAGATCCTGCGACAAGCAGGTGCAGAACATCGAATAAAGTCTCAGGGCATCCCTTTAGATCCTTAAATCTCTGTTTTCAATGCACTTTCTCATAAACCACCTTCCCACATACGGGGCACAGGCTCTGGCCCCGGTGGAATCCACCGATAGCCCATATGGGGTATGTCCGCGTTCTACCTACTCCCTACACTCAAGAAACTCTGATTTGGGACTGGTGGAACGACGATGAAAAAAACGGCCTTACTCCTCATTGCTTCGGTGGCATCAGCCACACTTCTTTCCGGGTGCGGCGGCTCCTCCTCTTCCGGCGGCGCCGTCGGGGATGGCGATGCCGGCCTGAGCATCAACGGTACCGCCACCGCTCCAGCCGGCGCGGTGGCCATTCACCCTCAACCGGGCTTCCTGGAGATCGCCCTGAACCTGTTGATTTCCTCCGCCAATGCGGCGATCACCGGTCTTGATCCGGTGGCAGGCGCCACCGTCCAACTTCTGCGAATCGATGACGAAGGCAACCCGGTGGGAGACGTGCTTGCGGAAACGGTTACCTCGATCAGCGGGGATTACACTTTGACCCTGCCACAAGATGTGAACCTGGCGGGCAATCTGCTCGTGCGTATCACTGGGTCCGGCGCTCAGATGCGCGCCCAGGTGGTCGACGAGATAGTGGACATCAATCCGGCATCTGAATTCGTGCTGCGAAAATTTATTGAACAAGGGGCGGATCTTGACCAGCTGACCGTCTCCGAAGTGGTGACATTAAAAGGCAAGGTGGATACGTTCGACCTCACCGCTGGCAACGATCTCAGTGACATGCTTTCCAAACTGGACCTGGAAGTGGGTGAGTTTGTGGAACAGCAGGTCGCGGCCATCAATAGTCAACCGGGCGATGCCAGCGGCGTTATCGGCAACTATCGTAGCTCCGCCTTCGGCCTGGGGTTGCATGACAGCGACAACGAAAACTTCGGCACCTTCGCCAATGACCTTTGGCTAAGCGAATTCAGTTTCGCCGACGGCGGCGACAATATCGTGTCAATCACGCTAGAGGCCGAAGAGAATGCATATTCCAACTTCTCCGGCCCCAGCGTGGCAACCGCTTCACTGTTCTATGAAGCCGGCATCGGGGATAGTGAAGTCCTTTCGGGCACCTTAAGTGATTCCGGTCTCCTCACCATAGAGGGCCCCTTCGAAGAAAGCGTGAACGGTGATTACGCCTTTCGCTACCCCGCAATGGTCTACAACCTGCAGAAAGTGAAAGAAAAAGGCCTGTTTTTTCTGCTTTCCCAGGAAGCCGCGGTACGCTATGGCACTACCGACACCAATGGTGATCAGCAACCAGATGCGTTGAACCCCAATGACCGGAAAGGAGACGAGGCGTTTCGGGCCCTGGAGGTCTTCGCACGCTCTCCCTCGTCCATGGAGAACTCCGATCTCAACGGCACTTTCGGGCGGATTTTCATGGAGACCTACGTGCAGGCCGGTGTTATCGAGCTGCAAACTGAAGTCAGCCGCGTCACTTTCAACGGCGACGGCACCTTCGACCAAGGCGACGGCACCGGGCACCGGGTCGGACTGGAAAGCAGCGGCGACACCTATATGGCCCTATCCCAAACCGGCTCCACGGGAGAGCCGATTGTCATCTCCGCCCAAGGGGATATTGTTTCGGCCGGCAGCGAACAAGGGCAGCCGACGGCCACCGATGGATTCATCAACGACAGCTTCGACTTCATCGCCTTCGCGGAAACCGAAAACAACGACACCTTCTGGGCGGAATTCAACAAAACTCTGATGGTGAAATTACCGGAAAGCACCCCGGATATCGCCGGTAAGCGATACCGTTTGATGCTGTTGTCCGTGTCACTGGAAGGAGTCGGTAACGGCACCAGTGATATTGAGATGATCAACAGCCGGTTCAACAGCTACATCAATCTAAGCAGTGCCACCGCCGGCACCCTGGACGGTGACTTTACCGTGGTGGAAAAACGAGGTCTCGGCGGTGATCTTTCCGTGGAGCAGGACAGCGTCAATCAACCCGTGGCCGTGAGCGTCGACGCCCAGGGCGCCACGACACTGACCCTCAACGACGAAGACGGCCATAACATCATGGAAGGGTTCTTCAACCAGGATGCCAGCCTGGGTGTATTCACCACCCGTTGGGTACCGGATGATGGCGATCCCAATGAACTCGGACTGGTGGTCCTGGTCGATGTTACGGAAGACACTCCCGACATACAGTAAAAAATCAGCAGGCTATTTCCGGCCCCGCTCCGTCGGGGCCGTTTTCGTTGCGCCCCCGGCAAACGCTTTCTATGATCAAGGTCATATTTCGCCGAACCCGGGGCCTCTGTCTTGCAGGATGATAATGACGATCTGATTGGCAAGATCTATGAAACAGCGTTGTCCCCCGGCGATTGGGTGGAACTGCTGGACACCATTACCGGCTGGACCTACACCACGCCGCCAAAGGATACCCCCGATGCGCCCGTTCATGTGGAACGGTTGATCGGCCACCTTGAGCGGGCGGTACGCGGCAGCGCCTATATACATGCTCTTGAGGACCGCACACAGCTCCTCAGTACCATGTATGATCAAATGCCCTGGCCAATGCTGATGCTCGACCAGGAAATGCATGTAGTGGAATGCAACGTGGCGGCGCGTCAGACGCTCACCCGGGAGCCGGTAACCTTACTGCCCGATGGTCAACTACGTATCGCCGACCGGGAACTGAAGCAGTCACTGAAGCGGGTCAATAGCCGCGCGGCCGGCCGGCATACCCAACTACTCACTTCACGACACGCCGCGGTGACCCTGCTCTGTCTGCCAGTAAAGAAGTCCGACGCCGCGGGCACCATCAGCCGGGCGCGGACTATTATCTGGGTATTGGCGGGTCAGAATGTAGTGACTCCCTCTCCCGAATCCTTGAAAGCCATCTTCCCCATCACTCACGCGGAATCCCGCCTTCTTCACCTGCTGTGTAAGATCGGAAATCTCAATCAAAGTGCGGCATTGCTGTCGATCAGCGTTCACACCGCTCGCGCTCAGATCAAGTCCGCCATGGCAAAGCTGGACGTTAACAGCCAGGTACAACTGGTGAGCCAGGCCATGGGGCATGCTCTGGTGCAGACAGCGCCGCCCGGGACTACGTCGCCAGTACCGGAGCGCACCATGACTCTGGCCGACGGCCGGGTATTGAGCTGGTTCGAGTACGGTGATCCAACCGGGCGGCCGGTGCTGACATTGGATAACCTCGGTGGCGCACTCCCCGACCACCGCCTGTTCGAAACCTGGTATCGCGAACAGGGTCTGCGCATGATACTGATCGTAAGACCCGGTTACGGCCTTTCAACCGCAAGGCCGGAGATGGAGTTCCGGGATTTCAGTCCGGATATCCGCGCGCTATGCCGCCATCTCGATATCGAACGACCGCCGATGGCGGCCTATTGCGGCGGCGGCCCCTATGCACTGTGCTCCGCCGCCATGGACCCGGATCTGTTTGATCGACTGGGGCTGCTATCCAGTACTGTTCCGATCGAACATTTCGAACTGGACAAGCTTGACCCTATCCACGCCATGCTCCTGCGTATCTTCCGTAAGGATCCACGTTTGTTCGTATTGGTGGGACGGCTCGCCCTGCGCGGAATGCAGCGCTCGCCGGAAAAGTATTTCTCACGACTGGCCAAATCTCTGTGCCCCGAAGACCAGGCCGTACTCGGAAACCCGGACCTGCTGGCCCGACTGATCGAGCGCATGAAGCTCAGTCACTTCCAAGGCGCCCGCATCATCATTGATGAGTATCTGCGTATGCAGCACCCCTGGCATGTGGATCTCAGCCAGATCAGCGTGCCTATCACCTACTGGCACGGGGAAGACGACCGCATCATCTCCGTCGGCAGCGCCCGTGGCCTTGCCGCTGGCCTGCCCAACGTTAGCTTTCGCAGTTTCCCGGGCCAGGGGCGTTTTATGATCTACAGGGTCTGGAAGGCGTTTTTAACTGAACTGCTCGAACTTTCCTGCCCCGAGGAATCACCCGATAAAGAACATCGAGTGACGGCGCCAGCCGCCGCTCAGGTCCGCAAACTGGCCCGGAACGCCGGGTCGTCCAGATAAGCCACATTGAGCCGGGTCCAGGGCACCCGGTCGCGGCGGTCCACCGAGAAGATCGAACCCGGGGCGAGCATCACGCCCCGTTCCAGGCAGCGGCGGGTCAGGTCGTTGGCGTCGCCGATGCCGGGAAAGCGGGCCCAGAGGTAGAGGCTCTGCGCCGGGCGGTGAAAGACGTCGGCGCCCAGTTCGTCGAGCACGCGCAGGCCGGTGACGGTGGCGGCGCGCAGTTTTTCCTGCAGCCGGGACAGGTGGCGAAGGTAGTTCCCCTCTCTCAGAATCACGTCCACGGTGCGTTCGGCGTATTCGGTGCCGCCGATGTGCAGCAGCATTTTCACGTCCGCCAGTTCGCTGATCAGGCCTTCGTCGCCGGCCACGAAGCCCACCCGCAGGGCAGCGGAGATGGGCTTGGAAAAGCTGCCCACGTAGAGGGTGCGCTTGAGCTGGTCGAGGCTGGAAAGCCGGGTGCAGGTGTTGAGTTTGAAGTCCGCCATGGCGTCGTTTTCCACCACCAGCAGGTTGTGCTTGTTCGCCAGTTCGAGAATGCGCCGGGCCTTCATTTCGGAGAGGTCGGTGCCGGTGGGGTTGTGTCCCACGGATTGCATGAAGAACAGGGCGGGCTTGTCCCGTTCCAGGTAGCGTTGCAGGGCGTTCAGGTCCGGTCCGTCGATGCGGCGTGGCACCGGCAGCATGCGCGCGCCTTGCAGTTGCAGTTTGCCGAACAGCGGATAGTAGCCCGGGCTTTCCACCAGCACCGGGTCACCGGGTTTGACGAAGCGGCGGATAATCAGGTCCATGCCGTGGTTGGCGCCGAAGGTGGTGAGCATCTGGGCGGGGCTGGCGTTGATGCCGTAGCCGGCCAGTTTTTTCACCAGCTGCTCGCGCAAACTGGCATTGCCGTAGCGGTTGCCGTAGCGGAACAGGGTGGTGACGCCGCCGCGCACCACCTGGCGGTGAAACTTGTCCAGGCGCATGTCCATCAGCCAGTCCACCGGCGGGAAGCCTTCGCCGAGGTGGGAATGGCCGGGTTCGCGCACCAGTTGCTGGCGCATCATCCAGATGGTGTCCAGGGCCCGGGCGTAGGGCGGCGGAGCCTGGTCCCCGTCGCCGGCGGCGGGCACCGCGCGCACGAAAAAACCACGCCCGTGGCGGGCCTCCACCAGCCCCTCGGCGGCCAGGTACTCGTAGGCGGTGATCACCGTGTTCTTGGAATAGCCGTGCAGGCGCATGTACTCCCGCAGTGACGGCAGCTTGTCTCCCTCGCGCAGGATGCCCTCGCTGATTTGTCCCGCTATATCGGACGCGATCCGTTGTGTCAGGGTGATTCGCCGCATCGTCATGATGTCCTTCTGGTCCGACCCACTGTTTGCGCTAACTGTACCTTTTTCATGGGTACAGGCGCCGATATGTTAGATCGAAACCGGCGCCATCACACGCGCCTGCTAACAACAACGCTGCCCAGAAGGGGTCTTCAGTGACTGCCAGTTCCCAACTCCCCGGTTTCCGTAATCTTTCTCCGTCCGAGCGCCTGGAGGTAATGCGCCGCCAGTTCGGACTGAGCGAGGAGGACACCGCCCTGCTGCGCGACCAGGGCGCGCTGCCCATGGACATCGCCGATGGCATGATCGAGAACGTGATCGGCAAGTTCGAGCTGCCCCTGGGGCTGGCCGGCAATTTCATGATCAACGGCCGTGAGGTGGTGGTGCCGATGGTGGTGGAAGAGCCCTCGGTGGTGGCGGCGGCGTCCTACATGGCCAAACTGGCGCGGCCGGCGGGGGGCTTTCTGACTTCCAGCAGCGCGCCCCTGATGCGCGCCCAGATCCAGATCATCGGCCTGCACGACCCGGCCAACGCCCGGCTCAGCCTGCTGCGCCATCGCCAGCGCATCATCGAGCTGGCGAACAGCAAGGACGCCCTGCTCAACAAGCTGGGCGGCGGCTGCCGGGATCTGGAAGTGCATCTGTTTACCGACAGCCCCCGGGGCCCAATGGTGGTGGCCCACCTGGTGGTGGACGTGCGCGACGCCATGGGCGCCAACACCGTCAACACCATGGCGGAAGCGGTGGCGCCGCTGATGGAGGAGATCACCGGCGGCAAGGTGCGCCTGCGGATTCTGTCCAATCTGGCGGATTTGCGGCTGGCCCGCGCCCAGGTATGCATCGCTCCCGAACACTTTGAAACAGATGCCTTTGGTGGCGCGGACGTGATCGACCGTATCATCGACGCCTATACGTTCGCCGCCATCGACCCGTACCGGGCGGCCACCCACAACAAGGGCATCATGAACGGCATCGATCCGCTGATCGTCGCCACCGGCAACGACTGGCGGGCGGTGGAGGCCGGCGCCCACGCCTGGGCCTGCCGCAAGGGCCACTACGGATCACTCACCACCTGGGAGAAGGACGCCCGCGGCCATCTGGTGGGTACCATCGAAATGCCCATGCCGGTGGGCCTGGTGGGCGGCGCCACCAAAACCCATCCGCTGGCGCAACTGTCCCTGAGACTGCTGGGAGTGAAGACCTCCCAGGAACTGTCGGAAATCGCCGTGGCGGTGGGGCTGGCGCAGAACCTGGGCGCCCTGCGCGCGCTGGCCACCGAGGGTATCCAGCGCGGCCATATGGCCCTGCACGCGCGCAATATCGCGCTATCCGCCGGCGCCCGGGGCGCCGAGGTGGACCAACTGGTGCGGCAGATGGCGGAGAATCATGACGTGCGCGCGGACCGGGCCGAAGCGCTGCTCAAGGCGCTGCGCGAACAATGAACGACGCGGTGCGGCTGGTCGAGGTGGGCGCCCGGGACGGTCTGCAGAACGAGGCCCGCACCCTGGCGCCGGCGGTGCGCGCCGAACTGATCGGGCGGCTGGTGGAGGCGGGCCTGCGGCACATCGAGGCCGGCGCCTTCGTGTCGCCGCGCTGGGTGCCGCAGATGGCCGACACCGACCAGGTGCTGGCGCGGCTGCCCAAGCGCGCGGATGTGGCCTACAGCGTGCTGGTGCCCAATGAGCGCGGCGTCGCCGCCGCGCTGGCCGCCGGCGCCGACGAAGTGGCGGTGTTCACCGCCGCGTCGGAGGCGTTCAACCAGCGCAATATCAACTGCTCCATCGCCGAGAGCCTGGCCCGCTTCGAGCCGGTGTTGGAACAGGCAAAAGCCCAGGGCATACCGGTGCGAGGCTATGTGTCCTGTGTGCTGGGCTGCCCTTACCAGGGTCACGTGCCGGTGGAGCAGGTGGTGCGTACCGCGTCGGCGCTGGCGCGGCTGGGCTGTCACGAGATCAGCCTGGGTGACACCATCGGCGCGGGCGTGCCGTCGGCGGTCCGCGAACTGCTGGCCGCCTGTGCCACCGCCCTGCCGTTGGAGCGGCTGGCGGTGCATTTCCATGACACCCGGGGCATGGCGGTGGCCAACTGCCTGGCCGCCCTGGAGCAGGGCGTGCGGGTGTTCGACAGCTCGGTGTCCGGCCTGGGCGGCTGCCCCTATTCCCCCGGCGCCACCGGCAACGTGGCCAGTGAAGAGCTGGTGTACCTGTTCGAAGGTCTCGGCCTGAACACCGGCGTGGACCTGGACCGGCTAGTGGCCGCCGGCGCCTTCGTCGACGGACAACTGGGACGGGCCACCCAGTCCCGGGTGGCCCGGGCCCATCACGCCAACAACGCCGCCAATACGACAATAAATTCGGAGAGCACATGATCGATAACACCGGCCTGACCATGCCGCCGAAGGGCGCGCTCAAGGATGTCATCGTCCTCGACCTGACCCGCGTCGTGGCCGGCCCCTACTGCGCCATGTTGCTTGCCGACATGGGCGCCACGGTGATCAAGATCGAACATCCTCGTGATCCGGATCTGACCCGCGCTTTTCCTCCGGCCCTCGGCGGAAGCGAAGAAGCCATCAGCGGCTTCTTCGCGCAATACAACAGAAACAAGATGGCGATCAGCCTCGACCTGAAGGCGGCCGCCGGCCGCGACCTGTTCCTGGAGATGGTGGGCAAGGCACACATCGTCCTGGAGAATTTCCGGCCCGGCACCATGGACAAGCTGGACCTGGGTTATGAGGTGCTCAAGGCCGCCAACCCGGCCATTGTGATGACCTCGATCAGCGGCTTCGGGCAGAGCGGCCCCAACGCGCCCCGCCCGGCCTTCGACAGCAGCGCCCAGGCCGCCGGCGGCCTGTGGTCCATGAACGGCACCGTGGAAGAGCCGATGCGCGTGGGCACCGTGCTCGGCGATCTCAGCGCCGCCCTGTACGGTGCCATCGGCACGCTTGGCGCCCTGCGCGAGGCGGAGCGCAGTGGCCATGGCCAGCAGGTGGATATCTCCCAACAGGACTCGATCATATCGCTCACCGAAAACGCCCTGGTCAATTACACCACCACCGGCAAGGTGGCGGTGCCGGAGGGCAACGGCCACCCGTTCGTCAAACCCTACGGGCGCTTTGCCTGCAAGGACGGCTATGTGTTCTTCGGTGCCTACACGGACAAATTCTGGCGGGAGGCCTGCCTGGTGTTCGGCGACGAAGCGCTGATCAACGATCCGGAGATCGACACCATGGCCAAGCGCTTCGACCACGAGGTTTACCAGCGCCGGGTACACCCGGTGGTGGAACGCTGGTGCGCCGCCTATACCAAGGAAGAGCTGGAGACCATGACCGGTTCCCGGTTCCCGCTTTCGCCGATCAAGACCATCGATGAGGTGGTGGACGATCCCCATGTGCGTCAGCGGGATATGGTGATTCCGGTGGAGTACCAGGGCAGCCGTTTTCAGGTGTTCGGCAACCCGGTGAAGATGTCCGCCGGCACCAACGAGCAGGGCGCCCGCGCGCCGATGGTGGGCGAGTCCAACCAGGCGGTCTACCAGGGCTGGTTGGGCCGCTCCGAGGAAGAATTGGCAGCACTGCGGCGGGACGGCGTGGTGTAACGCCGCCCTCGTTTTTTCGCCAACAAAAAACCATTAAACAACAAAATAAGGTACCGCTATGAACGGCAAACATTTCGCCAGCCTGGCGCTGGTCTGTACCGTCCTGTTCGGCACGCTGGCCGGCGCCGCCGATGCACGCACCCTCCGTTATGCCATTGGTCACCCACCCAGCTCCTTCGTGGTGGATGTGGCCAAACAGTACGCCAGCACCGTCGAGGAACAATCCGACGGCGATCTCAAGGTGCGGGTCTTTCCCATGTCGCTGCTGAACTTCGCCGAGACCTCCGGCGGCGTGCGCGACGGCATGGCCGATATCGGCTTCGTGCTGACTTCTTACTTTCCGTCCGAGTTTCCGCACAGCAACGTGGCGGTGGAAGCGTCCATGCTGGTGGGCCTGCTGGGCGACAAAGCCCGCGGCCGGGAAGGCATGATTTTCATGGGCGCGCTGTCCGAGTTCACCTTCTTCAAATGCCCGGAGTGCAACCAGGAATTCAAACAGCAGAATCAGGTGTACACCGGCAGCACCGGCGGCACCTCCTATGGCCTGGTGTGCAACAAGCCGGTGGAAACCGAAGCCGACCTGAAAGGCATGCGCCTGCGGGTGGGTGCCGCCAACTGGTCACGCTGGGCGGAGGCGGTGGGTGCCTCACCGGTGACCATGTCCGCCAATGAAATGTTCGAGGCGCTGAGCCAGGGCGTGGTGTCCTGCATCGTGCTGGCCTCTCCGGAGATTCACAACTTCGGGCTCACCGACGTGGTCACCGATATCAACATGGACGTGCCCGGGGGCCCGATGCCGATCGCCGGCACCAATATCAATGCCGACACCTGGAAGGATCTTTCCGAGCAACAGCGCACGGTGATGATGCGCGCCGCCAGCGTGTTCTCCGCCGGCGTGCCCTGGATCTACCACCAGCATGAAGACCGCATTCTGTCCGAAGCCAAGGGGCGCGGCGTGCGGATTCATCACGCCGACCAGGCCTTGATCGAGAAGAACCGTGCCTTTATCGAACAGGACATGCAGCATATCGCCGAGGATTACAAAGCCCGCTATGGCGTGCAGAACGGCGAAGCCCTGATCAAGGAATTCCGTGCTCTGCTGGAAAAATGGACCGACCTGGTACAGGACGTGGACAGCGAGCAGGCACTGGCCGATCTTTACTGGGAAGAGATTTTCTCCAAGGTGGACGTCAGTCAGCACGGTCTTTAAGGGTTCGGGCGCGGCAGGGGTTGCCGCGCCGTTCTGCCGTCCCACCCAAATCCGCTCCCGGCAATTTTCCATGGCGAGACAAGCATGAGTCTTCTAACCGATGAGATCCGCGCCCTGATCGGCACCGAGGTGGCGCCGTTCGAGTTCGAGGTCAGCCGCAATGACATCCGCAAGTACGCGGTGGCCACCGGCCAGCGTCAGCAACGTTACCTGGATGGCGACGAGGCGCCGCTGATGTTTCTGTTCAGCGCCATGATGCCGGTGATTCCACTTTCCGAGCTGCTGCCGGACGGTCGCCAGCCGGACAGTCCGCTGATCCCCGAATTGCCGCTGAAACGCATCATGGCCGGCGGCAGCGAGTATCAGGTGCACGGCCGGATTCTGCCCGGCCAGGTGCTGGTCTGCCGGCAGAAGCTGGCCGACCTTTACGAAAAACAGGGCGGCTCCGGGCCACTGATTTTCATGGTGTTCGAAAATCGTTTCGAAACCCGGGATGGCGAGCCCCTGGTCACCGAGCTGCTCACCCGGATTGCGAGGTAATCGTCATGTCCACGTTTCAGGTCGCCGTTGACGACACCCTGGAAACACGTTCCTTCGCAGCGGACAGCGTTCAGCTTTTTCTCTATAACGCGGCGATCTGGAACCCCCATCGTATTCACTACGACCTGCCGTACACCCGCGAAACCGAAGGCCATCCGCAACTGCTGATCGACGGACCACTGCAGGGCGACTGGCTCACCCAGATGGTGGAGGAGTGGCTGGGAACGCACGGCGTACTCACCGCCTTCTCCTACAGCAACCGAATGGCGGCGTACCTGGGCGACGTGCTCACCGGCGCCGGCCAGGTCACCGAGTGCGACGGGCAGAGCGCCACCCTCAGCCTGACGCTGAGTAATCAGAACAATCAAACCACCACCGTGGCCACCGCCCGGGTGCGCTTCCAGGCGCACCCCTGAGCCGGCCCGTGGGCCAGCGGGAGAGAAAATGATGTACCGGCTAGGACGTTGGCTCTCGAGCCTGACGGATTTCACCACGCTTATCGGCGGCCTTGCCATCGCCCTGATGATGCTGCACATCACCGCCGACGTGGTTCTGCGCTTTCTGTTTTCGTCGCCGATTCCCGGCACCATCACCTACGTGTCCAACTACTACATGGTGGTGGCCGCTTTCGTGCCGTTGGCCTACGCCGAGAAACTCGACGCCCATGTCAGCGTCGAGGTGGTGGTGGAACGGCTGCCGCGCCGGCTGCAGCGGCATCTGGCGCACTGGCTGCTGCCGGTGAGCGCCACGGTGCTGGGCTTCATGACGGTAAAAACCTGGGACGAAGCGGTCACCAAATTCCAAAGCGGCGCAGCCCTGGTGGAGGGCGGCACCACCATCATTACCTGGCCGGGCTATTTTGTGTTGCCTCTGGGCCTGGGCCTGATGGTGCTGGTGCTGGTCTACAAATTCCTGGTTTACCTGACCGGCGCCCGCTGCGGCCTGAGTGTCAGCGAGCAGGAGCGCCGCCGGGAGGCGGACGTGCGCCCATCGGCCGGCGTGGAGGGCGGGCACCATGAGTGATGTGCAGATCGGTCTTTCCGGGCTGGCGGTGCTGTTCGTGCTGATCGCCCTGCGGCTGCCCGTGGGGCTGGCGCTAATCGGCGTCTCCTTTGGCGGCCTCTGGTACATGATGGGCTGGGGCATCGCCTGGGGCTCCCTGGGCCTGATTCCCTATCAGTTCTCCGCCAACTGGGTGCTGAGTTCGGTGCCCATGTTCCTGTTGCTTGGCTATGTGTGCTACCACGCCCAGCTCACCCAGGGCCTGTTCCGGGCGGCACGCCTGTGGCTGACGCGCATTCCCGGCGGCCTGGCGGTGGCCTCGATCTTCGGCACCACCGGCTTCGCCGCGGTGTGCGGGTCGTCGGTGGCGTGCTCCGCGGCCATGGGCCGGGTGGCGGTACCGGAAATGATCGAGCACCGTTATCAGCCCGGGCTCGCCACCAGCACCGTGGCCATCGCCGGCACGGTGGGGGCATTGTTGCCGCCGTCCATCATCATGATTCTGTACGGCATCATCGCCCAGGAGTCGATCACCAAGCTGTTCCTGGGCGGCATCGCCGCCGGCCTGATCACCGTGCTTGGCTACATCATCGTGGTGGTGACCCGGGTCAAACTGAACCCGGCCCTGGCGCCGGCCACCGACGAGCACATCGACCGCGCGGAAAAGTGGAAAGCACTGTGGGAAGTGTGGCCGGTGGTGGCGATCATGGTGGGCATTTTCGGCGGCCTGTTCGCCGGCCTGTTCACGCCCACCGAGGCGGGCGCGGTGGGCGCCGCCCTGGCCTGCGCGGTGGCGCTGTGCAAACGCACCCTGACCTGGGGGCGCTTCCGCGACGCCATTCTGGAAACACTGCTGACCACCGGCACCCTGCTGATCATCGCCATGGGCGCCAGTCTGCTGACCCGTTTTCTGTCGTTGTCCGGGGCCGGCGACTTTCTGTCGTCGCTGGTGATCGACGCCGGCGCCAGCACCTTCGCCGTGCTGATGATCATCGTGCTGATCTATCTGCTGCTGGGCATGTTCTTGGAGCCCATCGGCGCCATGCTGCTGACCCTGCCCATCGTGCTGCCGATCATCGACAGCGCCGGCCTAAGCCTGATCTGGTTCGGCGTGGTGCTGACCAAACTGCTGGAGATCGGCATGGTGACGCCGCCCATCGGCATGAACATCTTCGTGATCAAGAGCGTGGTCGGCGACCTGGTCAACACCGGCGCCATCTTCAAAGGGGTGCTGTGGTTCCTGGTGATGGACATGGCGGTGCTGGTGGCACTCATGGCGTTTCCCGACATCATCCTGTTCCTGCCCCGGGTTCTCGGCTGAGCGTTAACCAGCTCAGGCCGCCCGCCGGGAGCGCAGCCACACCGCCAGCCCCTGGCTGTTGAGGGTCAGATCCATGCCTAGCAGCGCGTCGAGCTGCGGGTCGTCCAGCTCGCAGCCGTGCTCGCGCACCCGGCGGAACAGGTAGTCGCGCAAGGCACTGCGCAGGGCGGCTTCCAGGCGGTCGTCGCCGACGCCACCGGCCACGCGCTCCGCCAGCTCCACATAGTCGTCCACCATGCCGCGCAGGCGCTCGGCCAGCGGGCCGGGGTCTTCCACCGGCCCATAGTGAGTGAGATACATGCGCGCCGGTTGCAGCTTCATCAATTTGCCGATGGACGCCTGCAGGGCCGTGGGATCGAACTGCACCGGGGTGGTGGTGGGCAGGATGAACGGGCCCTTTTCGGTGGTCAGCGGCGGGTAGGACAGGCCGAAGGTGTCGCCGGTGAAGATGCCGGCGGAGGCCGGATCGTAAACGCAGAAATGGTGGTTGGCGTGGCCCGGGGTATCCAGGAACACCAGCCGCCGGTCCCCCACCGTCACCTCATCGCCGTCACCGGGCGTGCGCACCCGCTGCTCCGGCACCGGCAGGATCTCACCGTAGGTCTCGCGGAACGCCGCCTCGCCGTACACCGCCGTGGCCCCGGCCACCAGCCTGGCCGGGTCGATCATGTGGCGCGCGCCGCGCGGATGCACCAGCAGGGTGGCCTCGGGCAACGCCCGCATCAGCCCGCCCACGCCGCCGGCGTGATCCAGATGCACATGGGTTGGAATCACATACTTAACCCGGCCACGGTCGATGCCCCGCTGCGCCAGCAGATCAAGCACAATCGGCACGGTGTGATGGGTGCCGGTTTCGATAACCGCGAATTCATCCCCACCCCGCAGCAGATAACAGGCGGCCAGTTCCTCCCGGACCATGGCGGTGTCGATGCGGGTGATGTCGTGGTCGAGATCTTGGTATATCGGGAAAGCTGGCATTTCAGCTCCAGGCGGGCGGGTTCATCTTTGTTCTGATTCTGACCGCAGTCAGGGCGTTCGCCAAATCGGCAGCCGCTCAAACCCGGCGGGGAAACCCATTTTCTCCACCTCCACGTCATGGCGCTCCAGCAATTCCAGCAGGCGCTCTTTCCATTCATGTCCGGGGCTGATTCGATCAAGCAGGAAAACAAGCGTGGCCAGGGTGTTATAGATGCGACGATCAGCGCGCCGATTGACACTGGAAGCCAGCGCTTCCGGCTTGCTGCGTGGTATCGGCATGGTCACCGTCAGGCTGCGGTTCCAGACGCGACTGTGGTGCGCGCAGAGATTCCTGACATAGGTGAGGTGTCGAACGAATCCTCGCAGTACGCTTTGGTCAAAGCTCCATTCCCTGGCGATAACGGTGGCGTCCGAGGGCTTCAGCTGCGTCAGCCAGCGGGACAGCAAGCCCAGGGACATCACCTCGCACACTGACCAGATAGGAGGAAGCCCGGGCTCCCGGTAAGTATTGAGATAGTGCTGGATAAAGAGCTCATCGGACCGGCGCACTTCTTTCTCCAGGCGTCGGAGATTGCGCTCATGCCAGTCAGTTCGTTTGGCGTGTTTTGTTTCCAGATAAGCGTGGGAACCGTAACGATGCGCCAGCTGATAGGCCCAGATCGTTCTCAGCGAAACCTCTACACGCTCTATCGCATCCAGCAACAGCAGTCTGAACTCTCGATCAAAAACATAGAGGTTCAAAACGTCGTCAAAACAGCTGCCTTGTTTAAATTGATGGGTTTCATGCTCGGCTTCAAAAGGAAGCCAATAGGCGGTCAGCCGGTAGTAGTTCAGATGTTTCAGGTAGTGCCTGGCTCGCCGGGGGTCATTGATACGCATGCCCCGCTCGCGCAATAACGCGATTTGCTCATCCAGCGTCCTGGCTGGCTTGTTGAAATCCATTTCAACCCCCCAGACATAAGTAACCCGCCAGTTTGAGGATACCTCTCGATCCGCGTGAGATAACTCACAGGACCGAGCGTTGGCATAGCCTTGGCGGGTTTTGTTGCCCATATTTTAAGCGCTGCCCTACCAACCTGCAAGCAACCCCCTTCACGGAACCAGCGTCAAAGCGGCACCGCCAGCACCGCGAAGGTGTCGCCCAGGCTGATCCGGGCGGGGTGGCGGCGGCCGATCAGCAGGCCGTCCACCGGGGCCAGGTATTCCGCCGGGGCGACGCCGGTGCGCTCGATGCCGTGGACCCGGGCGATCAGGTCGCCGGCGCGGATCGGGTCACCCAGGTTGACGGCGAATTCCAGCAGGCCGGCGTGTTCGCTCTGCAGATAGTGGGCGGCGTCCGGAATCTCCAGCAGGCGGGTGGGGCCGGCCTGGGGTTCGCCGGCCAGGATGCCGGCGTGGCGCAGCACGTTCTCCACGCCCTGTTCCGCCAGGGCCACGCTTTCCGGGGTGGAGGTGCCGCCGCCGCGCAGCTCGGTGCTGATGAACACCTTGCCCTGCCCCTCCACCACGGTGTCATAGAGGGCAGCGCCTTCCAGTTCCGCCATCAACAGGGTGTTGGGGGCGCCGAAGGCCAGGGCGCCGTCCAGGCAGCGCCGCGCCAAATCCTCGTCGTCGAGCCGGTGGGTGGCGGCGAACGGCAGCAGGTCCAGGGTGCGGCCTCCGGAATGGATGTCCAGGGCCAGGTCGCACAGGGGCACCAGGTAGCGGGTGAAATAGTCGGCGATGCGCTCGGTCAGGGTGCCGGTGGGGTTGCCCGGAAAGGCCCGATTCAGGTTGCCCTTGTCGATGGGCGAGGTGCGGGTGCCGTTGAGGGCGGCGGGGTGGTTCATCATCGGCACGATGATCACCCGGCCACGGATGTCCTCGGCGCGCAGCCGGTTGGCCAGCTTGAGCAGGGCGGTGATGCCCTCGTACTCATCGCCGTGGTTGCCGCCGGTGAGCAGGGCGGTGGGGCCGTCGCCGTTGCGCACCACGGTGATCGGGATCATCAGGCTGCCCCAGGCGGAGTCGTCGTGGGAGTGTGGCAGCTTGAGGAAGCCATGCTGCACGCCGTCGCGGCGGTAATCGACGGTGGCGGTGATCGGGTTGTCCTGCATGAAGGTCTCCTGGCGGTCGGCGCGGGTGGCGCCGGGCGCACCGCCAATATAGCGACCGCCCGGCCGCTCGACGAGCCCCTCCGGGGCGCCGGGGCCGGCGGCCATGACGGGCCGGGTCTTTGTCCCTATAATGCCGGTTTTCGCGGCGCGGCCGCGCATTCCGCAATACAGGACGCCCCCAATGACCGACAAAGGCACCCTCTATATCGTGTCGGCCCCCTCCGGCGCCGGCAAGACGTCGCTGGTGGCGGCGCTGGTCGAGAAGCTGCCGCGGCTGCGGATTTCCGTGTCGCACACCACCCGGCCGCGCCGGGAGGGTGAAGTGGAAGGGGTGAACTACCACTTCACCAGCCGCGAGCAGTTCGTGCGCATGATCGAGGAAGGCCGCTTCCTGGAGCACGCCGAGGTGTTTGGCAACCTGTACGGCACCAGCGCCGACTGGGTGGCGGACACCCTGCGCGCCGGCGAGGACGTGATTCTGGAGATCGACTGGCAGGGGGCCTCCCAGATTCGCCATCTGCTGCCCGACGCGGTCAGCCTGTTCATCCTGCCGCCGTGCCTGAAGACCCTGGCCGAGCGCCTGCGCGGCCGGGCCTCCGACCACGACCACGTGATCGAGAAGCGGCTGGCCGGCGCCCGTGAGGAAATGAGCCACTACGCCGAATTCGACTATCTGGTGGTCAACGACAACTTCGAGCGGGCGCTCCACGAGATGGCCAGCATCGTCGAGGCCGACCGGCTGCGCACCACCCGCCAGGCGGTCCGCCAGGCCGCCACCCTTGCCGACTTGTTGTCAGGCACGGAAACCCAGTAAACTCCCGCTCCCGCAACAGGAGAACCTCCATGGCCCGTGTAACCGTAGAAGACTGCCTGGAAAAACTGGACAACCGTTTCGAGCTGGTTCTGGTATCCAGCCGGCGCGCGCGCCAGCTGCAGACCGGCGGCAAGGAGCCGCGGGTGGCCTGGGAAAACGACAAGCCCACCGTGGTGGCGCTGCGCGAGATCGCAGAAGGCCACGTGACCGCCGAATCGATGGACAACCCGATGGCCGACCAGGGCGCCGAGGTGGATGACCTGGCGCTGCTGACCCAGTCGTTCGGCGAGTAATCGCCGCCGCTGGCGCCGTTCGAGCGAGCCCGCCCTTCGAGGCGGGCTTTTTCGTTGCGACGCCGCACACAAATCCCTGCTTTATCAAGCACTCACAAGCCTCATCGTAGACAAATTGTCACGCCACTCCTAAGCTAGGAAAGATCGTTAACCTTTAACGCCCTGGCGGCACGGCGAGGCCCCTTGCCCTCCATTCGTAACCTGGAAAAACGGCTGCGCAGCTACCTGACGGACGACCAGATCGCCCAGGTGACCCGCGCCTATCATTTCGCCGAACGCGCCCATGAGGGCCAGTACCGGCGAACCGGGGACCCCTACATCACGCATCCGCTGGCGGTGGCCAACATCCTGGTGGATATGCACATGGACTCCGCCTCGCTGATGGCGGCCATGCTGCACGACGTGATCGAGGACACCGGCTACAGCAAGGAACAGATCGCCGAGGAATTCAGCGAGGAAGTGGCCGAGCTGGTGGACGGCGTCTCCAAGATCGCCCAGATCAAGTTCGAGTCCAAGGCCGAGCAGCAGGCCGAGAACCTGCGCAAAATGATGCTGGCCATGACCCGCGATATCCGCGTGATCCTGGTCAAGCTGGCCGACCGGCTGCACAACATGCGCACCCTGCATGTGATGAAGCCCGACAAACGCCGCCGCATCGCCACCGAGACCCTGGAAATCTACGCCCCCATCGCCTTCCGGCTGGGCATGTACAACATGCGGGTGGAATACGAGGACCTGGCCTTCCACAACATCCACCCGATGCGCGCCCGGCGCATCGGCAAGGCGGTGCAGGCGGCCCGGGGCAACCGCAAGGAAATCCTCTCCTCGATCAAGGCGAGCATCGAGCACAGCCTCAAGGAAGAGGGTATCGAGGCCCGGGTGCTGGGCCGTGAGAAGCATCTCTACAGCATCTACCAGAAGATGAAGGAACAGCATAAGCCGTTCTCGGAGATCATGGACGTGTTCGGCTTCCGCATCATCGTCGACCGGGTGGACACCTGTTACCGGGTGCTGGGGGCGGTACACAACCACTTCATCCCGATTCCGGGCCGCTTCAAGGACTATGTGGCGATCCCCAAGGCCAACGGTTACCAGTCCCTGCACACCACCCTCAAGGCCCATTCCGGCATTCCGCTGGAAATCCAGATCCGCACCGAGGAGATGGAGGCGATGGCCAACAACGGCATCGCCGCCCACTGGCTGTATAAGGCCAGCGACGAATCCGGCTCCCCCACCCACACCCGCGCCCAGTCCTGGATGCAGCGCCTGCTGGAAATCCAGCAAAAGGCGGGCAACTCCATGGAATTCCTGGAAAATGTGAAGGTGGACCTGTTCCCGGACGAGGCCTATGTGTTCACTCCCAAGGGCGACATCAAGGAACTGCCCGCCGGCGCCACCCCGGTGGATTTCGCCTACGCGGTGCACACCAAGGTGGGCAACCGCTGCGTGGCGGCGCGCATCGACGGCAAGCTGGCGGCGCTGTCCACGCCGCTGGAATCCGGCCAGACGGTGAAGATCATCACCGCCCCCAGCGCCACCCCCAACCCGGGCTGGCTCAACTTCGTGGTCACCGGCAAGGCGCGCTCCAATATCCGCCATTTCCTCAAGCAGCAACGCCGGGAAGACGCCGCCGAGCTGGGCCGGCGGCTGCTGGAGAAAGCCCTCAGCGGCTATGAGATGGAGCTGAGCCGGCTGTCCGAGGCGACCCTGGCGGTGGAACTGGCGGACAACAACTACGGTGGTTTCGACGACCTGCTCGAGGACATCGGCATGGGCAACCGGCTGGCGCCCCTGGTGGCACGCAAGCTGGCCGGCGCCCGCGAGGACGAGGAGGACAGCCGCGACCGGGACCGCCGCCCGCTGGCGATCCGTGGCAGCGAAGGGCTGATGGTCACCTACGCCAAGTGCTGCTACCCGCTGCCCGGTGACACCATCCTCGGCCATCTGAGCGCCGGCCGAGGCATCGTGGTGCACCGCGACACCTGCAAGAATCTGCTGGCGGAAATGCGCAGTGCCCCGGAGAAATGCATCCCCCTGGACTGGGATAAGGAAGTGGGCCAGGAATTCACCGCCGCCCTGCGCATCGAGCTGGTCAACAAGCGCGGCGTGCTCGCCACCCTGGCCAACAGCGTCTCCGAGCTGGGCTCCAACATAGACACCATCGACATGGCCGAGAAGGACCCGACCCTGTCGGTCATCAACGTTACCCTCACGGTCAAGGACCGCATTCATCTGGCCCGCATCATCAAACGTTTGCGTACGCTGGATAATGTTGTGAGGATTCACCGTATCAGCGCCTGAGCCCCAACCGGGCCCGGTGCCATTCATACTTCAGGAAAGCGCAATCATGTCCAATCGTTCCGTGATCAACACCGACCGGGCGCCCGCCGCCATCGGCACCTATTCCCAGGCCATCAAGGCCGGCGCCACCGTCTATCTGTCCGGCCAGATCCCCCTGGACCCGACGACCATGCAGCTGGTGGACGGCGATATGGAAGCCCAGATCCGCCAGGTCTTCGACAACCTGACCGCGGTCTGCGAAGCGGCCGGCGGCGGCCTGAAGGACATCGTCAAACTGAACATCTTCCTCACCGACCTGAACCACTTCGCCCTGGTCAACGAGGTGATG
>CENV01013076.1_pt1 | contig 21091 bp, 18 predicted proteins | sample 530231 | NCBI WGS metagenome assembly CENV01 (sample SAMEA2619815, study PRJEB7988) | marine metagenome | biome: marine biome (ENVO:00000447); feature: surface water layer (ENVO:00002042); material: "saline water (ENVO:00002010), including plankton (ENVO:xxxxxxxx)" | depth 5 m | reverse complement strand
GAGGGCTAGGGTGAGGGGCTGGTGGCTATGTCGAGCGCTGCAGTCGACGTCGCCACCTGCCCCGCCTCACCTACTCCTCAAGGGTCCACGCGATCAAGGAATCCCCCAGCTTGGTGCCGAACGAGCCATGCCCGCCGGCCATCTGCACCACGTACTGCTTGCCGGTCTTCTCGGACACGTAGGTCATCGGAGTCGCCTGGCCACCGGCAGGCAGGCGGCCCTTCCACAGTTCCTTACCGGTCTGTAGATCGTAGGCGCGCAAATAGTAATCCAGCGTTCCGCTCATAAAGGCCACTCCGCCGGCGGTGACGATCGGCCCGCCCAGTGCTGGCGTACCCACCGGAAAGGGAATGCCCAAGGGCGCACTGTCGCGGCTGGTGCCGTTCTTGTGCATCCAGACCTTCTTCATGCTGCGCAGGTCCAGCGCGGTGACGAAGCCCCATGGCGGCGTCTGGCACGGCAGGCCGATGACCGACATGAACGGCTCCAGCCGCACCATGTACGGCGCACCCAGATTGGGCTGCAGGCCGGTCTCGCCGCCGCCGGTACGTTCATCGGGGTCGACCTCGCTGCGCTTGACCATGGTCGAGATGAAGGCCAGGTAATTCGGCGCGCCGAACAACAGCTGTCGGCTCGGATCGACCGCCACCGATGGCCAGTTGAAAGTACCCACGTTACCCGGATAGATCAGCGAGCCCTGTTCCGACGGCGGCGTGAAGTCGCCCTCGTAACGCAGCTTGCGGAACTGGATGCGGCACATCATCTGGTCCAGCGGCGTGCCGCCCCACATGTCGCGCTCGCGCAGCGGCTCTTGCGGGGCGTAGCTGACGGCCGATGCGGGTTGGGTCGGCGCGGTGAACTCGCCGTAGTCAGTGCCTTGGGGCACGGGCATCTCTTCCACCGGCACGATCGGCTCGCCGGTACGGCGGTCGAGGATGTACAGATCGCCACGCTTGGTCGGCTGGATGATGGCCGGCACCTGACCTTGCGGCCCTTCGATATCCACCAGCGTCGGCTGCGATGGCAGGTCGCGGTCCCAGAGGTCATGGTGCACGGTCTGGAATTCCCAGCGCACCTGGCCGGTCGCCAGGTCCAGCGCCACCAGGGTGTCGGTGAAACGCTCGGACTCCGGCGTGCGCGGCTGCGCCCACTGGTCCGGGGTCTGGTTGCCGGTGGGGATGTAGACCAGCCCCAGCGACTCGTCGGCAGTGGCGATGGTCCAGGAGTTCGGCGTGCTGCGCACGTAGGTTTCGCCGGGTGGCAAAGGCTCTGTGGCGTCCGGGTTACCCGGGTCGAAATTCCATACCAGCTCGCCGCTGCGCACGTCGTAGGCGCGAATCACGCCGCCGGGTGAATCCACCGCGCCGTTGTCGGTGATCGAGCCGCCGACGATGACCAGCTTCTCGGTCACCACCGGTGGTGAAGTCGGCAGGTAAACGCCCAAAGCGTCCTCACCGAGTCCAGCCTTCAGATCCACCACGCCGGCATTGCCGAAGTCCTCGCAGGGCTTGCCGTCCTCGACATCCAGCGCGACCAGAGTGCCGTCGTTGGTCGGCAAAAACAGCCTCCGCGCGCAACGCGCTACGGGCTGGTCGGACGGCGCCGTCGCTGCGGGCCCGTAGGCGTTGGCGTCATGGAAGGCCAGGCCACGGCAGGTCATGTGCTGGTAGTACTCGGCATCGCGGTTGATGCTCGGGTCGAAGCGCCAGCGCTCCTCACCGCTGTCGGCATCGACGGCGATGGCGATGCTGTGCGGCGTGCAGATGAACAGATTGTCGCCAACCTTCAACGGCGTCACCTGATAGGTGATCTCGCCGGGGTCACCCTCGCCGGAAAGGTCACCGGTGTGGAACTCCCAGGCCTTTTTCAACTTGCCGACGTTGTCCGGCGTGATCAGATCGGCCGTCGAGTAACGATCGCCGCGGTCGGAGCCGCCGTAGGCTTTCCATTCGCTGGCAACCCGACCGGCCTGCCCCTCGGGATTCGAGCCCTGCATCTGCGCGTCGCTGAATTCACCCGTGATCGAGTGGTAATCCTGGGTCAGCGAGTACCCCGCGATCAGCGCGCCGGCCAGCAGCCCCAAGCCGAGCAACCCACTGGCGCCATCACGCCAGACCAGTCGGCCGCCCACGTAACGATTGATGAACGGCAGAATCAGCCAGAGCCCGAGGATGCACCAGAGGTCGATTCGCGGCGCCAGCTGCCACCAGTCGAAGCTGACTTCGTACAGCGTCCACGCCAGCGTCGCCAGCAGTAGCACCGCGTAGAGCCAGATCGCGGCGCGGCGTCGAGCGAACAACAGCCCGGCCACGCCCAGCAGTCCGGTGCCGGCCAGCAGGTAGTACCAGGAGCCACCCAGCATTGCGAGGTAGCCGCCACCGACCGCCATCAGCGCTCCCAGCAGCAGAACCACCACGGCGGTCAGGGTGATGCGCATGGGCCGCGGCCCGTAATCGATACTCATGCAACGCTCTCCAGCCAATTCATCTTCAAAACAAAAAGCAAAAAGCTGGCGAAACTTTCTGACACAAAGTCTCGCCAGCTTGTAGTGGATACGATAGGCGGGGCTTTAGTTCAGCCGTTTTGCGACCGCTTACGCCGTCGCGCCGACGCTGAGCGGCTGCGTTTCAGGCCGCTTGATTACTGCGTAGATCACCCCGGTTACCAAGCTGCCGGCGAGGATTGCAGCCAGATACAACAGCGCGTGATTGATGGCGTTTGGGATCAGCAGCACGAACAGCCCGCCATGGGGCGCCAGCAGCTTCGCGCTGAAGGCCATGGACAGCGCGCCGGTCAGCGCACCACCGGCGATGCTGGCCGGAATCACCCGCAACGGGTCTTTCGCAGCGAAAGGAATCGCGCCTTCGGAAATGAAGCAGCAGCCCAGCACCAGCGCGGCCTTGCCAGCTTCGCGCTCGGTCTGGGCGAACTTGCGCCGGGCGATCAGGGTGGCGATGCCCATGCCGATTGGCGGCACCATCCCCGCCGCCATGGTGGCGGCCATCGGCGCGTAACTCTGGGACGCGAGTAGCCCGACGGAGAAGGCATAAGCGGCCTTGTTCACCGGTCCGCCGAGGTCGACGCACATCATGGTGCCGAGCAACAGACCGAGCAGGATGGCGTTGGAGGTGCCCATGGTGTCGAGGAATTCGGTCAGCCCGGCGAGCATCTTCGCCACCGGCGTGCCGACCACGTAAATCATCACCAGGCCGGTAACCAGGCTCGCCAACAACGGAATGATCAGGATCGGCTTGAGCGATTCGATACTGGCCGGCAATGGAATCCAGCGGCTGACCGCCTTGGCCGCGTAACCGGCGACGAAGCCGGCAATGATGCCGCCGATAAAGCCCGCCCCCAGCGTGCCAGCCAGCAGCCCACCGATCATCCCCGGCGCCAGTCCTGGGCGATCAGCGATGGAATAAGCGATGTATCCCGCCAGCAGCGGCACCATCAACTGAAAGGCCGTTTCGCCACCTATCTTCATTAGCGCGGCGGCCAGCGTGCCCTCCTCCTTGAACGCTTCGATGCCAAATACGAACGACAGCGCGATCAGCAGACCGCCCGCCACCACCATCGGCAGCATGTAGGACACGCCGGTCAGCAGGTGCTTGTATACGCCAGCCTTCTCGCCCTTCTGTTCACCACTTGCGCTGGCAGCGGCGCCTCCAGCGAGCACCGCGCCTTCTTCCAGCGCGCGATCCAGGGTCGCATCGGGTTGCTTGAGGGCGACGCCAGTACCGCAGCGAAATACGCGCTTGCCGGCGAAACGGGTGACATCCACCTCGATATCCGCAGCCAGCAGCACCACGTCGGCCTCTTCGATGGCCTGGGCTTCGAGCACATTGCGCGCCCCCACCGAGCCGCGGGTTTCAACCTGCAGGTCGTAACCCTTGCGGATCGCCGCCTGCTGCAGGGCTTCAGCCGCCATGAAGGTGTGTGCCACGCCGGTCGGACAGGCGGTGATGGCCACCAGTTTGGGCTTGCCGCTGGTATGCGCCGCATCCGCTTCGTCGGCCTGCTGCAGCTCGCTGGCGGTGTCTGCGGCACTGCGCAGGAAGGCTTCCGGGTCGAGCAGCGCCTCGGATGGCGTGGACTGGGCGACGCGCTTGCCAACGAAGCGCTGCAATGACAACGGCCCGGTTTTCACCACCACCACCAGATCGGCATTGGCGATCTGCGCGGGCGTCAGCGGCGAGCCAATGGCCTTGGGATCGCGGACTTCCACGGCGGTCGACCAGCCCAGACGATGGGCGGCCGCTTCGAGCAAGCGTGAAGTCAGCACGCTGGTGACCATTCCGTTGGGGCAGGCCGTGACGATGAGAAGATTCATTCCTTCACCTCTTGTTCGAATTATTGGCTGAGCGACTGCAGGCGCACCGCAGCTTCAAGCTCCGCAAGTTCAGCCGTGTCGGTGATGCCGAACCCAACCTGCCCGACTGCCTGCGCGGCGATGGCAGTGGCCTGTGTGAGCGTGCGCTCGGTCGGCCAGCCCTGCAGCAGGCCGTGAAGCATCCCGGCAAGCAGCGAGTCGCCGGCACCGACGGTGCTGACGACTTGAACCTTGGGCGGATTGGCGTGCAGGGCCGCGCTCGGCGAGAACCAGCTGACGCCATTGGCGCCCTGCGAAACCACCACGTGTTCGATGCCTTCGGCTTGCAGTCGTCGTGCTTCGGATGCCAACGCTGAGGACTCGGAAAGATCGACGCCGCGCGCTTCGCCCAGCTCTTCCTCATTAGGTTTGATAAGCCAGGGCCTGGTCGCCAGCCCGTCACGCAATGCGGCGCCACTGGTATCTAGCGCCACCCGCATGCCGAGCGCTTTGAGCGTATTCAGCATCTCCACGAACCACTGACTATCGATGCCACGCGGCAAGCTGCCGGCGACGACCACGAGGTCATGAGCAGGCGCCAGCCGCTGGAGGCGCGTCAGCAGCTCCGTGCAGTGCGCCTCGCTCACCGTCAGCCCTGGGCCGTTGATGTCGGTGACCTGCCCGTCCGCTTCGGCGAGTTTGATGTTGCTGCGGGTATCGCCCGGCACGCGGACGAATTCGTCGGCAAATCCACGCGCGGCGAACAACTGCTCGAAGGCCTGCGGATTGCCCTCGCCGAGAAAGCCGGTGACGGTCAGCTGATGACCGAGGTCGGCCAGCACCTGCGCGACGTTGAGCCCCTTTCCGGCGGCATGCACCTGCAGGCTTTCGCTGCGGTTGACTTCGCCCAGGCGCAGCGCGGGCAGCTGCACGGTTAGGTCCAGGGCCGGGTTGAGGGTGACGGTCAGCACGCGAGCCATCAGCAGTGCTCCCCGACGAAGGCGCGAACTTCATGGGCTCCAGGCAACATCAAGGCTTGCCGGGCCAGCCTCTGGCAGGCAGCGAAATCCAGCTCGCAGACGCGCGCCTTCACCAAGGCGATGCTGCGCGCCGAAACGCTCAGTTCGTCCACGCCCAGGCCCACCAGCATCGGCACCGCCAGCGCATCGGCAGCCAGCTCACCACAGACGCCGACCCACTTACCATGTGCATGGGCGGCCTCGACCGTCATGCCAATCAGGCGCAACACCGCCGGATGCAAGCCGTCGGCCTGGCCGGAGAGCGTCGGATGGCCGCGGTCGATGGCCAGGGTGTACTGGGTCAGGTCGTTGGTGCCGATACTGAAGAAGTCGACTTCCTGCGCCAGCACCGGCGCGATCAGGGCCGCGGATGGGATCTCGATCATGATCCCCACCTGCAGATCAACCACCGGCAGCTCCACGCGCAGGCGATCGACCATGGCCTTGGCGGTGCGCCACTCGTCGATATTGCCGACCATGGGGAACATGATCCGCAGCGGGCGGCCATCGGCCGACGAAAGCAAGGCACGCAGCTGGGTTTCGAGGATGTCCGGGCGCTGCAAACTCAGGCGAATGCCGCGCACGCCGAGGAAGGGATTTTCCTCGGCAGGCATCGGCCAGTACGGCAGCGGTTTGTCCCCGCCGACATCCAGCGTACGTACCACCAAAGGGCGGCCTTCGAGGGCTTCCAGCACGCGGCGGTATTCGGCTTCCTGAGTCGCCTGATCCGGCGCCTGGGAATGGTTCATGAACACCAGCTCGGTGCGCAGCAGGCCGATGCCTTCGGCGCCCATCGCCACTGCTTCCGGGGTTTCGCCGGCCGCGCCGATATTGGCGGCGATCTCGACATGATGACCGTCACGTGTGATGGCCGGCTCCAGGCGACGCTCATTTGCCAAGCGCTTGCGTTCTTCGCGACTGGTGCGTTCGCTGCGGGCCTGCTCCAGCTGCGCCTCGGTCGGCGACACCAGCAATTCACCGCGCTCGCCGTCGAGCAGCAGCAGTGTGTTTGGCGCTAGCCCGAGCACACCCGGCCCGGCACCGACTATCGCCGGAATGCCCAGCGCGCGGGCGATGATGGCGCTGTGGGAGGTCGCACCGCCGCCAGCGGTAAGAATGCCTGCGACGCGCTGGGCGTTGAGCGTGGCGACGTCCGAAGGCACCACCTCGTCCATCACCAGGATGTAGGGCTCATCCGGGGCCTGATCGGCTTCCACACCAGTCAGGCAGGCCAGCACACGGCGCCCCACGTCACGCAGGTCGGCGGCCCGCTCGGCCAGCAGCTTGTCGTGCAAGGCCTCCTGCTGCTGCGCCGCAATTTCGATTTCCTCCATCCAGGCGGCCTCGGCACTCAAACCTTTTTGTAGGCGCGCCTGGACTTCCTCGCGCAGCGCCGGGTCGCGCAGCATGGCCTGATGGGTGGTAAAGATGTCGCGGATGCTGGCGACCTGACTCTCATCGATCAGCGTGCCGATCTCCGCATGGACCTTGTCCAGCGCCGCATCCAGCCGCTGTAGTTCGATCACCGGAGACTCGCCGCGCTTGGGGTAGTCGATCACCTGCGGCTTGCGTACCAGGACCGGACCGATGGCGATGCCGGGCGCGGCGGCGATGCCGATGACCTGCTCGCCGGCCCGCAAGACGGGCACGTCCTGGGCTGCCTCATTCAGTTGCACGGCCCGCGGCTCCGCCGGCGCCCCGCCGGCCGGCAGCGGCTCGATTTCCTCGCCCAGCCCTTCTTCCACCGCGCGGACCAGCGCCGGCAACGCATCGTCGGCGATCGAGGGCTCGGCGATGAACTCCAGCACCTGGCCGCGATGCGAGCCCATCGCCAGCAGCTTGCTCAGGCTCTTGGCCGAAACGCCCGCGCTCTGGCTACCAGCCAGACGCACTCGAATCTCGCCGGCGAAGGCCTGTGCGACCTCGGTCAGCACCTTTGCCGGGCGGGCATGCAAGCCATGGGCGTTAGCCAGTGGCACCTGGGCACTCGGCCAGTCTGCAGCCACTTCTCCGCCCAGGGCTTCGAGCACTGTGCGACTGGACGTTGCCTGACTCAGCTCCTGCCCGCGGCCTTCGATCAGCAGGTTGCACAGGCGCTCGAGCATCGCCCGATGCGCTTCGCCCAGGCTGGCCAGCACGAAAAGACCGTTGAGGGGCTGGCCTTGGTGTTCAAGATTCGACGCCGGCGTAACGAACGCCAGTCCAGGGCGCTGCACCGATTGCTCGCTGCTCAGCCACCAGAGGCCATCACCCAGCGGCAACGCCTGGCCAAGCGGCAGGCTGGCATTGAAGCCTGGCTCCACGCACTGCGCGCGCTTGAGCAACTTGACGCCCTGCCAGGCCAGCTCGTCGAAATCATCCGCAGCGACACCCAGCGAGACCAGCTCGCCATCCAGCGCCAGCGCCTGTGGCGCACCCTGCAGCAGGTCGATGATGGCTTCGGGGCTTTCGGCTTTCTGCAGCGCCTCGCTCAGATCGCCTTCACCCAATGCTCGGGTCAGCAGCTGTAGCAGGCGCAGGTGTTCGTCGGAACGCGCAGCGATACCGATGGCCAGATACACCAGCTGGCCGCTGCCCCAGTCGACGCCGGCCGGAAAATGCAGCAGCCGCACGCCAGTGGTGAACACCTGATCGCGGGTTTCCGGCGTGCCATGGGGAATCGCAAGGCCCTGACCGAGAAAGGTCGAGCCCTGCGCTTCACGCGCACGCAGCCCGTCCAGATAACCCGGCGCGACCAGCCCGTCGGCGACCAGAACTTCACCCAGCAGGGCCAGCGCCGCTGGCTTGTCCGCCGCGGCCTGATGCATGTGGATGTGCTGTGCATTCAACTCAAGCATGGAGAACTCCTGCGGGGCTCGCGATTGTTGTGACCGACGGTCGCGCCGGCTTTGCCCGAATCCTGGGCTGGCGCTTCAGACCGAAACACTGCTGAAACGTTTCACCTAAGGCTGGCACATTACGCAATATTGGGTAATTCTAGAAGCCCGAGTTCATACCACCCGTCTCAGGACCCTCTGTTGAAACTGACCGACATCGCCCGCCTCGCCAACGTTTCGGTAACCACCGCCAGCTATGTGCTCAATGGCAAGGCCGCGCAGCGCCGTATCAGCGTGGCCACGGTCGAACGGGTGATGGCCGTGGCCGAACAGCAGGGCTTTCAGCTCGACCAGCAGGCTGCCGGCCTGCGCCGAGGGCAGTCGCGCACCCTCGGCTTCATCGTTCCGGATCTGGAAAACCCCAGCTACGCACGTCTGGCCAAACTGCTCGAGCAGCGCGCGCGGCAGCGCGGCTACCAGCTGCTGATCGCCGGCACCGACGACGAGCCGGACACCGAGCGCCAGGTCATCCAGCTGCTGCGCTCGCGCCGCTGCGATGCGCTGATCGTCGCCAGCTGCCTACCAGTCGACGACCAGAGCTATCGCAAGGTGCAGGCGGCTGGCACGCCGGTGATCGCCCTCGACCGTGCGCTGGACGCCGAGCATTTCTGCTCGGTGGTCAGCGATGATTGCGAAGCGGCCGCCCTGCTCACCCGCTCGCTGGCAGTTCCGGCCGCCGCCCATATCGCCCTGATCAGCGCACGCCCGGCATTGCCCATCAGCCAGCAGCGCGAGGAAGGTTTTCGCCAGGTACTCGCGCAGCACACGGGGCAGGTCAGCATCCTGCGTGCCGACCAGTTCAGCCGTGCCTGCGGACGCGAGCAGATGCTCGCCCTGCTCGAGCGCGGCCCGCTGCCCGATGCGCTGATCACTACCGCGTACGTCTTGCTCGAAGGCGTATTCGATGCGCTGCGCGAGCGCGATCTGCTGTGGCCAGAGCAGCTGCGGCTGGCGACCTTTGGTGACGCGCAGTTGCTGGATTTCCTGCCGATCCGGGTCAATGCGATTTCCCAGCAGCACCAGCAGATCGCCGAGCAAACCCTGGAACATGCAATCCGCGCCATTGAGCAGGGCGAGTACCGTCCCGGGGTGATCGCCATCGAGCGCGAGCTGAAAGTGCGACGTCTCTGATCCGCCCCCTTGCGGGCGCTGCCGCGCTGGCGGAAGCTTGTCGTCTTTTCGAACACACCCGCCTTCCTGATGAACATCGACCAGATCACCCAACGCCTGCACGCCATCCGCGATCAGAACGACTGGCAGCGCTTTCACAGCCCGAAAAACCTCGCCATGGCCGCCAGCGTGGAAATGGCCGAGCTGGTAGAAATATTTCAGTGGCAGACCGAGGACGAGTCGCGCCAGCTTTCGGCCGACAAACTTGAGCATGCCGGGCAGGAAGTCGGCGACATCCTCATGTACCTGCTCTTGATGTGCAGCGAGCTGGGCATCGACATGGAACAGGCACTGCTGGCCAAGTTGGCCGACAACGAGCGGCGGTTCGCCCGATGAGCGACCGGCATTTCGACGAGCTGGCGACGCGCTTCGCCGAGAAGATCTACGGCGGCGCCAAGGGTGCGATCCGCCTTGCCGTGCTGCAGGCCGACCTGACGGAAGCCCTGCCGCAACGGCCACTGCGGGTGCTGGATATCGGCGCCGGCCTCGGCCATATGAGTCTGTGGCTGGCCCAGCAGGGCCATGATGTGACCCTGGCAGAACCGGCAGAGCCGATGCTGGAAGGCGCGCGCAAACAGTTTGCCGCAGCCGGCCAGCAGGCAACCTTCATTCAGGCGCCCTGGCAGACAGTCGAAAGCCAGGTCGAGGGCCGCTTCGATCTGGTGATCTGCCACGCGGTGCTGGAATGGCTGGCCGAGCCCCAGGCGATCCTGCCGGCGCTGCATCGCCTAACATCGGCCGATGGCTGGCTATCGCTGGCCTTCTACAACCGCGACGCGCTGATCTACCGCAACCTGCTCAAGGGCCATTTCAAGAAGCTGCGCAGCCAGACCTATGCCGGCGAGCGCCAGAGCCTGACCCCGCAGCAGCCGCTGGACCCACGCGAGCTGGCGGCGCAACTCGCACCGCACTGGCAGGTCGAAACAACCAGTGGCGTGCGCGTATTCCATGACTACATGCCCGCCGATTTCCAGGCCCGCACCGAGCCGGCCGAACTGATCGAGATGGAGCTGGCCTACCGCCGCCATCCACAATTTGCCGGTCTCGGGCGCTACCTGCACTGGATGTGTCGGCCGCTCTGAGCCGACCGGGAGGTACCGATGTCGATCCGCGCCATGCTGCCGGTGCTCTGCCTGGGCCTTGCAGCCTGCCAGAGCCAGAACCCCTATACCGACGAATCCGCGCCGATTCCTCCGGCGCCACCTATCGAGCAGATCCAGTCACCGGTCTATCCGGCGGCGCCAAGGGACTTCTCCAGCTACCAGAACTGGAGCTGGCAAGCACCACCAGCCGGCACCGCGTCGATCACCGGCGAGGAGCTGCAGGAAATGGTCGCCGGCGCGCTCGATCAACTCGGCTTGCGCCCTGCGCAGGCCGAGCGCAAGGGCGAGCTGTTGATCAGCGCCCGCGCCAGCAAGGAGACCCGCATTCGGCAGACTTACGATGATTACGGCCCGCATGTCGGCGTAGGCCGCTACGGTGGTGGCTACGGGTACGGCTCAGGTTATGGCGTGGGGACAAGCGTACCCATCGTGCGTAACTACGAGGAAGAGGTGCTCTCGGTGCGTATCGAGATGTTCGACGCGGCTTCCGGCCAATCGATCTGGAGCAATCGCGCCGAAGCACGTAGCGGCGGTAGCCGCGCCAAGCAGCAGGATGCGCTGCGCGAGGCGGTGCAGCGGGCGCTGGCGGACTACCCGCCGCGCTGAGCGTGACAGCGATGCAGACTCCGCACCGCGCCGAGGCCTAGACTGAACAGATTCCACCCGGAGAACGATCATGTTGCGCTGCCTGATGCTGATACCTCTGCTCTTCGCGCTCGCCGCCTGCCAGGGCCCGCAGGTGCAGCGCGATTTCGATCCGACGCGGGATTTCTCGGCCTATCGGGCCTGGGGCTGGCAGGAACCGGCGCTGCAGTATCGACCTGATGATCCAAGAATCAAAAGCGACCTCACCGAACAACGCATTCGCGCGGCGATCGCCGAACAGCTCGATCAGCAGGGAATGCGTCCCGCCACGGCCGGCCAAGCGGCGGACCTCAAGGTGCAGGCCTGGTACATCGTCGACCAGCGCACCCAGCAGTACACGACCACCTCCGGCGCCTGGGGCAATCCCTGGTACGGCTACTGGGGTGGGCCGATGTTCACCGACACCCGCACCATCGACTACCAGGTCGGCACGCTGCAGATCGACCTGTATGACGCCGCTGACGGCAAACTGGTCTGGCGCGGCAGCGCCGAGCAGACCCTGAGCAACCGCCAAGGCACCCCCGAGCAACGCGCCGGCACCATGCGCGAGCTGGTGACACGGGTGCTGTCGCAATACCCGCCGCGCTGAGCCAAGCGCAGCGAACCGCTGTCCCGCTATGGCGAGTCGTATCCCGGCTCGCCATACTGTCGCGCCCTGATTCCGGAGATCCGAAATGCCTGCCGTTGCCTGGTGGTTACTCACCCTTCCGTTCATTGCCGGCGCGATGCTGCCCCTGCAGGCCGGAATCAACGGCCAGGTTGCGCGTCACCTCGGCAACGTGATGGGCGCGGCACTGCTTTCGTTTACCGTGGGAACACTGGCGCTGTTCGTCATCGTAGCAGTCCAGCGCGATATCCCGGCGTTGCAGACGCTGAAGGGCCTGCACTGGTGGCACTGGTGTGGTGGGCTGCTGGGGGCCTTTTTCATCGCCACGGCCGCCTTCGCCGCACCGCGCACGGGAGCGTTGCTGTTTATGGCGCTATTGCTGGCCGGCCAGCTGTTCGTCGCCTTGCTGCTGGATCACTTCGGCTGGGCCGGCTTTCGCCAGTCCAGCATCAGCTTCGGTAAAGTCTCCGGTCTGCTGCTGATCTTCGCCGGCGTCTGGCTGATCCAGCGCGGCTAGCAGATGCGCGGCGGGCGTCACTCGTGCTCGAAGGCGTAGAACAGATTGGGCTCGCTGACCAGGTATAGATTGCCCTGTGCATCGAAGGTCATCCCTTCGGCCTGCGGCACGCTGCGCTCGAGTCCGGCAAAACCGCTTCAGAGCGAGCGGAAGCTGACCAGCTCGCCCTCGGCATCGAGTTCCAGCATCATCTTTGCCTCGTCGCTGAGCAGCACCAGATGGCCGGTACGCTCGTCGAAGTGCACCGAGGACAGATCACTGGCCATGTCCAGCTTCTCGATCCAGGCCTCGCGGTCGATGATCTTGATGTTCATGTCACCTGCCAGACTGCGCTTGATGCCCTGGATCTCGTAGAGTTTGCGCGGTGAATGCTCCTTGACCACGAACAGCCGATCACCGGCGCGGTCGTACCCGACGCCCTCGAAACCGGTATTATCCTCGTCGTTCAGGGCCAGAGTGATGGAGCGGGCGTCGGTACGCTGCAGCGGCCCGGCAATCCTGGGAACCTGCACGATCACCAGCGACTGCTTGCGCTCCTCGGTCAACACCAGCAGGTCATCACCCAGATAGGTCACGCCCTCGACGTCCTGGAACCCGCGCAGCGGGTAGCGCGCTAGGAAGCCGCCATCCTTGTCCAGCGCCAGCAGCTCTTCGGGGTTATTGACGACGCCCCAGAGATGATCGCGGCGTTCGTCATAGGTCAGCCCGGAAAGATTGTCTTCCACCGTGGCCACCGGCAGCGCGTCGATCTTCACCCGGTATTCGGGTAGCCAGAGGCTGTGCCTTTCCCAGCTGCTTTCATGCCAGGTGGTTTTCAGCGTATAGAACAGCCGCTCATCCAGATGAGTGGCGGTGACAACGTAGAGCAGGCCGAAAAAGACGCAGCCATAGGCCCAGGCCGGGCGCAGTGTCGTGATTCGTTCCAGGCGCGCTCTGGCAATGGCCAGCATCGTTGGTCTTCTCGCTCAGGGAATGGTAGGCAGGCTGCCTGGCGCTTGTTGCAGTTGCATGAAGGTCGGGAACGCATGATGCGCAAAGGACTCACAGCGACATTCCGACCGCCTCCTGCGCTGGTGGTTCCAGCGCAGCGGCGACCGTTCGGAACTCTCGGGCGCACTCGAGAGCCCAATGCCCAGAGCCGTGCTTGGGCACCGCAATCGAACGTTCAGGAGAGTGATACATGCGGGTAGAAGGATTCTTCGAATGGCTGGGACAGACGCTGGGCGCGGTCATACGTTTCATCGTCGAGGCGCTGGGCGACTTCTTCGGCCTGTTTGCCAGGGCCGGACACAATTTCCTTGAGGGGTTGTCGCGTACGCTGGGCATGGACCGCTCGCTGATCAGCCTGGTAGCACTGGCGATCGGCCTGCTGTTGCTGGTTGCGGCGGTCCGCGCGCTCTTTCGCGGCTCGATCATCGGCGGGCTGATCTGGCTGTTCCTCGGGCTGTGGCTGCTGAGCTGGTTGATTCACTGACGCGCAGCCTAAAGCTCGGACTTTCCCTCTTTCATTGCATGCCACGTATAGTGCCGGGCCGTCCCGGAGGCCCGTAATGCCCAGCTTGCTTGCCGCCTGGCGCCACGCCCCAACCCACAGCAAGGTGTGGGCGCTGGCGGCGCCGATGATCCTGTCGAACCTATCCGTTCCGCTGGTCGCACTGGTGGACAGCAGCGTGATCGGCCATCTGCCGCACGCCCATCAGCTGGGCGCGGTAGCAGTCGGCGGCAGCCTCTACACGCTGCTGGTATGGGTGATGGGCTTCCTGCGCATGGGCACAACGGGCTTCGCCGCCCAGGCTGCCGGCCGCGAAGACGGCGGCGCCCTGCGCCAGATCCTGTTGCAGGGATTGCTGCTGGCACTCGGTTTCGCGCTGCTGCTGGGCGCAATCGGCGTACCACTGAAGGGCGCGGCCTTGCAGCTCATGCAGCCGTCCGCCGAACTGGACGAACTCACCCGCGACTATTTCCATACGCGCCTGTTCGGCCTACCCGCGGCGCTGGCCAGCTATGCGCTGATCGGCTGGTTCCTCGGCACGCAGAACGCTCGCGCGCCACTGGCCATCCTGCTGACCACCAATCTGATCAACGTGGCGCTGGACCTGTGGTTCGTGCTCGGCCTCGACTGGGGCGTAGCCGGCGCCGCACGCGCCTCGGTGATCGCCGAATGGAGCGGCGCGCTGCTCGGCCTGGCGCTCACCCGCAAGGCGCTGGCCCGCTATCCCGGTCGAGTCGATACCCGCGCGCTGCGCCGCTGGTTGAGCTGGCGGCCGCTGATGGCGGTCAACCGCGACATCTTCCTGCGCTCGCTGGCGCTGCAACTGGTGTTCTTCCTGGTGACTGTCCAGGGCACCCGCCTGGGTGATGCGACGGTCGCCGCCAACGCCCTGCTGCTCAATGGCCTGCTGCTGACCGCGCACGCCCTCGACGGACTGGCGCATGCCGTGGAAGCCTTGAGCGGGCATGCCATCGGTGCCCGCGACCGCAACGCGCTGCAGCGGGTGATGGTGGTCGCCGGGGGCTGGTCGCTGCTGGCCAGCGTCGCCTTCGGCTTGTTCTTCCTGCTTGGCGGCCATCTATTTATCCAGCTGCAGACCGACATTCCCGAGGTCCGCGCGACCGCGCTGATCTACCTGCCCTATCTGGCGGCGTTGCCGCTGATTGCGGTCTGGAGCTATCTGCTCGACGGGTTGTTCATCGGTGCAACCCGCGCGCGGGAGATGCGCAACAGCATGCTCCTAGCGGTAGGCCTGACGCTGCCACTGGGCTGGCTGCTGCAAGGGCTTGGCAATCACGGCTTGTGGCTGGCGTTTCTGAGCTTCATGCTGATGCGCGGCGTCTGCCTGGGCGTGCTCGCTCAGCGCCTGCAGCGCCGCGGAGCCTGGTTTAACATGGGCGCGCCGAGCACCACACACTCCGAAGGACACTGAACATGGCCTACGCCATCGCCGCCTACCTGCATTTTCTGGCGATATTCCTGCTCTTTGCCCTGCTGCTGCTGGAGCACCAGCTGTTCCGTCAGCCGCTGACGCTGGAGCGAGCGCGCAGCCTGTTCCGTATCGACATCGCCTTCGGTATCACCGCGGCGGCGGTACTGGCCAGCGGAGCGGCCCGGGCCATCCTCTATGGCAAAGGCCTGGACTACTACCTGAAGAACAGCCTGTTCCACGCCAAGATCGGCCTGTTCGTGGTGGTCGCGGTGCTCTCCATCTATCCGACCCTGACGTTCCTGCGCTGGCGCCCGGCCTTGTCCGCAGGCCAGGCACCGATCATCTCGGACAGCAGCGCCAGGTGGGTCAAGCTGACAATCCGCCTGGAGCTGCTGCTACTCCTGCTGATCCCCTTGCTGGCGTCGCTGATGGCACGGGGCTTTGGCGTAATGCCCGGCTGACGCCGGGCTCGCGGCTCAAGGCGTCAGATAGGACGAGCGCGTCAGCCCCAAACGTAACGCGTCGATGTACTGGGTGCGCTCCTTGGCACTCAGCTTCGCGCTGGCGACCTTGTCGCGGTAATAGGTCATCAGCTCCTCGGGCGACAGGTGCACGTAGCGCAGCATGTCCTCGATGGTGTCGTGGGTCTCGATGCCGGCGTGGTAGTAGCTGCCGTCCTCACGCTGATAGACGTTCACCGAGTCGGTATCGCCGAACAGGTTGTGCATGTCGCCGAGAATCTCCTGATAGGCACCGACCAGAAACACGCCGAGGAAGTACTCCTCGCCAGGCGCGACCTCGTGCACCGGCATGCTGCTTTCGATGCTCTGCTCGTCGACGTAGTGCTTGATCTTGCCATCCGAGTCGCAGGTCAGGTCCTGCAGCACAGCTCGCCGCACCGGCTCCTCGCTCAGCCGCTGCAGCGGCACGACCGGCAGGATCTGGTCGATCGCCCAGGTATCCGGAAGGCTCTGGAATACCGAGAAGTTGCAGATGTACTTGTCCGCCAGCTTGTCGTTGAGCTCGTCGAGCACCGCCCGATGCGAGCGCTGACGGGCCTTGAGCTGGTTGTACAGGCGTCGGCAGATGGCGAAGTAGCTCTGCTCGGCCAGTGCCTTCTGCGCCAGCGTCAGCTTGCCGGAGGCGTACTGCGCGCTGGACTCGCTCATGTAGTGGGTAGCGCGCCAGTAGGTCTCGGTGACCATTTCCGGGTCGGTCGGTCCGAGCAGGTCGGCCAGCGACTGCACGATCTCCGGCAGTTCGTCGTAGTTGTCGATCACCGGCAGCTCATCGTTGTGCCGCTCGACGTCGGTGACCTGCATGACCAACACCGCATGATGCGCCGTCATGGCACGCCCGCTTTCGGAGAAGATGTTCGGGTGCGGCAGCCCCTGTGCCTCGCAGAACTCCTTGAGCATGCCGACCACGGTACCGGCGTATTCGTCGATGTCGTAGTTGATCGAGCTGGCATTGCGCGAGTGGGTGCCGTCGTAGTCGACCCCCAGTCCGCCGCCCACATCGATGTAATCGACCGGCAGGTTCAACGCCCGTAGCTCGGCGTAGTAACGAATTGCCTCACGAAAGCCCTGACGATAGTCGGCGAGATTGGCGATCTGCGACCCCATGTGGAAGTGCAGCAAGCGAATGCCCTGGTCCATTTCTGCGGCGCGGAAGCGTTCGATCACCGAGAGCAGCTGCGCCGCGGACAGGCCGAACTTCGACCGCTCGCCACCGGTATCGGCCCACTTCGACGAAGCCAGCGACGACAGGCGCACACGCAGGCCGACCTGCGGGGTCAGCTTGAGCTCGTTGGCCTCCTCGATCACCAGTCCGACCTCAGACTCCTTCTCGATGACGATGAACACATTGTGGCCGAGCTTCTGCCCCATCAGTGCGAGGCGGATGAACTCGCGGTCCTTGTAGCCATTGCAGACGATGGTGCCGCCCTTCGGCGCCAGCGCCAGCACAGCCATCAGCTCCGGCTTGGAACCCGCCTCCAGGCCGATGGAAACGTTCTGCGTGGCGATGATGTTCTCCACCACCGCTTCCTGCTGGTTGACCTTGATCGGGTACAACGCGGTGTACTTGCCGGCGTACTCCATGCGCTCGATGTTGGCATCGAAGGCACCGGTCAGGCGCCGTACGCGGTCCTGCAGGATGCCGGGGAAACGCACCAGCAACGGCAGTGACAGCCCCGCCTCGCGTAATTGCTCGATCAGGCCGTTGAACTCGATCGGCTCGCCGCTCGGCCCTTGCGGGCGCACTTCGACATTGCCCTGGTCGTTGATTGCGAAATACCCAGCGCCCCAGTGGCGGATACCGTAGATGCTGCGGCTGTCGGCAGCGGTCCACTGGCTGCCGTCGTCTTTACGTGTGCGTCGTACAGGCATCAAGGCCTCCCGGAAGAAATTGAGTGTTTCGCAGCGAGCAGAACCGCGCGGCGAAGGCTATGCGGCTTCGACAGCCGATATGCGGAAAACGGCGAAAATCGGTGGAGGTGTCACATCGGTGCTCAGCCACCGGACTTCTTGGCCTTGAAGCCACGTTTGCTCAGCTCGTCGATCAGCAGCTGAACGTGATCGCCCTGAATCTCGATGACGCCATCCTTCAGCGCACCACCCGTGCCGCAGCGACGTTTCAGCGCGCTGGCCAGCTCCTTGAGTTCGGTCTCGGCCAAGGGAACGCCACTGATGGTGGTCACCGTCTTGCCGCCCCGCCCCTTGCTCTCGCGGCGCACCCGTGCAATGCCGTCGCCTTCGGGCACAACGCTTTGTTTGCAGATGCAACTACCCAGCGGTTGACTGCACTCGGGACAATGCCGACCGGTATCGGTGGAATAGACCAGCCCGCTCAGGCCGGCCAGGGAAGTGGTTTTCTTCGCCACACAAACCTCACTCGCCAATCTGGCTCTGCCTGGCAGAGCCGAAGTGCCGGCTAATTTACCAGCAATGCGAGTTGGTAGCAGAACAGAGTCCGGGCGACGCATATGAAACCCGGACTGCTCGTGAAACCGAAGTACCGCGAAGGGCCGATCAGCTCTTCTGATCGGCGACACGCCCGGCCGGTGCATAGGGCGATGGATCCACGATCGGCGCCTGCCCACGCATCAGATCGACAAGCAGCTGACAGGACGCCGGTGCCAGCACCAACCCGTTGCGGAAGTGTCCGCAGTTCAGCCACAGCCCGTCGAAACCGCTCACCTGTCCTATATAAGGCACGCCGTCCGGCGAACCGGGTCGCAGGCCTGCCCAGTGCTTGACCACTTGCGCGTCGGCCAGAGCGGGCAACAGCTCGATCGCTGTTGCCCTCAGGCTTTCCAGCGCGTCTTCGGTCGGCGTCTTGTCGAAGCCGACATCTTCCAGCGTGCTGCCGACCAGGATATGGCCGTCGCGCCGTGGAATCGCATAGCGCCGTTTGGCCAGCACCATGCTCGGCAGGAAGTCCTCGGCGCACTTGAATAGAATCATCTGCCCCTTCATCGGCTTGACCGGGGTCTCCAGCCCCAGCGTCGCCAGCAACTGTGCGCTCCAGGCGCCCGCAGCCACTACAACCTGATCCGCTCGCATCTCGCCCTGCGCCGTCTGCACGCCCACGATACGCGTACCGTCGCGGAGGAAACCCTCGACCGGGCACTGTTCGATCACAGTCACATTCGGCAGCTGCCGCAGCGCTTCGCGCAAGGCGCGCAACAGACGGGGATTGCGAATGTTGGCGACACCTTCCATGTAGACGGCGCGCTCGTAACCCTCACCCAGCGAAGGCACTGCCTGGCGCACGGTCTCCATCGACACCGACGTCAGCGGCCGGCCATAACGCTCAGCCCAACTCAGCGCCTCCGCCTCGTCATGTAGATCCAGCCAGTAAAGGCCGGTGACATGCACCTCGGGGTCCACCCCCGTCTCTTCCAGAAGCCGCTCGCCAAGCTGCGGATAGAAATCCTGCGACCAATGCGCCAGCGCCGTGACCGCCGGGCTGTAGCGCCACGGATAAAGCGGCGAAACGATCCCGCCGCCAGCCCAGGAGGCTTCGCGGCCGGCTGTGCCCGCCTCTAACATCACGACATCGCAGCCTGCCTGGGCCAGGCGATAAGCCGACAGCATCCCAATCACGCCCGCACCGACAATTACACTCTGCATTCTTCCCCCAATGAAAACGGGCCACAAAAAGTGGCCCGTTATATAACAACATTAAATCTTCACCAACAATCGGCGATCCCCTTGCCATTATTGCTGTTAAGTGCGCGTTCGCCCGCATGAGTGATCTCAAAGTTGCCGCATGCATCGGACGCCATCGACCCAGTACGGGTGGCGCGCAACCTGAAGGTCGTGGCCGTCGCAGCCACTGCCCCTATTTGATAGTTGACCGTCCCACTGGAAGGCACATCCACTTGGAATACCGCAGCCACCTCACCATCCGCTGCAAGATAGGTATTGTTCGCCGAGTAAAAACGCTCCAGCGCCTGCGCGCCACTCAGCAACGCCGCCTTGGCCTCCGCGCGCTTGCTCTTGCGGACGGACTCCGTATAGCTGGGATAGGCGATGGCGGCCAGTATGCCGACGATCGCCACTACCACCATCAACTCGATCAAGGTGAATCCCTGTTGGCGCTTCATTTGATTTGTCTCCACGACATACGGCCGGGGCTGCCGCCGCTACCTGATAGATCGAACTGATCGACTTCTCCACCAAGACCAGAGTTGTAACCGTAATCGGATCCATCTCCGAACAGATTACCCGGCGCATCCATCGTACCGTCCGGCAGCTTGAATCCACTGGGCGCGCATTGCGCAGTGCCGCAGCTGACGATGTCAGCCGAGTCAAAGTAGCGGTCATTGTTCACGTCGAACAAGCTATCTGCCAATCGCCCGCCGCTGAGCCCATCAACGCCCAGCAGCCAACTTTCCCCCCCGGACAGGCACGGATCGCTACGCGGGATAAAGGTGGTGAACAAGACCCGGTCCTTGGACAGCGATGGGGTTGCCACAATACGCTCGCCGTCCAGAGCCGCATCGCCGACACGCAGGTTGATATACCAGCCGTGATGCGTAGCCCAGTCGATTGGATTCTGCGTCAGCACGCGATACTGCTGGCCGCTGGACGTCGTCTCGTTGACGAATTGCTGTTCCAGCAGCTTCAGTTTTGATACTGCGTTGTTGCCGGAAAGGTCCCGGTCCCAGATGCCGTAGATCGTCTGCAGCGCGGTGTTCGTCTTATCGCCGGAGACCAGGTACTGACCGGTCCCGAACACCACCAGTCGCCCACTTTCGGGATGCTGCCTGACACGTACCTTGGCCGTGATCGGCTGCCGAGTGTCGGAGTTGCGTGCCTTGAACAACAGACTGCCGCTGGTCGACCATTGATTAGTGTTGCTGGAGCTCAGGTCGAACTTCCACAGGTTGCCCAGCAGGTCGCCCGCGTAGACATGAGTGACACGCCGGTTGGCATCGTAGAACGCCGTGGCGGTGGAAAGCCCGTTGGGCGCAGTACTGCCATCAGGATCAGTGGCGGGAATTTTTTTGATCACTTCTCCAGTGATCGAATCCACTACATAGAGCACTGCCTGACCTGCGTTGCTGTCGTAGCCGTTGCCGAAGATGGTGACGTAGCGATCACTCTGGCCGATCAGCATACGGGCCACTGTGGGCTCGCCGAACTGATAGCCGAGGTCGTTCCACGGATCGGTCGATAGATTCGTATCCGGCGCGGTGCGCTCCCATCTGATATCGGACTCATCGAACGACCGATCCGTCATGTCCAGAGCGAAGATACCCCGACCGCCATAGCCTAGCGCGCCGACCAGATAGGTTTTCCAGCCGTTGTCATATAGATCGCCCAGACCAAAGGAGCCATCGACGTAGAATTGATGGCTGTAATCCGACTCCGTCAGCGCCATCAGTCCGGGAGTGGCTCCGGGGCTGATGG
>CENV01054051.1_pt1 | contig 21356 bp, 23 predicted proteins | sample 530231 | NCBI WGS metagenome assembly CENV01 (sample SAMEA2619815, study PRJEB7988) | marine metagenome | biome: marine biome (ENVO:00000447); feature: surface water layer (ENVO:00002042); material: "saline water (ENVO:00002010), including plankton (ENVO:xxxxxxxx)" | depth 5 m | reverse complement strand
GTCCACCCGGTCGACGATGATGCGGAAACCGAACACGTCCATGATGTCCGCGAACGGCTTATGCTGTTCCTTCATCTTCTGGTAAATGCTGTACAGGTGCTTTTCCCGGCCCAGCACCCGCGCCTGGATGCCCTCTTCCTCCAGGCTGCGCTCGATACTGGATTTGATCGATGACAGGATCTCGCGGCGGTTGCCGCGCGCCGATTGCACCGCCTTGCCGATCAGCCGCGCGCGCATCGGGTGGATGTTGTGGAAGGCGAGATCCTCGTACTCCACGCGCATGTTGTACATGCCCAGCCGGAACGCGATCGGGGCGTAGATTTCCAGGGTTTCCGTGGCGATGCGCTTGCGCTTCTCGGCGCGCATGACGTGCAGAGTGCGCATGTTGTGCAGGCGGTCGGCCAGTTTCACCAGGATCACGCGGATGTCCCGGGTCATGGCCAGCATCATCTTGCGCAGATTCTCGGCCTGCTGCTCCGCTTTCGATTCGAACTTGATCTGGGCGATCTTGGAGACCCCGTCGACCAGCTCGGCGACTTCCTCGCTGAACGCCTCGGCGAGCTGCTCCTTGGTGACGCCGGTGTCCTCGATCACGTCATGCAGCATGGCCGCCATCAGCGAGGCGTAGTCCATGTGCATGTCCACCAGGATGTTCGCCACCGCCAGCGGATGCGTGATATAGGGGTCCCCGCTTCGCCGGTACTGGCCCTCGTGGGCTTTCTCGGCAAAATAGTAGGCGCGAACCACCTGCGAGATTTGCTCTTCCGTCAGGTAGCTGCGTAACCGTTTTTTCAGGTTGTTGATCGAGGGCAAGATTCCTCGCCACGCCGCCAGGGCGAATCGAAGTGAACGATAATTCCTAGCTTAGGTTTGGCGTGGTGATTTGTCTACGTTATCGCCGTGAGCGCTTGAAAAGGCAGGGGTTTTCGGTGTGAAAGGAGGACGCTATCAGGCCGACGTGAAGGGTGGGAGCGTCGGTCGGGCGATTCAGGATGCAGGATACAGGGTTCAGCGCGAATCCAGATTCGGGATGGCGGCGAAATCCGTGCCTCGCGTTTAAGCGTTAAGCGCGGTCCCGATCCGTTCCGGTTAAGAGGCGCTTGACCGCGCTGTATCCTGAATCCTGCATCCTGAATCGGCGCTTTATTCGCCGAACGACTGGGTCAGCATGGCCAGGTCGTCGACGTCCGCGCCCTGATCGGCGATCGGGTTCTCAACCGATTCGGAGGTCACTTCCCCCGCGGCGATCTCGCGCAGCGCCACCACGGTGGGCTTGTCGTTTTCCCAGGCCACGCGCGGCTCCTTGCCGCCGGTCTGCAGCTGGCGGGCGCGCCGGCTGGATACCAGAACCAGCTCAAAGCGGTTATCCAGGTTTTCCAGGCAGTCTTCTACGGTTACACGGGCCATGTCGATCTCCTATTGCGGGGGCGCGCACCTAGTGCGGCCCGCGATTCTACTGGGTTTCAGTACCGGACAACAAGTCGGCGAGCGTGGCCGCCTGGCGTACCGCCTGGCGGTCGGTGGTCAGACGGCGCGCTTCGACGATGGCGGCCAGCTCGTGCAGGGCCCGTTCGAAGTTGTCGTTGACCACCAGATAGTCGAACTCGCCGTAGTGGCTCATCTCTTCCCGGGCCCCGGCCAGGCGCTTCTCGATCACGTGGTCGTCGTCCGAGGCGCGGGTGCGCAGGCGCTGGGCGAGCGTCTTCAGGCACGGCGGCAGGATGAAGATGCTGGCCGCCTCCGGCAGCAAATGGCGGATCTGGGCGGCGCCCTGCCAGTCGATCTCGAGAATCACGTCCTCGCCACCGCGCAGGGTCTCCGCCACCCAGTCGGCGCTGGTGCCGTACAGGTTGCCGAACACCTCGGCGTGCTCCAGGAACCGGCCCTCTTCCACCATGCGCACGAAGGTCTCGCGGCTGGTGAAGTGGTAATTGACCCCCTCCACTTCGCCCTCCCGGCGCGGCCGGGTGGTGTGCGATACGGAGATACGCAGGCGGGGCAGCTTTTCCACCAGCGCCGCCACCAGGGAAGTTTTACCGGCGCCGGAGGGGGCCGACACAATATAGAGAGTGCCTTTGTCGGTCATACGCATGCGGTTCCTGTCTGCCGGGGTCTCACTGCCCGCGAAAACGGGCATTATAGGGGGAAGTCCGCGGCCCGTCATGGCCAAGCCCGAAGGAGACACCATGCAGGACAGCCCGATCACTGCCACCGTGGATTTCCACCGCGACGGTGTGCAACACGGTTTTCTCAAGCTGCCGCACTCCCACGACGACTCCGCCTGGGGCAGCCTGATGATTCCGATCACGGTGGCGCGCAACGGCGACGGCCCCACCGCCCTGCTCACCGGCGGCAACCACGGGGACGAGTACGAAGGCATCACCGCCCTGCTCAAGCTGGCCGGCCGCCTGCGCGCCGAGGACATCCGTGGGCGGGTGATCATCGTGCCGATGATGAACCACCCGGCGGTGCTTAACGGCACCCGCACCTCGCCGCTCGACAAGGGCAACCTTAACCGCGCCTTTCCGGGCAGCCCCACCGGCACGCTCACCCAGCGCATCGCCGACTATTTCACCCGCTATCTGGTGCCGCTGTGCGACCTGGCGGTGGATATTCATTCCGGCGGCCGCACCCTGGACCTGTTGCCGTTCGCCGCCACCCACCGGCTGGCCGACGCCGACCTGGCGCGCCGCTGCCTGGAAGGCGCCCGTGCGTTCGGCGCCCCCAACACGCTGCTGATGGCGGAGCTGGAAGGCGACGCGCTGTACGACACCGTGGTGGAGGCCCAGGGCAAGGTGTTCATCAGCACCGAGCTGGGCGGCGGCGGCACCACCACGCCGGAGACTGTGGCGCTGGCGGAGCAGGGCGTGGATAACGTGCTGCGCTGGGCCGGTATCCTGGACGGCGGAGTGCCGCCGGCGACCACCCGCACGCTGAAAATACCCGACAGCGCCCACTATCTGCAGAGCGAACACGCGGGCTTGCTGGAGTTCGCGATCAATCTGGGGGACGCGGTAAAAGCCGGAGAGCCGATCGCCCGGGTTCACAGCCTGGAGCGCACCGGCGCCCATCCCACCGAGTATCACGCGCCGGTGGACGGCATCCTCATCGGCCGCCGCCACCCGGCCAGGGTCGCGATGGGCGACACCTTCGCGGTGCTGGCGGTGCCGTTGTAGTCAGGCACTGGCGGGGAGCAGCAGGCCCCGCAGTTCGGTGTCGTTGGTGATCAGTTCCGCCAGCGTGTAGCCGTCCAGCACCTGCAGAAACGCCTCCTGCGCCCGGCCCAGCACTTTTTTCAGGGTGCAGGCCGGGTCGATCGGGCAGGACGAATTCTCCCCGAAGCATTCGAGCAGCTTCAGATTCTCGGTCTGCCTGACCACCTCGCCCACCGAGATCCGTTCCGGGTCGCCGGCCAGCACCAGGCCGCCGCCGCGCCCGCGCAGGCTCTTCACATAGCCCAGCCGCGTCAGTGTCTGCGCCACCTTGGCGATGTGGTTCGCCGAGATGCCGTAGCTCAGCGCGATTTCCTGCACCGTGGCCGGGGCCTTGTCGCGGGACAGCCCCAGATAGATCAGCAGACGCAGGGAGTAATCGGTGTGGGTCGTCAGTTGCATAAAGTCGTTGACCGCTTTTAAAGAGGTATATAGTATTCCTGTTTAAAAGAGGTATGTAAAACGCCTCTTTTAAGTCCGGAAAAACAGGAGACCTGGAATCATGCTGACCGCCGATCAACTCGCCGTTATCAAAGCCACCGTGCCGGTGCTGCAGGAACACGGGGAAACCCTCACCCGCCATTTCTACCAGCGCATGTTCGAGCACAATCCGGAAGTGCGCCCCTACTTCAATCCGGCGCATCAGCGGTCCGGGTCTCAGCAGCGCGCCCTGGCCGGCGCCATCTGTGCCTACGCCCAGCACGTGGACAACCCGGCGGCGCTCACCGACGCGGTGGAGCTGATCGCGCAGAAGCATGTGTCGCTGGGGATTCGGCCGGAGCACTATCCGATCGTCGGCGAGAACCTGCTCGCCTCGATCAAGGAAGTGCTCGGCGACGCCGCCACCGACGACATCATCGACGCCTGGGCGGCCGCCTACGGCGCCCTGGCGGACATCTTCATCGGCCGGGAGGCGGACATTTACCAAGAGCAGGAGCAGCAGTTCGGCTGGCAGGGCTTCAAGCCGTTCGTGGTGGCGCGCCGCGAACCGGAGAGCGACAACATCACCTCCTTCTACCTGCGGCCCGCTGACGGCGCCGCGCTGCAGCCGCACAAACCCGGCCAGTACATCACCCTGCGCGTGGACGTGCCCGGCGCCGGCCCGGTGATGCGCAACTACAGCCTGTCCAACGCGCCCGGCGACCAGCACTTCCGGATCAGCGTCAAGCGCGAAGCGGCGCCGGTGGACGGCGCCCCGGACGGGGTCTGCTCCAACCACCTGCACGCCAACCTGAAAGAGGGGGACCACGTGGAGTTGGCGCCGCCGGCCGGAGAATTCGTGCTCGATACCCGGGAGCAGGACGCGCCGGTGGTGCTGATCGCCGGCGGTGTCGGCATCACGCCGTTGCTGTCCATGCTGCACCAGTGCCTGGCGGCGTCGCCGGCCAGCCGTCCGGTGACGCTGATCCAGGGGGCGCTGAACAGCCGGGTGCACCCTTTCCGCGGCGAAGTGCAGGCGCTGGCCGCCGCGCACCCCAACCTGCAAGCGCATGTACGCTATAGCGACCCGCTCGCCGGTGACCAGCCGGGCCAGGGTTACCACAGCAACGGCCTGATCGACGACGCTCTGCTCGACGAGCTCACCGTGGACGGCGCCCACTATTACTTGTGCGGTCCCGAGCCCATGCTGCGCCATGTCCACGCCCTGCTGGGCCGGCGCGGCGTGCCGCTGGCGCGCATCCACTACGAGTTCTTCGGCCCGGCGGCGGCTCTGGCGGCCTAGTCGCCGCAGAACAGGTCGTGCAGCACCTCGATAATGCGGGCCGCCCGGGCGCCCTGCAGGGAATAGTAGATCGTCTGCGCCTCGCGGCGGGTCTGTACCAGACCGTCGCGACGCAGCACCGCCAGATGTTGCGAGATCACGGACTGACTGCCTTCAACCCGGGCGTTGATCTCGCCCACCGTCATCTCGCCCTCCACCAGCATGCAGAGAATCAGCAGCCGCTTCTCGTGGGACAAGGACTTGAGCAGGCGGGCGGCGTCGGCGGCATGCTCGGCCATGGCTTCATCGGGCTTTGGGGGGCTGCTTTTACGGCGTGTGTCGGTCATGGCATCGCTTCAATGATTTGACCTCAAAATAGCATTAGGCATACTTAATGTAAATTTCACTATATTAGATTTGACTAATAAAAGAGCGCGAACTATAAAGAATGAAATGGATGTCACCCAGGAGGTTTTCATGGCAGCCGCGCAACGCCCCCAGGTTCGCTCCTTTCTTCACGAGCCCTCCTCCACCTTTTCCTACGTGGTCTGGGACCCGGACACCCGCCGCGCCGCGGTGATCGATTCGGTGCTCGACTACGAAGCCGAGTCCGGACGGCTCGGCACCGATACCGCCGATGAACTGATCCGTTTCGTGCGCGACCAGGGGCTGGAGGTGGAGTGGGTGCTGGAAACCCATGCCCACGCCGACCACCTGGCCGGTGGCGCCCATGTACACCGGCAATTGGGCGGCACCACTGGCATCGGCGTCGGCATCCGCCAGGTACAGAAACACTTCAAGGAGGTCTACGGCTTCGAGCGTGGCTTCCAGGCGGACGGCACGCCCTTCGAGCACCTGTTCGAGGATTTTGAAAGCTTCCGAGTGGGCAATATCGAGGCCCGCGCCATCCCCACGCCCGGGCACACCTCGGACCACCTGACGTACCGGATCGGCGACGCTATCTTCGTCGGCGACACCCTGTTCATGCCCGACGGCGGCACTGCCCGCTGCGACTTTCCCGGCGGCAGCGCCCACACCCTGTATCAGTCGATCCAGCGGTTGTTCGAGCTGCCCGACGACACCCGCCTGTTCGTGCTGCACGACTACCGGCCCGGCGGTCGCGACTACCGTTACGAAACCACCGTGGGCGACCAGAAGCGGGACAATATCCATGTGGGCGGCGGCCGCTCCGAGGACGACTTCGTCAAGCTGCGTACCGAGCGCGATGCCACCCTCGGCCTGCCCGATCTGATTATCCCCTCGGTGCAAATCAACGTCCGCGCCGGCCACACCCCGCCCGCCGACGACAACGGCCGGCGCTACATCAAAGTGCCCCTGAACCACCCGGAAGGGTTCTCCCAGACCGCGCAAGACGAGGAGCTGCCGGTATGACCATCGTTAACTTCACCCCCTGGGCCGGCCTGATCGGCGGTCTGCTGATCGGCGCCAGCGCCTCGCTGCTGCTGTGGCTCAACGGTCGCATCGCCGGCATCAGCGGCATCGTCGCCGGCGCCACGGTGGAGCCCGGCGGCGACAGAGCCTGGCGCTGGCTGTTCCTGGCCGGCCTGCTCGGCGGCGCGGCCCTGGCGTTCTGGCTGGTCCCCGGCAGTCTCGCCTTTCAGTCGGACATGCCCTGGCCGGTATTTCTGGTGGTCGGCCTGATTGTCGGTTTCGGCACCCGGCTGGGCAGCGGCTGCACCAGCGGCCACGGTGTATGCGGCCTGGCCCGGCTGTCGCCGCGCTCGCTGGCCTCCGTGGCCACTTTCATGGCCACCGGCATCCTCACCGTGTTCGTGATCCGGCATTTACTGGGAGTGGGCGCATGAAGAAGAATATCGCCGCGTTGATCGCCGGCCTGCTGTTCGGTCTCGGCCTGGCCATCTCGCAAATGACCAACCCGGCCAAGGTGCTCAACTTCCTGGACATCACCGGCACCTGGGACCCCACCCTGGCGTTCGTCATGGGCGGCGCCGTGCTGGTTACCCTGATCAGCTTCCGCTTTATCCTCAAACAGGACCGGCCGTTGTTCGAGGGCCAGTTCCATCTGCCCACCCGCAGCGATATCGATGGCCGCCTGCTCGGCGGCGCGGCCCTGTTCGGTATCGGCTGGGGCCTGGCCGGCTACTGCCCCGGCCCCGGCATCGCCGCGCTGGTGATGGGCCTGTGGGAGCCGGCGTTGTTCGTAGTGGGCTTGCTGGTGGGGATGTGGGGGTTCCGGCGATTGCCGGCATAGAGCCGCCGGCGATCATTCGATATTCTGAATCTGCTCGCGCATGAGAATATGAATTTACTTATTAATCATGAGCTTATGAGGATTATCATTTTGATTATGGAGTGCTGCCCACCATGCTGCCCACCACCCTGTCGGGCTTGAATGCGGCTCCAGAAGCGCCTGCCCACCTAGAGCTTACCGCTCCACTCATCGTAGGCGGCCTCGATTAGCTGTTCCGCGAGTTCGTAACGCTTAAGTCCCTTGGCCCGGGCCATCTTCGTCAGTCTATCGTGGACATGTTGCTGCATCGGCATGTAGCGCTGCTTTCGGGTGCCAGCGGAGTCCCTATACTTCTTCTGACTCCAGCTCTTGCGCATCTTGTCGATGAAGGCCTTTCTCTCCAGCGGGTGATGGAAGGGGTGGATATCCAGAATGGCAAGTACGGCCAGGCGGGGCAAGTGGATAAGTACGGTCTGAAGGAATGGTGGGTGTCCGAGTTTCTGGACAACATAATGGCGTGCCCAACTTAGCTGGCGGTCATTGTTTAACGACAGCCACTTTGTTTGCTCGTCTGGCGTTCTTATCTGTAGCCACTTTTTGTGTAGCTCCCGAAGGCGGGCGATCTTGTCGGAGGTCCCTTCGGGGAGCAGGTCAATGGTTAAGATGAGCTCTCGATGCCATTCGCCAGAAAAGTATTCCGAAATAAGATCGCTTCGCCCGATTTCATTTGCGATATAAACAAGGAGGCGGTAGTCCTGGGCGTCGATCCATTGGATCGTTTCTGATCCAACCAAGCGCTCATCGACAGCCTTTAAGGCCTTTTCGAGTAGGCTCTTCGGATAGTCGTCTCTGGTGAGAAGCTCCTCCAACCCTGCATCAAGGTTTTCTTCTGGCGCCCTGGCCCCGCCGTGAAAGATGGCGCGTGACATAGACGGCAGCCAATGCCATAGCCACCGCTTCTGACGCTTGTTCAGTTTTCTTATCCTATCGAACCCTTCTATTTCATCCGCATCTCTGATTACCGCCATCAATCACCCTGCTTATTTCCTGGTATTGGCTATAGACTCATGAATAAATACTATCATAGAAAGTTATGTCGAAATAACAGTAGCGTTACGTATAGAATCTATAGTAGATGATTATCTTTCCTTGCCCGCTTTTTACGGGCGTTTGAGGGTATTCTGAGCCCTCGTTTCTGTTACTCGACGCACTGCTAAGTCTGCTATCTGCCCATAGAGGTGGCAAGGCGTAACTCGTTCAGCAGTCCGTCGGCAGGGCGAAGCGAGGGAGATAGTCGAGAGGTATGCCATTGGGAGGCCATTGGACCGGTCATTCCGAAACGGAATCTCAACGCCCTCAAGCTCAGCCAGGTAGAACAAGCATGCTTTTATATGCGAGTGAGTGTGTGCTTACTTTCGTGCACGTCGGCCCTGGCGGCATGGGCATTGAGGTTTAATTTGTTATTCCAGGGGTGTCGGTATAGTAGTATGGGCGATGTGCGAATATGCAATATCGCAACCGCGAAGCAAGGTTGCGGACGGAGGCCGAAAACGAGTTAAAAGTGACGGCATCGCCGCTCCTATGAACCCATTTCATAGGAGTAGCTTCATGGACCGTCACCCCGACAACTCCAACCTCAGAGTCACCAATTCATCAGACTGGGAAGGGCTGCCCTTGCTCCCCAGGCATGGGCCCTACGTCATCGAGTACCTCGACAACATCCTTATGACGCTTAAGGATGCCTTGGAGGACTACCCTCGTACGATCGTGCTACGTTTTGATCTGCGCTTCCCTTCTTTCCGCCAGCATGCCGAGGATGCCATCACCCGGTTCTTCCGCTCTTTGAAAGCGCAGATTGACGCTGATCAGAGCCGTAAGGCCAAGGTGGGCCGGCGCCGCTTTTCATGCCGGGTCCGCTACGTATGGGCAGCGGAACGAGACCGGTCCTCTTTACCGCACTACCACGTGGCCATCCTGCTCAATAAGGATGCTTACCATTCGCTGGGCCGTTTCCCCACCTCAGAAAGCCTGGGCGGAGATTCGGTCGAACCTTTCGGCTCCGGTATGGCGGATAGGATCGTTCGGGCTTGGGCGCGGGCGCTTCGCCTGGATCCAGCGTCCGCCGTGGGCTTGGTTCATTTTCCGGACAACGCCGTCTACCACATCAACATGAACGGCGCCGCCCTGTTCGAGCAATATACGGCGGCTTTCAGACGCCTGAGCTACCTGGCCAAGGCCAGAACCAAACGCTACGGCGAGGGAAGGCAAAGTTTTCGGTGTTCGCGGCCAAGGCTGGTTCCTCTGGCTGTCGACGACAGTAATTCTCCACATACTCAACCCATCGCATGAGCAATCAGGAGGAAGCACTCATGCGAATCATGCGTATGTCAGAAGTGATCAATACCACCGGCCTCTGCCGGTCCTCAATCTATAACCGGATGGCCGAAGACGGCTTCCCCCGGCCAGTTCCCCTGGGTGGTCGCACCGTGGGCTGGGTTGCCGACGAAGTTCATGACTGGGTGGAGGCCCGCATTGAAGAGCGGGACCAACGCCTCGACGCCTGCAGGATTCAACCTTAGATATCCCCTCACCCGCCCCGATACACGACCTGTTCGTCCGATCAGTCTTCACCCTCGACCGTCGACCGCCTAAGCTCTGCCCCCGACAGGACGTCGTTTTGGGGGGAAGTTGTGTACGACATCATCGGGGATATCCACGGTCACGCCGGGCCGTTGAAGCGGCTGCTGGATCGGCTGGGCTATGTGGAGTCCGCCGGCGTATGGCGCCATCCAACCCGTCGCGCACTTTTTCTGGGTGATTACATCGACCGGGGGCCGGAGCAGGTAGAGGTGGTCCGCATCGTGCGTGCGATGGTGGATGCCGGCGAGGCGCTGGCGATCATGGGCAACCATGAATTCAACGCCGTGGCTTGGGCCACGCCTGATCCGCACCAGTCCGGCGCCTATCTGCGCCCACATTCCGCCAAGAACCGGCACCAGCACAGGGCATTTCTGAACCAGGTGGAAGAGGACTCCCGCCTTCACCACGAGATGCTGGACTGGTTCCGTACCCTGCCGCTCTACCTGGACCTCCCGGAACTGCGCGCCGTGCACGCTTGCTGGCACCCGGAGCAGCTCGACCGCCTCAGGCCCTATCTGGACGGTAGTGGTCGGTTACGCGCCGACGCTTGGATCGCCGCCGCGACTAAAGGGAAGCCTCTGTTCGAGGCGGTGGAAACGGTGCTTAAAGGGCTGGAGGTGGAATTGCCGGATGACGCGGCCTTCCAGGACAAGGACGGTCACCCCCGTCGCGAGATCCGCACGCGCTGGTGGCAAGACTCGCCTGCCAGCTATCGCGACCTGGCTTTGGTTCCCGAGGCCACCCTGCCCAGCATCCCGGACACGCCCGTCGCCGATGGGGAGCTGCCCGGCTACGACGGCGAAAAGCCGGTTTTCATTGGTCATTATTGGTTGCGTGGCGAGCCGCGTCCGCTCACGGCGGACGTGGCTTGCCTCGATTACAGCGTCGCCGCCCGGCAAGGGGGCCGGTTGGCGGCGTATCGTTGGGATGGCCGCCGCCCGTTGCGCCCGGAAGGGTTCGCCTGGGTGGAGGCCCAATAAACGCCACCGGGAAGGTGGCAAATGGAAGTTAATACGACAAAAAGGAGAAAAGGGATGAACGTAAAGAAAGCGCTTTTAACCGCACCGCTGGTGACGGTGCTGGCGGCCTGTGGAGGGGGAAGCAGCGACGATTCGGCCGGCATGCCGGTGACCCCGGCGGATCCGGCTCCCGAAGGGTTCTATGCGGGAACCAGCGATATCGGCGCTCAGCTTCTCGGGGTGGTCCTGGATAACGGTGACTACTATGTCCTCTATGGCGAGGACGTTGGCGGCGTGTATGAACTTGAAGGGGTTGTTCAAGGCCGGGGCACCGCTCGCGGTGGTCGCTTCACTTCCTCAAACGCCCGAGACTTCAATTTCTTGGATGGTCAGGTATACCAGGGAAGTCTGGATGCCACGTTCACCCGGCAGCAGAACCTGACTGGCAAGGTCGTGGAAGACGGTACAGGCCAAGAGGTCGGCTTCAGCCTGGCCTATGACGACAGCTACGAGCAGACCCCGGACCTGACGGAGGATGCGGGCACCTATCAGGGCACGGCCCTGAACCCGGCCGGGCAGAGTGGCGCACAGGTTGATATCGACTCACAGGGCAACTTTTTCGGTGAGGATGACTTCGGCTGTCGGTTCGAAGGCGCGGTGACGCCCCGCGAAAGTGGTGATGTGTATGACCTGAGCGTGACCTTCGATGGTGACGTCTGCACCTATGATGTGGAAACCCTTAACGGCATCGTGATTGCGCAGGATGGCGAATTGATCGCCGTGGCGCCCAATGCGGCTCGCACCGGCGGAATCTTCTTTATCGGCACCCAGGCAATTTGATTGGCTAACAAAAAGGGCCCCGGCTGAAACCGGGGCCCGCTATACCGTCAGATGGTCCGTAGGTCGCCTTTAGTGGTAGACGGTGAAGACGCCCCGGTTTTTGCTATCCCGAACACTGAGCCGCACCAGGGTCATATCGAGTCCGCTGAAACCGGTCACGGCGTCCGCGAAATCAAAAACGGCTTCCTCCGCCAGCACACCCAGACCTTCCTTGTCGATTTCCACGCTATCGCGTGAGCTTACATCAGCCAGGTACAGCTCCGCCGAACTCAGGAAATTCCCTTCTCCGAGCGACCATGCCAACGGCAGGGTGTCGTCTCCCATGGCCAATTCCGCAAGAGCCGCCTGGCTCTCACCGGTCAGAGCCGGGAAAGTCACCGAGCCGGTGTCCGCGAACAGGGGCGCACTCAGCGCCAGGTCCGGGTACGAGCCGCCATCGGCCGGTACGGTGGACGCCTTGTCGGTATACAACTCAAGGCGATAATCGCCGTTAAGGGCCCGTTGCTCGGCGCGTTCTGCCTCGGACAGAGGCCACATATTGGTGCCGATACCGTCGACGCATTCGCCATCGGCGGTGTGGCTCAGCCACGACGGTGAGCCGTCGCACTGAACGAAGCGCATCACCTCGGTCTCGGTACCGTCATCCGCCACCGCGTACAAGACGGCGCTCCTGATACCGTCGTTCCAGTCGTCCTCCGGGCTCAGGTTGAGCTGAATACCGTACTCGGTGATGGTCTCTCCCGTAGCGAGGCCGACCTGACGCTGTGCGTAGGGATCCAAACTGAAGTGGTGGGCGCGTTGGTCCCCGTAGAACACCCAGCTTCCGTCCCGCATCTGCTTCACCGGCAGAGTCATGGGATCCGGCGCGCCCTCTTGATAGACCCAGGTGGTTTCCACAGTACAGACAACGGCGTTGCAGCCGGCGATCTGGACGCCCTTAAGAACATCGCCGCCGTGGCGTTGATGGTCCGCCACGGCGAAGGACGCGTAGTCGCTGGCGGACTCGCCGCCGTGTAGGAAGCCGGCGCCGAAATATTCTTCAACCAGTGCGGTCGAGCCGGTCCCGCCCGCTACGGCGGCGTTGAAGTCGGCGAACAGCGTCTTGATGCCGCTCAGATCCAGCCCGGCCGCGTCTTCGATAGCACTTGTGTCTTCCAGGGTGGATTCCCCACTGTTCTCGCTCAGCGCGCCGCTGCCGTTATCCACCACCAGCTTCTGGTCGGGCTCGCTTTTCACGGTGAAGGTGACCGTAAGCGCGCCGCCGGCCTGCTCCACCGTGGTGACATCCACCAGGTCCAGCAGCAGATCCAACCCGGTATGGTTGGTCTCCATCTCACCGTTCAGCAGGCTGATGGTGGTGTCCGCTCCCACAGCAGTGATCAGATCCTGGATAGCGGTCCGGAGCGCCAGCTCGGCGTCTTCCAGCGTGCCATCGACCAGATCGTCAGGGCCGGTTTCCCCGGCGGGCTTGTCGGACGCCGCCGCGACAACGCTGTTGGTTAGCGGCGTCACGTTCACCGTCAGGGTTTGTCCTTCCTCGGGCGCCTCTGTGGAGGCACTGCGCAGCACCACCGGCGCACCGCCGGCATTGGCGCCCCGCAGGGTGAGCGTGTACGGCGCCGCGAGCCCGGTCACGTCCAGGGTGTAATGGCCCTGCTCGTCCGTGGTGGTGCTCAGGTCGCAGGGCTCGGACGCGGCGGTCCCGGCCTGCCGCAGGCAAAGGGTCGCGCCGGTAATCGGCGCGCCGGTGGCGGCGGTGCCGCTCAGGTGGCTGGCGGAGTCGCCGCCGCCGGTGGCTGGAGCGCCACCGCTACTGCTCCCGCCCCCGCAGGCGGTCAACCCCAGAATCAAAGCTGAAATGGCCGTGGTGATGGCCGGTATTTTGATATTTAGCATGGTGTGGTCCGTATTCCATTCACGGTTAGTGGAAAGAAGGCGTCCTTCTTCGAGAACAGCGTTAAGGGGAATACTCTCCCTCTCGCCCGTCATCGGCGGATGCCCCCAAGGCTTTAGGCGCCCTTTTGGGCGCCATGGCGCTCGCAATGGAGCGAAGTTCACAATCCCCAGACCTAAAAAGTATGGATATTCCGTACACTCTAAGTCAACATAAGCCATACGACAGCAGTTGAGGGTATCCGTACTTTGAGGGGGCTGCTGACCATCGAGGCCCTCTCATGTCTGGTTTCCAGGAACGTCTGAAGTCTGCTCGACAGCGGCTGGGTTTGACCCAGGAGGCGCTTGCCGAGGAGTTGAACGTCACCAAAGCGTCCGTCTCCGCGTGGGAGACGGGCCGGGAAAAGCCGGGATTCCGGCTGTTACCCAGGCTGCGGATAGTGCTCGGCACTTCATTGGACGATCTGATCTGCGGCGGCGATACCGACGGAGAGCCGCCGGAGGGCGACCGATTGGTCGCTCGCAACGATGATGAAACGACCTTGTTGAAGGCCTACCGCAAGCTGCCCTCTAAACGCCGACGGGCGCTATTGGACCTACTGGGTAAACCCTGATTTGTCCGGCGCTGTTATCGGGCTAGCACGGCTATTTTCAGCCCGGTACCGGTTCACCAGGTCGCGGATTAGCGCGTCGGCCTCGTCGTCATCGGGCAGTCGGCCTTCGTTCAAAATCAGGTGATAGCCCAGAAGCTCACCGAAATGCGCGATGACCTCGTGTTCATAGCTGCCATCAGAACGAGATAGTTGAGGTAAGAATGACCGGCTGTGCAGCCAGATTCGTTCCAGATAACGACAACACTCCTGGAGCAATTGGAACGGGCTGCCGTCCCAATGACGCATGACATCTTGGCGCCGCTGGCGGTTTCTGGTTGACGTCATCAAGCCTTCGTAAAGAAAGGCACCCCATACCGCTGCAATAAAGCCCGGCAGAGGTTGATCCTTCGGATTAAGGGCACAAAGCATGGCTATTCGTCCTCTAACACTCGTCGGCGTTTGATCTAATTACCGCCGGTACTGGCGGAACTTTCGGAGGTCGGTCTCGCTCCACCTCTATGGCTTGAGTATGCAGAACATGGCGACAATGGCTGTCGTCAAAGAAAACAAAGGATTTGGGGGTGGAACGCACCATGGCGGGGACTGCGTCCATTAGTAATAAGACATTCCGGATGCTGGCGTTGCTTCACGCATTGCCGAGAGCACCGAGAAAAGCCACCAGTGCAGAGCTGCACCAGAAACTTTCCAACGGCGGGCACCAGATCACCAAGCGCTCCGTGGAGCGCTATCTGGATGAGCTCGCCAGCTCCTGGGAATTCGGTGCTCTGGTCCTCTGTGACGACACTTCGCAACCTTACGGTTGGTCAATCAATTCCGAACGAAGCCTCTCTATCCCCGGCATGGACGCTCAAATGGCGGCTACCTGGGATCTGGTACACCGCTACCTCAAACCGCTCATGGCCAAAGACGCCCTGGACAAACTCGCGCCGGTCTTCCGCGAAGCCCGGGGATGGTTTGATAAGCATCGCCCGGCGGGCAAGCGCTATTGGTCCGACAAGGTCGCCTATGTCCCCCGTGGGTTCGCCCTGCAGCCAGCCCGTGTGGAGCCGGGGGTCGCGGACGTTGTGTACGACGCCTTGCACCGCAACCGTCAAATGGATATCTGGTACAAGGACAACCAGGAGCCTCAACGCGTCCATCCCTACGCCCTGGTTGATCGAGGCGCGGTGCGCTATCTGATCGTACGTTTCTGGCACTACGACGATTACCGTCACCTCGCGCTGCACCGGCTAAGAAAAGCCCGGACTCTCGACCAGGAGGTGGATAACGCCGAGGCGTTTGATCTGGATCGATACCTGCAAAGCAGCAAGATGAGCTTGCCCTACGGCAAGAGAATTAGAATGGTGCTGCGGTTCAAAGGGCGCGCAGGAGAGCACCTTCACGAAACGCCAATCAATGGTACGCAGCGCCTGCAAGAACTCGATGCGGGCACGCGGTTGGAAGTCGAGGTCGAGCACACTCAAGAGCTCGTTTGGTGGATCCTGGGTTTCGGCGCGCAGGTGGAGGTGGTTGCGCCCCAGGACCTAAGAGATGAGGTCTACAAAGAAGTACTTGAGGCATATAAAATCTATTGCGATTTCTGAGTGAGGCCTGGCCGTCGAGTAATCTACGACAGCTACTGTCGTTCGGTGAATATAGAATATAAATATCTGTTTTGCGGCATTTGGCCGCGATAGCAAAGAATTCGAGTGGGTTTTATTTGAAAAGCTAAGTGAGGGGAAAATGCTACCATTAATTGCAGCTTTCGGTGTTGGGGCGTTGGCGTATAAAGCTTACGGGAAATACCAGGATGGCAAAACCAGTTCCGAGAGAACGCATCAGTACAAAAAACCAATGTCGCCGCAAGAGAAAAATCTACAGATATTCAGGGCTGCGTTGTTCGGGTCAGCAATTCACTCAGACGGTGTTTTGCATGGTGACCAAAAGGTGATACAGGAAAACTATCTGAAGTCGATTAAAGAAGAGTTCTCTGATGTTGATGACAACTTTATTAGTAAGGCGAAGAGCCTGCTTGATAGAACGGTGCCATTCTCTGAGTTAAGAAATATTCTCGAGTCAGTCGATCAGAGAACTGAGGGGTTCGCCAACCTAAGAGCCAATGTGGACGAAATTGTTAGAACAGACTCAATAGTTGTGGATGAAGAGCGGGCCTTTTTATTCAAGTGCGAGCTTTTGTTTGAAGGGATTCTGGATGCCCCCATATTCAAGCATAAGCTTCATATCGAAGAAGACGATATTGATACTGAGTATTTAAGATACTTGAGCAGCGAAGACGTCCGGCTGGAGTTTCCGGAAACACCGGTCTCCGCCTTGCGCGATGGTGTGCTTTATACCGTTCATCCATCTAATAACAAGGAGCTAATTCCCTTTGATGGCCTGCTCAGTGATGGGTTCGCTACGAGCAAGCATGCTGAGCTTATTAATGCAGCCAGAGAGGCCGGCGCGAGCCGCATAAGAATAGAAGTGGCATCATCCCAGTCTGGGCAAGGTTCGCAAGCGGGCGGATCGAAGCTTAAGGTAAAGGTTGCTTCGCGTGATGATGAATCGCCCGGACATGAGGGAAACATCGGTGGCAAGAAGCTTTCTAATGACTTCCATAGCCTTGATGAAGGGGAATTGATCGAGTACACGTTTGAAGGCAGTCGAGCGGGTGGCTTTTTTAACTTCAATGGTGCAACTGCGGATGATGTTCTATCTCGCTCCCGATGGTTAAGAGATGACGACAATTTGGTAACTCTGGTCAAGGGTTTCTTTAGTAAGAACAAAGTGCTCTCGTATGAATTTGTGGCGGACTACCAGGCTGTTGGGAAAGCAATGAGAATGGGGGAGTTGGCTGCAAAATGTGGGTTCCCCTGTGTCAAGGCTAGTCTGTCCTCACATAACGAAGAGAAGAGTGAAGCTATGATGAAAAAGAGACTTCGGTATCACGTTGAGTTCTAGCCGTGAAATTAAAGTGCCGGTTATCACAGGTGAGGATGTGGTCGCCGGCGTTAGGCTTCAACAAAACTTTTTGATCGACGGAGACATGGGCTTAATTGCACAAGTTTGGAACGATGATGCCGGGTTTATCGAAAGTCGTAATCACTTCCGATATCAGGGATGAGCTCCTCGATAGGTGAGATTTTGCAAGAGAAAATATCGCCTTTGAAGGTGAAGTCGGATGCTCTTATTCCGCACCAAAAAAGCGCCAGATCTTTGTCCCCTGTGCATAACAAAATCTTTTCGTTAGGAAATAGTCCGAACAAGCGCATTAGTATTTCAAGTGAGCGCAAGTCTGATAGGGCGTTATACGCATCCGAGGGTGAATATTGTTGATTTGAGAATTTCAGAAGCCGCCTGGCTGGACTCTTCCCGTTGGGTACCGCAATCGCACTCAAAGCGGCAATGACCACTAAAGAGTGTTTTGGTATGTCGTAGCTGTTAGCTGCGATTAGCACTTGCTTCCAGGTTTCTTGGCGCCGTTTCGAGTTAATCGGAGAGCGGAACTTCGGAGCTATGCTGGTTAGAAATTGCCCTTTTCTGGCCAGGTCAATACTGGAATCACGAACTATTCCAAGGGCCCCGCGCAGGCCACCAGATCTGTCTGGTACCAGTTCCGCTTGGGGAAGTGCCGATTTAATTTTGGATCTGGCCTCGTCAAGCTGTTGCTCAATGAGATCAGGTGTAGGGATTGTGCGAATGTTGCTTTCTATGGCAAACAGCAAAGGGTTAATTCGTACAGGGTGATCGGCAAAAAAATCCAAGAAGTCTTTGTCCTCTTTTCGTTTTGCTCCTCCTGAAAATCTCGCCTTTAATTCACTAATTGTACATCTGTCGGGCAATACAGTTATATTATTCTGAAGTGCAATCCCTGCGGGAAGCCACCCACCTTTGACTAGGCCTATAGTTTTAGACGAATAGAGGGTCTCAAGCATAGTAGCGGCTGATGCAAAGTCGCCGGCTTTTACTTCCGGTATGTTGCTCTCAGAGATGCTCGCGTTCTCCCATCTGAGCGGTATCGTAACTTTATTTCCCGATTTCAGGGAAGAAAGATGGACGTATTGAAGCGGCTTAAATTCGACGTCAGAGAAAGAAGCAGTACGGCCTGTATGGGATCCAGTATCGTCGGTTTCAACAAACTTCAGTATCTTCCCTGACCGTTCTTCTTTGGGCTTGTCGTTTTTAGGCTGTCTGGGTGGCGGTTTCATAAGTTCAGTTTGGACCTTTGGAAGCTGATGGTTAAACTTCCGAACGGTTGGCTATGGGTAAACCAGAGGCTGCCTGATTGATGTGTTGAGGTCCATACTCTCGGTCCCGTTTATGTGGCAGGTTGTTAGGTTTCAATCTGCCATGGTTACCCAGCGCTGAACTCCTTCCATGTTACTGATAACGATCTGCTGGGCCTCCGGCGAGCGGTGCCCGGCCGGCAGGTCCACGCGGAGCTGCTGCAACAGATAACTGACCAGGGCGCCCCGAGTCTCAATCTTCAGTTGCTGGCGGACCATGCCGTAGTCTCTGGCGATTAATGCGCGCTGGGCGTCGTTCAGGCGCGGATCCGGCGTCAGGCGCACGTCTACCCGGGCACACCAGGCTGCATCGTCCTCGACGCCGTGGTCTGCCGGCAGAACCAGCTCCGGTCGATCGCTGATGCGGCTGAGCACGAAGTCTCTGAAGTCGCCGTTCTTTTCGCACCAGGCCCGCACATGCCAGCGGAAACCGGTGTGCACCACGGTGTGCGGCTGGACCACCCTGAACTCGGGCTCCGGGTTCGCCAGTGAGGCGTACTCGATCTCTACTCGCTTCTTTTCCCGGCAGGCCTGCAGCAACGGACGCAACACCTCGGGACGCAGATCTCGAGCCGGCGGCAGCAACACCTCGGTATTGAGCTCCCGTACCGTCAACGATTCGAGTGAGCAGGCCAGGTCCTCCCTGGCATGCATCATCTGCAGATACTCGTCCGCCACGCCCCGGGTGAACACCGGACGGAAGCCCTTGGCGGGCCGGTAGCCCTTGAGGAAGCGGTCGTACACCAGGTTGCCCGGCCCATAGTCGGCCAGATAGGTATTGATGTCCTTGCTGGCCTGCTGCCGGCCGATACCAAAGGCCCGCATCAGGTGATTGGTGGTCAGGCGCCCTTCCCACAGAGCCATCACCTCGATCAGGCGGTAGCGCAGCAGCAAATCCCAACGCACCGGCCATTCGCCGGCACTCTTTCGCGCGGTACGGACCATCCCCGTCTCCTGCCTGAAAATACGACATGTTCATGTAGTCAGTATAGCCATGTAGATAGTAGCGTCATAAAGTAACTTCTGTCACGGGAAGATGCTTCGGGCAGGGATGCCCTCCATTACGCCGGCCGGCTTGACCGGGCTGGTATCTACGGAGAGGATCGTGGGCCTATGTTGGCAAGCCAGCCAGCTGGCATAGATAAGAAAGGGCCGATATCGGCCTCAAAAATGAGAGGGGGAAGTTATGAAACGCTACATTGGTATTTCACTAATGCTTTTGGGTCTCTGGGGCTGCACCGCCGCGCCCGTGAAGGAGCTCCCAGAGAACGTCACGCTTTCGGAGCCGCAGTCGCGCATGGGGTCCACGGTCCGCTTGGTGGACGCCGTAACCTTCGAGCGCCAGGGCGCCGTGAAGCAAAGCCCGGCTACCTGCGTGTCGCTCAATGTGGACAACAGCGAGGTTACCTTGAGCGATAGCTCAGCGTCGTTCGTCGGCTCGTATACCGGCACCTACTACGACATCGAAAGTAGCCGGAAAGAGGGCGGAGGCGCCACGCTGCAGCACGCCGATGCGGAGAGTGGCGTCGTGGTGGCCAAAGGCGTCACCGAGTACACATCGGGCGGTTTGATGCCCATCGGCCACGCGGCCAGGTACAAGCTGCTCGTCGCCCCCATGCCGGGCAAGACGGTTGTTCAGTTCAAAGACATTGAATATGCCCAGAAATCAACTGGTTACATGGAGAATACGGGATTTCAGCGGCTGGGCACCTGGTGGGGGTCCGGCGTGATGGACGCCTATGCGGCGATGGAACAGCAGGCGGACAAGGTGCTGGACTGCATCTACTCGGAATCGCTGATTGGGGAGTGACCCTTGCCGGCGCCGTTACATGGAACCGAGCTTGGACTGTCATCTTTCCACGTTACCCGCTTGTGTCGCCCTATGCCTGCCTATGCGGGTCAAACGCGCTTATTTCCTGGCTATTACTAACGTATACTGATCAGCCAAACCGTAAGTCATCTGGGATTGATCATGGCCACAATGGAAGACCGCTGGTTCTCTGTGGACGAAATAGGCAAGCACCTTGGTGTCAGCAATGACACCGTCTACCGCTGGATCGACAAGCACTCAATGCCCGCGCACCGCATGGGGCGATTCTGGAAGTTCAAAAAAGTCGAGGTAGACGAGTGGGTCAAGGCAGGAGGAGCCGCCGAGACGAGCAAGGGTGAGCGATCCGAATGACCCAAGGCCGGTATCGCATATCCTTCACGTCCGGCAGCCTGTATCACCGCGAATCGGTGAGATTGGCCGAGCTGTACCTGTTGCTCCATGACTGGGAAGAGGTGCGTATTCAGGCGCTACGAGACAATCTGCTACAGGCCAGGACGGAGAGCACGGCGAAGCGCACCTGTAGAGAGGCGATTGCACGCCTGAAGACGTTGACCGAAAGCGAACTCACTTTCCTGGCCGAGGCAAACCACCAGGACCAGGCACACCTCCTGTGGGTTGCCGTGTGTCGCCTTTACCGCTTTATCGCGGACTTTGCGGTGGAAGTACTGCACGAGCGGTTTGTCGCGATGAAGCTGGATCTCAGTTTTGAGGATTTCGATGCCTTCTATAACCGTAAATCGGAATGGCATGACGAACTGGATAATGCCAGCGCCTCAACGCGCGATAAATTGCGGCAGGTCCTGTTCAGAATGCTGCGGGAGGCAGGGTTGTTAGCTAAGGACAAAACCATAAACGCAATACTGCTAAGTCCCAGGCTGGTTGAGTTGCTGCGTCAGAACAATCCTGACGAGTTTTTCTACTTCCCAGTCTATGAATCCGATATCAGGGGGATGTCAGCTTGAGAAAAGACATTGCCAAAATGCCGATGCAGGAGCGACTACAGCACCTGTTCAGCGTGGTTTCCGGCCAGCGATTCCTTAACAAACAGGGGCTGGGTAATGAAGTGCCTTTCTTCATCTGTCCCTATCGGCCTGAAGAAGCGGTCGAAATGGAGCGTCTTCAGCGGCAGTTGGTTAACCGGCTGGAGCAGGCGGGCATCCGGATCCTGAGTATCAATCTGTACGACCT
>CENV01032906.1_pt1 | contig 21361 bp, 18 predicted proteins | sample 530231 | NCBI WGS metagenome assembly CENV01 (sample SAMEA2619815, study PRJEB7988) | marine metagenome | biome: marine biome (ENVO:00000447); feature: surface water layer (ENVO:00002042); material: "saline water (ENVO:00002010), including plankton (ENVO:xxxxxxxx)" | depth 5 m | reverse complement strand
CATCTCGTTTCTGATCGAAATGCTGACCGGATACACAATCGATGCGCGCTTTAACTGGAACCTGGTCAACACCTATCCGGGCCTGACCCTGCCGCTCATCGCCTCAGCAACGGCGGTGTTCCTGTTCCGGCAATTTTTCATGACTGTGCCCGAAGATCTGTGCGAGGCCGCCAAGCTCGACGGTACCACGCCCATGAAATTCCTGCGTGATATCCTGCTGCCTCTCTCGCTGCCCAACATCGCCGCGCTGGCCATCATCCTCTTTGTCTATGGCTGGAACCAGTATCTCTGGCCCCTGCTGTTCACGACGCAAAAGGACATGATGACCGTCATCATCGCCCTCAAGGGTCTGATGCCCGGGCCAAACGATCCGGCAGCCTGGTGGAGCTATGCCATGGCCGCCTCGTTCGTCGTCATGCTCCCGCCCACCGTCGTCATTCTCGTTCTTCAGCGCTGGTTCGCCAGAGGGCTGGTGGATTCGGGAAAATAATCTCAACCCAAAGGTTCTCAAAAATGACTCAGATCGTAGGCCATCGCGGTGGCCGCAATCTCTGGCCGGAAAATTCGCTGACCGGCTTTCGCAACGTGCTCGGCACGGGCGTCGATGCCGTCGAATTCGACGTGCATCTCTCCGATGCCGGCGAACTTCTGGTGATCCACGACGCGACGCTGGACCGCACCGCGGAGGGCTCCGGTCCCGTGCGGCTGGTCACCCCCGAACAGCGCCGCGCGCTGCGCCTGAAGGACAGCCCCGACACCCTGCCGACCCTGGCCGAGGTGCTCGAAGTGCTGGCCGAAGGCAGTTGCCATCTCCATGTCGAGCTCAAATCCGACGAAACGGGCACCCCCTACCCCGGTCTCCCCGAGCGGGTGGCTGCAACCCTTATCCGGTTCGGACTGGCCGGCAGGAGCCACATGACCAGCTTCAACCTTGACGTGCTGGACGCTTGCAAAGTTGCTGCCCCCGACATTCCGCGGCTCTGTTCGGTCAACCACAAATCGGCCCAAGCGCTCGGCCTCGAGCAAACGCTGCGAGCGGCTCTAGATCGCGCCGACATCATTGCCATCGAAAAATCCCTGCTCGCCGAACACTGGGACGCGGTTCTCGCCATATTGCCGCTCGAGCAACTCGGCGCCTGGGTGCCCAATAACGAAGAGGATATCGGGTTCTGGCTCGAGCGCCGCACCGGCTATCTGACCTCGGACGATCCTGTGCTCGCCCTGTCCATCCGAGACCGGCTTGCCCTTTCGGCCTGATCGCCGACAGCAATTGTGTGGAGACCTTCGTGCCTTTATTGAACCGCCGCCTTTTTCTCGGCACCGGCCTGGCCGCCGCCGCTATTTGGCCCAGCCTTGGAAGCGCGCGTGCGCAGACTTTCGATACCGATCCGTTTACGCTCGGCGTGGCGTCCGGCTGCCCGACGCCCAACGGCGTCATCCTCTGGACGCGGCTGGCTTTTCCGGTCGAGGCGGTCCCGCTTGCCGATCCCTTCGCGCCGATCCCTGAAGTCGCCATCCCCCCCATGGATGTTTTCTGGGAAGTGGCCGAGGATGAATCGTTTTCGCGGCCGGTGCGCTCCGGCATCTACCGGGCGGTTCAGAAATGGGGGCATTCGGTCCATGTGGCAGTGACCGGACTTGAGGCCGACCGCTGGTATTTCTATCGCTTCCGCTGCGGCAATGCCGAAAGCGGGGTCGGGCGCACCCGCACTGCGCCCGCCGCCGACGCGACCAATGACCGTTTCACCGTCGCCTTCGCGTCGTGCCAGCAATATGAGCAGGGCTATTACAGCGCCTATCGCGACATGGCCCAACGCGACCTCGATCTCGTCGTCCATCTGGGCGATTATATCTACGAGGTCAGCTACGGCACCCATCTGGTGCGCCGGCACGGCAATGGATGGCCGCCAACCCTTCTAAACGAATACCGGGACCGACACGCCCAGTACAAGTCCGATCCCGACTTGCAGGCCGCCCACGCCAATTTCCCCTGGCTGGCCGTCTGGGACGACCATGAGGTCATCAACAATTACGCCGATGACGACGCCCCCAATGTCATCGGAGGCGAAAAATTCCTGCGCCAGCGGGCTGCGGCGTATCAGGCCTGGTACGAGCATATGCCCGTTCCACCCATTGCTGGCCGCGACTTTTCCAATTTCACAATCTATGGCCGGCACGGGTTCGGGCGCTTGCTCGATATCGCCATGCTCGACACCCGCCAATATCGCTCAGCACCGCTTGAAGGCTCCGATGATGCGCCCGAGCGCACCATGCTCGGTGACGCGCAGGAAGCATGGTTCGACGCCACCCTTGAGGCCTCGCGGGCCAAATGGACGGTCATCGCCCAGCAGACGCTGCTCTCCGAACGCGACACCAAGGCAGGAGACGCAACCGGCTATAATCTCGATGGCTGGGACGGATACCGCTCGGCCCGCACCCGACTTCTCGACTCGGTGCGCGCCTCGGGGGCGGCCAATCCGCTGGTCATCGGTGGCGATCTGCATGCGTTTTACGCCGCCGACGTCAAAGAGGATTTCGAAAACCCTGACAGCTCCACCCTCGCCACCGAATTTGTGACCGGGTCGATCACCTCCGATGGGCCTTCCGAAGCAAGCATTGCAACGGCGCTGGCCGAAAACCCGCACCTCAAATTCGCCAGCAGCCGCGAGCATGGCTATTCCATTCTCTCGCTCTCGCCCAAACTGGCGCAGGCCGATTTCATCGCGGTGTCCGATCGCAAGGACCCCAACGCCAGCGCTGCGATCTTTCAAAGCTTTGCCGTGCTGGACGGAATGGCGGGAGTGAACCGCCTATGACCCGGCCACTCGATCTCGTCATTTTCGATTGCGACGGCGTGCTCATCGACAGCGAGCCGATCGCCAGCCGCACGCTGGCCCGGTCCCTCAGCGCCGCCGGCCTTTCAATGACCGCCGAAGAGGCCCATCGCACCTTCACCGGCAAGTCCGAAAGCGATTTGCGCTTCCATTTCAAGGCGGCGGGCATCAGCGCGCTCGATACCCTGTTTTCGAGCTGGCATTCCGATGTGTACGCGGCGTTTGCGCGGGAATTGCGGGCGATGGCCGGAATAGAGCCGCTGCTGCGGGCCCTCGATGTCCCCAAATGCGTTGCCTCGAACAGCACAATGGCACGCCTCGAAAGGAGCCTCGGACTGCTTGAGCTATGGGATATTTTTGCCCCTCATATCTTCAGTGCCGAAATGGTCGCCAGGCCCAAACCGGCGCCCGATCTGGTTCTTCATTGCCTCGCCACCTTCGGCGCGCGCCCCGAACGCTCGATCATGATCGATGACAGCCACCACGGCATCCAGGCCGCCTGCGCCGCCGGGGTCAAGGCCATCGGTTTTGTCGATCCCAACGATCCGCGCCCCGACCGGCGCGAAGTGCTGCTTGCGGCCGGCGCCGCCGGCGTGGCCGTGGGCGCGCAGGATCTGGCTGCACTGATCATCGCCGATCTGGCGCCCTCAACCCTTTAAAGACGGAAACTGCAAAATGGCGAGCATTGCAATCAATCAGGCCCGGAAAGTCTATTCGGGCAATGTCACGGCCCTGCACGGCATCGACCTTGCCGTCGAGCCAGGGGAGCTCATGGTTTTGGTCGGCCCGTCAGGCTGCGGAAAATCGACACTTCTGCGCATGATTGCCGGTCTTGAAACCATCACGAGCGGGACGATCGCCATTGACGGGCGCGTGGTCAATACGGTCGAACCTGCCGCCCGCGACATCGCGATGGTGTTCCAGAATTACGCGCTCTATCCGCATATGAGCGTGCGCGGCAATCTCGAATACGGATTGAAGAACCGCGGTGTCGGCAAGCAGGACCGTCAGGCGCTCGTGGCCGAGGCCGCCCGCATCCTCGAACTCGAACCCTATCTCGAGCGCCGCCCTGCAGCGCTATCCGGCGGGCAGCGCCAGCGCGTCGCCATGGGTCGTGCCATTGTTCGCAAGCCCCGCGCCTTCCTGTTTGACGAGCCCCTCTCCAATCTCGACGCCAAGCTGCGCGGCCAGATGCGGGTTGAAATCCGCCGGTTGCAAAAAACACTCGATACGACGGCGATCTACGTCACCCACGACCAGCTCGAGGCCATGACCCTGGCCGATCGCCTCGTTGTCATGAACGGGGGAAACATCGAGCAGGTCGGCACACCCACCGAACTCTATGACCGGCCCCGCACGACCTTCGTTGCGCGCTTCATCGGCTCACCGGGCATGAACCTGCTCAATTCGGCGGCGCTTGCCGCGCAAGGGTTCCGACTACCCGATTTTCTCCCTCAATCGGGCTGCACCATCGGCATCCGCCCTGAAGACATCTTGCTCGACGACGAGACCGAACCAGGACTGGCTCTGAACGGCCGAGTCGAGGCCGTGGAAATACTCGGCAAGGAATCACTGGTCTATTTGGCCCTGGGCGGGATGGAGGATCTGGTTACCGTGAGGGCTGTTGGCAGTCGATGGCACACCGGGGCAACAGCGACACTTCATCTGCCCTATGCTCACCTCCATCTGTTCGACACTGACTCCGGTGAGCGTTTCGATGCGCGTTAGGTGAGGCCATCGATCTGGTTGGGGCTTTGATCGCGCCCGCCAAGGCGCAGCGTAGGGGCGCGCAAGCGTCCTCACCTGAAATACGTCGAGGATTTTTTGCCGATACGGCGGGCTTCGGATCAGTCAGAGCAATTGAACACGCGGTCGCTCTCTTCGGAGAAGGCCCCGGCAATTCACTCCGATCGCCGCTGCTGCGGCATCAGGGAGTTGCGTGACGCGAGCTTTCCAATAATTCTGGTCCGACACAGGGACCAGTTTCACGGAGATCTTCTTGGGCATCGACTATGACTATTGCGTCATTGGTGGCGGCATTGTGGGGGTGGCAACGGCCCATGCGCTGGCCGATCGTTTTCCCGATGCGGGCGTGGTTCTTGTGGAAAAGGAGGCCGAACTCGGCCGGCACCAGACCGGACACAATAGCGGGGTCATACATTCCGGAATCTACTACGCGCCAGGGAGTCTGAAAGCCAGACTGTGTGCGGAAGGCGAGCGCCGGACCAAAGCGTTTTGCCGTGAACACGGCATCGCATTCGAAGAGCGCGGCAAGCTGATTGTCGCAACAACTTCTCTCGAAGAACAGCGCCTCGATGCCCTTTGGCACCGCACCAAGCTGAACGGTATCGTGACTGAATCTCTATCGGCAGGTGACATCGCCGAGCGCGAACCTCATATCGCGGGCACAAAGGCCCTGTTTGTTCCCGCCGCGGCGATCGTCGACTATCTCGAGGTGGTGAGAAAGCTGGCCGAAGCCTTTGTCAAAATGGGCGGCTCGCTCCTGCTCAACAACTCCGTTATGGCCATATCAGAGGATGACGATGCGGTTCGGGTGGAGCTCAACGACCGGACAATTCGGGCGAAGAAGTTGGTCGCTTGCGCAGGCCTGCAATCGGATCGCCTTGCCAGAATGGCAGGGCTCAATCCGACCCACCAGATCGTGCCGTTCAGAGGCGAGTACTATAAAGTCCGTCAGGAGCGCTCCGACCTTTGCCGCGCCATGATTTACCCCGTTCCCGATCCCGACCTGCCGTTTCTGGGCATCCACCTTACCCCGATGATCAATGGACGTCTCACGGTCGGCCCAAATGCCGTGCTGGGATTTGCGCGCGAAGGCTATCCGAAATTTTCGGTCTCGATCCGTGACATCGCTTCATATGCCAGTTTTCCCGGCTTCTGGCGCTCAATCAGGGCAAACCTGAAATCCGGTGTCGCCGAAATGATGGATTCGGTTTTCAAGGCGCGCTATCTGCGCGCCTGCCAGAAATACTGCCCCTCTCTTGATCTGGACGACCTGCAGCCGATGAGCGCGGGAATCCGGGCACAAGCGGTAGCGACAGACGGAACGCTCATCCATGATTTTCTTTTTCTCGACAGCCCACGACAGCTTCATGTCTGCAACGCGCCCTCCCCGGCCGCCACATCGGCCTTGCCGATCGCCGACATGATTGTCGACCGACTACAGGCCGACCGTCCTACCGCCACCTCACGCCGATAAGAGCGCTTCTCTGCTTGTCAAAGGTGCTGCCGCACAGAAATTCAGCACGCACTTGCTTCAGATACACTAATGCATTAGCTTGGTTGTGTGGCGGTGCGTCGGACCGAGCGCCGACAATTGGCCAGTCGAACAAACAGAGACCTCAATGACCAAAAGCAAGAACCTGGCGGCAAAATTTCGAAGCAATCGCTGGTTCGGTCCAGATGATCTGCGCTCCATGGGGCATCGTTCACGCATGCTTCAAATGGGCTATGACGAGGCCGATTTCCTCGGCAAGCCGATCATCGGCATTGTCAACACCTGGTCTGACACCAATCCCTGCCACGCCCATTTCAAGGACCGCGTCGAAGACGTCAAACGTGGCATACTTCAGGCCGGCGGCTTCCCTGTCGAACTGCCCGGCCTCTCTCTCTCTGAAAGCCAGCTCAAGCCCACCTCCATGCTCTATCGCAACATGCTGGCCATGGAGACAGAAGAGATGCTGCGCGCTCATCCCATAGACGGCACCGTCTTGATGGGGGGGTGCGATAAATCCACACCCGGCCTCGTCCTCGGAGCGGTCAGTGCCGGTTATCCCATGATTTTCATGCCTGCCGGCCCAATGCTGCGCGGCAATTATCGCGGCGAACCGCTGGGGTCAGGTTCCGATGCCTGGAAATACTGGGACGAACGACGCGCCGGCACGATCGGCGAAAGCGAGTGGAAGGAAGTCGAACAGGGCATTGCCCGCTCCTTTGGTCACTGCATGACCTTCGGCACGGCCAGTACGATGACCGCCATTGCCGAAGCGCTGGGCCTCACGCTGCCCGGCGCCAGTTCAATTCCTGCCGCCGACACCAATCACAACCGCATGGCGACCCAGACCGGTCGCCGCGCCGTCGAGATGGTTATCGAGGACCTGAGCCCCGACAAGATCCTCACCCGCGCCGCCGTCGACAATGCAGTGACGGTCGCCATGGCCACTGGCTGTTCTACCAACGCCGTCGTTCACCTGCTCGCGATGGCTCGCCGTGCCGGCATCGATCTTACGCTCGACGACCTCGACGCCGCCAGCCGCACGACGCCTGTGCTCGCCAATATCCGCCCTTCAGGCAAGAGATATCTTATGGAGGATTTTTACTTCGCCGGCGGACTGCGCGCGCTCATGGCCCAACTCAGCAACCGCCTGAACCTCGATGCAATGACCGTCTCCGGCCTTCCGCTCGGAGAAACGCTCAAGGGCGCCGAAGTTCACAACACCGACGTTATTCGCCCGCTCGACAACCCCATATACCACGAAGGCTCGCTGGCGGTGCTGCGCGGCAATCTCGCTCCGGACGGCTGCGTCATCAAACCTTCCGCCTGCGAAAGCCGCTTTCTCGATCATCAGGGCCCGGCGCTGGTCTTTGACTCCTATCCCCAGATGAAAGCCGCGATTGACGATGACGATCTCGACGTCACCGCCGACCACATCCTCATCCTGCGAAATGCTGGCCCTCAAGGTGGTCCGGGGATGCCCGAATGGGGCATGCTTCCCATTCCGCGCAAGTTGCTGCGCCAAGGCGTGCGCGACATGCTGCGCATCTCCGATGCGCGTATGAGCGGAACGAGTTATGGCGCGTGCATCCTGCACGTTGCCCCCGAGTCCCACATTGGCGGCCCGCTGGCGTTGGTCCAAACCGGCGATATCATTAAGGTGGATGTTCCCAATCGCCGCATCGACATGCTGGTCGATGACGACGAATTGGCCGGCCGCCGCGCCGCATGGACCGCGCCAAAGCCCCGCTACGAGCGCGGCTTTGGCTGGATGTTCATCAATCACGTCACGCAAGCCGACAAGGGCTGCGATTTCGACTTCCTCGAAACCCGTTTCGGCGCGCCTGTCGCCGAACCCGATATTTATTGATTTGCCCGGAGGCCCACCCATGACCCAAGCCAATTACCGCGCCGAAACGCGCGAAAAGCTCAAACGCGTCAGCACCGCGACGCTTGCAACACTGCTGTTCAAGCGCGGTCTGCGCAACCAGTTCATCCAGGACGTCCATCCTTTGGCCCGCAAGGGCGAAAACATGGTGGGCCCCGCTTTCACCCTGCGTTATATTCCTGCGCGCGAAGACCTCAATGAACTGGCGGTCTTCCGTGACCCCGAACATCCCCAGCGCAGGGCCGTCGAAATGGCCCCCGAAGGCTCGGTCATGGTGTTTGACAGCCGCAAGGATGCCCGGGCCGCTTCGGCCGGATCAATCCTTGTCACCCGTTTGATGGTAAGGGGCGTGGTAGGCATCGTCACCGATGGTGGTTTCCGCGACAGTCCCGAGATCGCCGAAATGGCCATCCACGCTTATCATCACCGTCCCTCGGCCCCCACCAATCTTACCCTTCACCAGGCCTTGGACATCAACGCCCCCATCGGGTGTGGTGACGTGGCCGTGTGGCCAGGCGACATCATGGTCGGCGACGGCGAAGGGGTTATCGTGATCCCTCGCGCTATCGTCGACGAGGTGGCCGACGAAGCCTTCGAAATGACCGTTTTCGAGGACTTTGTGCTCGAACAGGTTCAGAACGGCGCCCAGATCATCGGCCTTTATCCCCCTACCCACCAAGACAGTCAGACGGCATTCGCTGAATGGCGCAAGAAGACCGGCCGCTAGCGTTGAGGGAAGTCAATGACGGATAAGCCGCATATCCTCCGAGCCGCCAAGCTTTCGGACCAATCCAACGCGGAACTGGCGGCCAGCTTTTCCGTCCACGTTCTTCCCGAAGACACCTCAGGAGCAGGTGACCTTTTTGACAAATTCGGCGCCGATATTCGGGGCGTCGCCGTTCGCAAGACCATCATAGATCGGACCTTAATCGATCGCCTGCCGGCGCTCGAAATTATTTCGAGCTACAGTGCCGGCACCGAAAACATCGACACCGCCTACGCACGCGAAAAAGGCATCGTCGTCGCCAACACCTCCCATATCCTGGCCGGGGAAGTGGCAAATCTGGCCCTCGCGCAGATTCTCGCCGTCACCCGCGGTCTGGTTAACGCTGACAATTTCGTCCGCGACGGGAAATGGCCGTTCGAAACCTTCCCTCTCACGCGCTCGCTCAAGGGTATGAAAGTTGGCATCGTCGGCTTCGGTCATATCGGCAGTGAGATAGCAAAGCGGCTCGACGCTGTGGGCGCAGAGCCCGCCTACACCGGCCCCAACCGAAAACCGGTCGACTACCCGTTCTACGATACCGCGCTGGATCTGGCCCGCGACACCCAGATGCTGGTGGTCACTTGCCCGCTGACCGATAAGACCAAAGGCATGATCGACGCAGAGGTCATGGCGGCCATTGGCGCGGAAGGCTATCTGGTCAATATCGCCCGCGGGCCCATCGTGGATGAAACAGGTCTTGTCGCTCTTCTGGCGCAAAACGGAATTGCCGGCGCCGCGCTCGATGTTTTCGAGGACGAACCCAATGTGCCCCACGCCCTGATTGCCGACCGCCGTGTCGTCCTCTCTCCGCACATGGCCTCGGGAACCAACGAAACGCGGCAGTTCATGGGCGATGCAATGGTCGACGCGCTCGTTAGAAAGCTTGGTGCAGAGCCCATCGCGCGATAGCGATCACAGCGTGTCGCTGGCGTCGGGCGGTATCACGTTGCGCGCCCGACGCCCTTCCCAGAAAGCGCTGTAGACCACACCGGCGAAGATGACCGCGCCACCCGCCAGAACGGTCAATTCAATACTCTCGGAAAACAGGAAATAGCCAAGCACCGCTGCGACTGGCAGTCGGATGAAATCGACCGAAATAACCATCGAGGCATCACCGAGCTTCATGGCACGGGCAAACGAGAGCTGTGCAAACAGGCCGCCGACCCCCTGCAATGCCATCAGTCCCAGCGCCGTCGGGCTCGGCCAGACCCAGACGGGAATGGCAATCAGCGCCGCTATTGGCACGGTCGCAACAAGATTGAACCACACAATCCGCAATGGGTCCTCGCGGCCCGAACTGACCTTCATTAAGAGTGCAACTCCTGCCAGGCCGACTGCCGAGGCAAGGGCCAGCATAATACCCATACCGAAATCAATTCCCGGCGGTTGAAGGATAATCAGCATTCCCACCAGCCCGGCGCAAATGGCCAACACGCGGTGAAAACCCACGCCTTCGCGGAGCAACACCATCGACCCCAGCGTCACAAACAGGGGCATGGTAAAAGCCATGGCCGTCACGAGCGCAATGGGCAGCATGGTTATCGCCATGAAGTAAGCAATCAGTGCTCCGAGTTTGAGAAGCGCTCTTGTGCCGTGGATTGGCCACAGCCCGTTGGCGTTCAGATTGCGCTGCCCTTGCTTCAAGATGAAAAAGATTGCCAGAAGCGAGAAGAAGTTGCGGAAAAATGCAATCTGCAGCGGGTGAATTTCGTCCGAGACCAGCCGCACGAAAACCGTGTCGAACGCCGACATCATGGCGTTGAACCCCATCAGCACGAATGCGAGCATGGCAGGAGACATGATTGGACTTTCAGGCGGGATAAACGGGCGTCAGCGGAATGCCGGCGCGTCAAGACGGTCAGGCTGCCGTTGCAGCATCCCATTTGGGCTTGGGCGCCGCATCGATCAGCGTGCGTGTGTATGGATCCTTGGGCGAGCGGAACAGCGTTTCGGTTCGGCTCTGCTCAATGACACGTCCCGACTTCATGACCAGAATATGGTCGGCGAAATTGCGCACGATCGGTAGATCATGGGTTATAAATATGTAGGACAGCCCCAGCCGATCCCGCAGATCGCCCAGAAGATCGATGATCTGCATCTGGATCGAAACGTCGAGCGCCGAGACTGCCTCGTCGCAGACGAGGATTTCCGGATCACACGCCAGCGCCCGCGCGATCGCTATTCGTTGTCGCTGCCCGCCCGAGAACTGGTGCGGAAACCGCTTGGCATGATCAGCATTGAGTCCGACAAGCACCAAGAGCTCGGCCACGCGCTCCTCCCATTTGGTGCGCGGTAAGATATCCTTGTGGATCTTCCAGGGCTCAGCGATGATCGAAAAGACGTTCATTCGCGGATTCATTGAACTGTAGGGATCCTGAAACACCATCTGCACGCGCCGACGGAAGGCCAAAAGTTCGCGCCGATCCATCTTCAGGATATCGTCGCCATGAAACAGCGCCTCGCCACTCGTGGCATCGTTGAGCCGCAACAACACGCGCGCAATCGTCGATTTGCCCGACCCGGATTCCCCCACGATCCCCATCGTCTCGCCCCGCTTGAGCGTGAACGAGACATCATCGACGGCCCTGAGGACCTTCGGGCTGCCGAACAGCCCCGGCGAGAGCGTATAGGATTTGCACAGACGATTGACCGTCAGTACCGGCTCGTCTGCGCTGTCGCGCTCCGGGACATCACCGTCCCGGTGTTCGGGCAACGCGCTCATCAATCGGCGCGTATAGGCATGTTCAGGGTGATCGAACACCTTGCGTGCTTCGCCCTGCTCGACGATGCGGCCCGATTTCATCACGACGATCCGGTCGGCCATATTTGCGGCCACCTCGAGATCGTGCGTGATCATGATGATCCCCAGACCTTCTTGCCGTTGCAGATCCTTGAGCAGGTCCAAAATCTGTGCCTGCACCGAAACATCCAGCGCCGTCGTCGGCTCGTCGGCGATCAGCAATTCCGGCCCTAGCGCAATCGCCATGCCAATCATTATCCGCTGGCGCTGCCCACCCGAAAACTGGTGCGGATACCAGTCGATCCGTGTCTCGGGATCAGGCAGCCCTACGCGGCGCAGGATTTCTATGCTGCGCTGGCGCGCCTCCTGGCCCGTCGCCTTCCTATGCGCCGTAAACACTTCGGCCAGTTGCCAGCCGATTGTATAGACCGGATTAAGGTGGCTGAGCGGATCCTGGAAGATCATGGCGATCTTGCAGCCATTGATGGCCCGGCGCGAGGGCTCGTCCATCGCCGTGATGTCCTTGCCGCGATAGATGACCGAACCCGAAACGATCTCCCCCGGCGGGGTATCGATAAGTCCCATGATGGCGCTGGCACTCACCGACTTCCCAGATCCGCTTTCGCCCAGAATAACCAGGGTCTCACCTGCATTAACCGAAAAGCTCACGCCCTCAGTGGCCCGAAACGCACCGGCCGCGGAGTGAAAATCCACTGTAAGATTATTGACTGAAAGCAGTGGTGAATCGGACGTGCTCATTTGCGTTTCCCCTTGTTGCCAAGTTCGAGCCGCCAACGCTGATGCGGATCGGCATAAGTCCGCCACCAACTTGAGAGAATATTGAGTGAAAGCGTGGTCAAAAGGATGGCCAGCCCCGGCCAGAACGCGACCCACCAGGCATTGGCGAGATAGCCGCGCCCCGTCGCCACCATCGACCCCCATGTGAAGGCAGGCGCCTGGATACCCAGCCCCAGAAAGCTAAGCGAGGACTCGGCCAGAACCACCGTGGCGAAATCGATTGCGCCAATGGTGAGGACCGTCGGCAGCACCATGGGCGCGATATGGCTGAAGATCAGCCGCAGGTCGCTCGCGCCCAAGGCCGTCGCCGCACTAACGAACATGCGTTCGCGCACTTCAAGTACTTCGGCGCGTGTCGTCCGCAGATAGATCGGCACACGCGTGATAGCGAGAACGAGGATCAGATTCGGAATCGAAGGCCCGAGGCTGAACAAGACGATCAGCGCCAGAAGCAGCGAAGGAAAGCTCATCACGATATCGGTGGCCCGCATAATCAGATTGCCCAGCCAGCCACGCGAATATCCAGCGATCAATCCCAGCGTGCCTCCCACCAAAAGTGAAAATACCACCGCAATCGCTGCAATTGCGAGCGTAGTGCGTGCCCCTACCGCCAGCCGCGCCAACAGGCTGCGGCCAAGCGTGTCAGCACCCAGGATATAGGCGAAGCCCTGCTCGAGCGAGAACGGTGCCATGTTGCGTGCGCGGAAATTGGGCGCCTCGGCCAGATGCCCGATGAGCATGGGCGCAATGATGGCGCATGCGGTAACGGTAAACAGAAAGACGGCAGCGGTTCCTGCCATCGGATCGCGGAACAGCAGTTTTAGCGGCAGAGGAATGCGGCTCACGCGCTTTTCGGCGACTTGGGTTTCCATGGACAGAATGCTCATGCTGCTTGATGCCGGATGCGAGGATCGAGGGCTGCGTAGATAAGGTCGATGACGATGTTGAGGACAAAAATCGCCACCGCGGTCACCAAGACCGTTGACTGGATCAGCGCGAAATCGCGTCGCAATATGGCGTCGATCATCAGCTTGCCGATTCCCGGCCAGCCAAAGATCGTCTCGATCACCACGGCGCCGTTGACCAGCGTGGCGGCTAGATCGCCAGCGACGGTCACGACCGGCAGCATCGCGTTGCGAAGCGCGTGCACGAAGACGATCTTCTGACCTGAAACGCCTTTGGCGCGCGCTGTCTTGACATAGGCGGAGGTCAAAACCCCGATCATGGATCCGCGCACCACCTGGGTCAAAAGCCCAAAGGGTCGCAGCATCAAAACGCCGATCGGCATGATCCAGTGCAGCGCTGTCCCTGTCCCAGAGGTTGGCAGCAGTCCGAGCGAAACCGAGAACAATAAGATCGCGACGATGGCGACCCAAAAGTCGGGTGCACTCGCGCCTGCAAGCGATGCCGTGGTGGCGATGCGGTCGAAAAATCCGTTTGGACGCGCTGCCGCCAACGAACCAACCACGATCGCCAGCGTGATGGCCAGCGCCATGGCAATGGCCGCCAGTTTCAGTGTTTCCGGAAATGCCTCTAGAGTCACTTCCATCGCGGGCCTATTGCGGCTCAGAGCCGTTCCAAAATCAAGTTGGAACAAGTCGAGCAGATAACGACCGAACTGGATATAGATCGGATCGTTGAATCCATTAAGGTCGTTGAATGCCTGCCGCTGCGCGTCGGTCGAATCGAGGGGCAGATAAAGATAGGCGGGATCGCCCGTCAGGCGTGAAAGAAAAAACACGAGCACCAGAAGACCCGCGACAGCGATCAGGCTCTGGATCGAACGTCTGAAGACGTATGCGAACATGAAACTCCTCCCGAAAGCCGAAAACGCGGCGGTAGCCACCTACCGGATATGGGGACGGGCGTTTTTTGCCGCCCATCCCCTCTGATCAGCTTATTGTGAGAACGCGATTTCCGACAGCCGTACTTCGCTGTTGGTCTTGAGATCGGGTTCGTACGCGATCCGATCGCCGACACGGACATAACCGATCATGTGGTACATCGGAACGTCCGCAATGATCTCGTCATGAACCATGGCGAAGGCATCTGCAAACAGCTGGCACCGTTCCTCACCACTTGACGTCATCGCATCAAGGACAAGCGCATCGAGGTCAGTGTTCTCCACTGTCGAATACTGCCCTTCTGTCGTGTACATCACCGGCACGGTAAAGCCTGCATCGCCAGTGTTGTTGTCATGCTGCTGCTGGAAGATCGTAGGGTTGCGGCCCTCGGGGAAGGGCTTATCGAGATAGCGCACCCAGTCGGCGGCCTCGAGTTGCTGCACAGTGATATTGAGACCGAGATCAGCCCACATCGCCTGCATGGCTTCAACTGATTCCTGGGCATTGGGGAAGAATCCGTTGCGCGCAATGATGGTCATTTCGGTATCGACCGGAACCCCATCGGCACGGGCTTCCTCAATCAACTGACGTGCCCGTTCGGGATCGAACTGCCACGGTGTGATTGCATCGTTAAACCCGCAGTTTCCTGGCGGGACCATCTGATTGGCGCGAAGAACCTCGTCGCCGAACAGGGCCTCCCCCATGCCGTCCCAGTCGATGCCGATATTGAGCGCTTCACGGACCCGGACGTCATTGAGCGGCGGCATCTGCATGTCGAGACGCATACGGGTGGTTTCGGAGTTGAGATAGGCAAAGTCGGTTTCCGGATTGGTCGCATCCTGTACCGCTATGGCCGGGGTCAGGTCGGCCTCGCCTGTCTGCACCATGGCCGCACGGATCGCCGATTCCGACCGCCACACGAAAGTTGCTTCCGTAACTGCCGGCATCTCGCCCCAGTAGTCGGGGTTCCGGGTTAAAAGGATATGCTCGTTGTCGGCTTCCGCAAGAATATAGGGACCGGTTCCGACGGGCTCGTTGACTTCGGCATCAAACGGCATGTTGGGCGAAACGATCTGCACAGTCCCCATCAGCGTCGGCATGATCGGCATCGCGATATCGGTAACGATTTCCACAGTCTGCGCGTCGATCGCCGTCGGGGTCAGCGTCACGTCGCCAAATTTCGAGCGGCTGTCGCAGGTCAAGTTCGGATTCATCAACCGGTTGACCGAATTGACGACGGCATCGGCGTCGAGCGGTGCACCGTCCTGGAACGTCACGCCCTCGCGTAGGGTGAAACGCCAAGTCATGTCATCCACCTGCTCCCACGCAGTCGCAAGGTGAGGATCGACCTCGCCGTTATCGACATTGATGTCGGTCAGCGTCTCGGTGATGTTCATATTAATCACGCGCCCGATATCGGCGCGGATCGACCGGCACGGCTCGAGATTGGCCGGCTGCTCGGGCAAGACGACGGTAAGTTCCTGGGCCGTCGCAGCGACACCACCCGACATCAACCCCAGTACAATTGTGCCCGCTACGCTTGAAATCAGTTTCGTCCTGATCGTCATGGATCCTCCTCCTCGATCATGGCCCGGCTGGGGTCTCCCCCTTGGAGCCCGCGCGGCTGGACCAGACCGCACGAGCCGAAATTCCCATGTGCCGCAAGGACGGCAAAGTCATCCGTCGCACTAGAGCACTAATGCATTAGTCAGTCAACGCAGTTTCCAAAGCCCTCTCCAACTACGCCACCTGCGCCCGTTCACGTGCTGCGACTTCCGCACGCACCAACGCGTTGACCTGCGGTGTGATCAGGGCTTTCTCATCATCATCGAGATTGGACACCAGCGGCATCAGCGGGCCACAGTCGGCAATGCCCGAGAGTGTTATTCCGTCATGGAGCACCGAGGTCCCGCCCAGTTTGGCGCGAGTGACTTCAAAATCCAGAAAGGGTTGGATCAGATTGCGTGCCTGGCCAAAATTGCCGGCGCGATACAATTCCAGCAATTCGTTGGCGGCCGCAGGCGCGATGCACACAGCTCCCGACGTAAACGTCGCCATCTTGCGCATCCCAATATGATCGTGGATCGGCGTCTCCCCCATACCGGATGCGATCTTGTCGGTTCCAATCGCCACAATCAGCCTCTCGAGATAGGAATCTGACGCAGCGTCGCTGCGTTCGACGGCATATTTGACGAAGTCTACCGCCCCGTCTTCGATCAGACGTCCCAGCGCATCGGGATCGATATAATTGTCCCGCTTGACGTAAAGAACGATCCCGAAGCCCAGCCGATCGGCAAGTCGCCGCGCGCCTTCGGCAACCCCGCGCGCATCTGAAGGAAAGGCCATCGGCAGCAGCAGTACGTTGCGCACCCCCGCCTTTAGGATATCGCCAGCCTGGTCCATCGCCTTGCCAAAATCGGGGCCGACGGAAAAAAGGATGCGCAAATTTTCCGGGCAGTTTGCAAACAACACCGCGAGCGCCTCGCGAAAGCTTTCGGCGCCAAAGTGATAGAGATTGGCGTTGCCGCCATAAAGCACCGTGCTCACGCCGCCATCGGCGATATGGCTCATGATGGCGCGATTGGCGGCTTCAGCAACCACGCCCTCCTGGGTGAGGGCGATGGGGGGAACGGCGACGACGGACCTGGCATAATCCTGCGGCGTCAGTATTGGCTGTGGCACTGGCAGCACTCCTACAAATCATTTCTGGTAAAGGCGCTACCGGGCTCGGCCCGATGATGCGGCTACTTCTGCGCTCCGCTACCGCCTTGGAACAAAGGGGGCGGAGAAAAAGCGCCTTCGACCACTAATGCTCTAGTGCGTCAGTCGTAGCCGCAGCAACGAATGCTGTCAACAATATTTACATCATTAGGGTGACAGGGTCTTGTCGAGCATGCGCCGCCTGGCCTGGACCAAATGAAACTCCATGGCTATCCTCGCCGCGACGGCGTCTCTGCTGCGAATTGCATCGACGATGTTGGAATGTTCCCGCGCCACTAGCGATCCGCGCTGTGGCGATCGCGAACTTGTCAGTTTCAGTGACACCGTCATGAAATCGCTGAGTCGCACCTCCGGCCCTTCGAGGCTTTCTACAAAGAACTCGTTCCCCGCGGCTTCGGCGATCGCGATATGAACTTCGCGATCCGACTGCCAGAGGAACTGACCATTATCGATTTCCGAAATGAACCGGCCATGGGCGTCAATGATCCGCGCCAATTGCGCACTGGTCCGCCGCTCTGCAGCGAGGGCTGCAGCGGCACCTTCGACCACCAGCCGAAATTCCTGATAGCGTTGATAGCGTGCAATCTGGGCCATATCCGCGGCGGCCGAAAGATCCTCTGGCGGAGTGGAAAGAACGAAACTGCCGCTGCCTTTGCGCGACTCGATAAGCCCGTCGCGTTGCAGGCGCGACAGTGCATCGCGCACCACCGGCCGTGACACGCCGAACCGCTCCCCCAGCAGCTTTTCAGACGGCAGTTTACTGCCCATCGGAAACGTTCCCGTCGCAATACTGGACAGGATTCGTCCGTAAACCTGGTCGGCGAAAGTCGATGGCCGCTCGGCTTCATGTCCTGCTCTATCGATCATGGTTGTGTCCCCATGGAACATGTCCTTCCAATGCGTCTGGCAATTGCTGCGCTTAAGTAGTAATGCATCAGAGTAGAGATAATTATGCCTAGAAACCTGATGTCCACCGTTACTTCAAAAAGCCGCATTGTCCTCGACCGCACCCGTCAGGTCGCCCCCCAAGTCGTGGAATATTTGCGCGAGCGGATATTGGCTCTCGAATTGGCCCCAGGTTCGACCATATCGCGAACCGCTCTCCAGCAGCAATTCGGCCTCAGTCAGACGCCTGTCCGTGATGCTTTGCTCAAGCTCGAAGAAGAAGGGTTGGTTACTGTTTATCCTCAATACGCGACACTGGTCTCGCGTATCAATGTCGGCATTGCGCGCCAAGCGCACTTCATGCGCCGTGCAATTGAATCCGATGCTGTGCGCGTTCTCGCGGAAACCGCAAACAAAGCAGCCGTTGCTGACCTGCGCGCCGCCAATGCCGATGTCCGCGACAGAGCCAATCAGAAGGAACACGCTGCGTTCCTGATCGCAGACCGCGAGTTCCACCACGCGATCTTCCGTCACGCCGATATCCTCGAACTCTGGCCGATCCTGCGCCGCCACAGTGGCCATCTCGACCGCCTGCGCATGCTCAATCTGCCCAATATCGGCATGGAACGTGTCGTCGCCCTGCATGAAAAAATCATCGACGGCATTGCTGCCGAAGACCCGGCGGCCGCCATCGAGGCCATGCGGGAACACCTTTCCAAAACGCTTTCAATGCTTGATTGGGTCGGCCAGCAATATCCTGAATATCTCGAAATCTGATTGCAGCTGTCCGTTTGCGCCATCAGCCAGTGACACATCCTGTGGGACGACCTGCCTCACCTGCCTGTGTCGCGCCATGCACGTTGGGCTAGCAGGGCCGCTTCCACGCGATTGCGTACATCCAGCTTGTCGAAAATGTTCGAGAGGTGGAACTTGACCGTCTTTTCCTGCACCTCGAGGGTCTTGCCGATCTCGGCGTTGCTGAAGCCCTGGCTGACGAGCCGGAGAACCCGGGCCTCCTGATCGGTCAGCTTGGCAATAGCCTCCTGCTCGGGCGAGAGGGCATGGATCTGTTGCTGGCTCATGAGATCGCCAAGCAGCCGAGGCGATATCTGCACGCGACCGTCAAAGATCTCCTTTATGGCATGGAGCAACTCGTTCGCCGTGGTGCCCTTGAGCAGATAGCTAACGGCACCCAGATCGAGCGAACGGGAAACGTCATTGACCCTTGCCGATGCCGTTAGCATGACAACCAGCGTGTTGGGACTGACCTTAAGCACGTCGGCAATGGCATCTACGCCACCTGTTATCATGGCCACGTCCAGCAGGAGCATATCGGGCCGATGGCGCCCAGCAAGCGTAACTGCCTCGGTGCCGTCTTCGCCTTGCGCGACCACATCGAAATCTGGCTCGAGTTCGAGTGTCTGTGTCAATCCCGACCGGAAGATCGGATGATCGTCGACAATGACGATACGCCGCTTAGACATGAGCCGCCTGTCCCCGCAGATCAATCGACATCTCGAGCACACTGACCTCGTCCAGGCGCGAAAAGCGCAGTTCGCCACCAAGCGCGTTGATCCGGGCCTTGAGCCCCTTGAGGCCGATCCCCGGCAGGGAAACGGACCCCGGTGTTGACTTGCGTCCATAAGACACCACCCGGATATCCAACATATCCCGGGCATCCAGGGTTGCCTCTACCCGCGCGTTGTCGCCGACGCCGTGACGATAGGCATTGTTGAGCCCCTCCTGAACAAATCGAAACACACAGATATTGATCGACCGGTTGGATCGGCTCGACCGGTCCGGTCGTGCGTCACCCAATGCCAGATCGGCCTCTACCGTCATGTTTGTCCTGTCCTTGTGGATATGAATTGCGTGAGCAACCGCATCCGCCAATGTCCCTTCCTCGATCTGGGGCAAGACCAGACCGTGGGCGATATTGCGCACATCGTTGAGGGCCGACGTCAGATTGGTTTCGATTTCACCAAGCTCCGAATACAGAGCCTCCCGAGTTTTTGCCCTTCGGGCCTTTTCGACCTTGAGAACCGCGTAGCTGATCAACTGACTGGGTCCATCGTGAAGATCGGCTCCCAGCGCGCTGAGAAAATGGTCATTGTGTTCGGTCAGCAGACGAGAGGCTGAAAGGGCCTGTTCGCGCAGAGCCTGGTTGCGGTCGGCAAGAATCTGGGTTTGCACCAATTGCGCAGACAGGGATTTTTCCTGCCGCTCGAGCCTTTGGGAAGCGCGCCAGACCAGCGCGAACAGCGCCAGATAGAAGGCAAGACAGGCAAAGCCCACCGCGGCCCAACTGCGGATCGACGCGGCGGCCAGTGTCTCCCCGATATCGCTCGAGGCTTCGTGAATTTCCGACACGGCAATAATCTCTCCATCCGCACCGTGTATCGGGGTGTAGATTTCAGTATATGTGCGCTGGAATCCACGCGAGACGTGCTCTTGTGCCGAAAGGTCGGTCTCAAGCGCGACCACCATGCCATTGAAGGCCCGCACGGCGCCGGGCGGCAATTCGAACTGCTCACCGATCAGACCTTCGGAATTGGAATAGAGCACCGTCCCGTCGGCGCGCCAAATGTCCAGATAAGGAACCCGATCGGCAAATGCGCTGGTATCGAACAGACTGTCGAGTTGGGCATGCGCCTCGTCAGTGATGTCTCCCCCACTCCGCAACTCCCCCAGATGACTGACGATGGAACTGTCGACGAACAGAGCCGTCGCCACTGCCCGATGATAAAGCGCGTTCGAGCGCACGAAGTTCGCGATGACCGTTCCAGTGATGATCATGACCACAATCATCACAGCGCCGCCCGCCAGGCTGAACTGCTCAATCAGGCTGCGCCGGCCCCACAAACCGAGCCAAAGCCTGTGCCACGAGCCCGGCGGTCTCGCCACCGTTTGTGCGTGTTCCAAATCCTCCCCCACTCCCGTCAAGCCGCTCGATGCCGTCTGAATGGTACATCCTCCAACTACTGAATTACTTCAGTTTTACCACCGCAGGCAAACATTCCTTGACAAAACGCAAGTGAAACCCGGAACGCTGGACCAAGGTCCAGTATAATTTCGGACCTAAGCCCCCCTACTCCGTCAGACCATCTGTCATTACCTAAGGCCGCCATTTCAGCGAACATCCAGTCCAAGATGAACAATTTGGGCGTGGTGCAACCACGACAAAGGACAGGGGACTGAAATGGCTAAGCTCGATCGGAACGACCTCGACTTCATTCTCAAACAAATCAAGATCGCCGAGGAACATTCGGCGCTGATCGAACAAGGTGTCGATCCGCGCGAAGCCCTTGAGCAACTGGTCTCAAGCCCGTTGCTGCCCTTCGGGCTCCGTACGGTTGATGGCAGCTTCAACAATTTCCAGCCTGACATGATTCAGTTCGGTGCGGGCGACGAAGCCATGACACGGCTGTTGACACCCAATTACAATCCCGCCGAAGCCAACCCGCGCACCGGCCAGCCCACCAGCTATGAGCAGTTCGACGGCTCGGTTTACGACAGTCAGCCGCGCGTCATTTCCAATATCATTGCCGATCAATCGATCGACAACCCTGCCGCCATAACCGCAGCTCTCGCCTCGGTCGGCATCACGGGGGCCGAGGCCCTGCAGATCACCGGCTCGGTCATGGCGCTGC
>CENV01048928.1_pt1 | contig 21398 bp, 20 predicted proteins | sample 530231 | NCBI WGS metagenome assembly CENV01 (sample SAMEA2619815, study PRJEB7988) | marine metagenome | biome: marine biome (ENVO:00000447); feature: surface water layer (ENVO:00002042); material: "saline water (ENVO:00002010), including plankton (ENVO:xxxxxxxx)" | depth 5 m | reverse complement strand
TGATGGCTAGAGCAGAAAGACTTGAGAAACAAATGAACACACTTAAGGAAAATGCTTATGAACTAGACCCAGATCTAAGACCAAAAAAAGGACGTCCTAAAAAACAAGCAGACTAAATGAATGATCAAGACTGCAATTCTAGGACAAGGATATTGGGGCACAAAACTATCTCATACATTACAAAACATTCCAAATTGTAGTGTAACGCAATCCATCGATGTTAAACTAGGAAACAACATCGATGAGATTGCAAAAGACACAGAAGCAGTCATAATTGCAACACCCCCACAAACACATTTAGAATTAATTCAAAAAGCATTAGACAAAAACTTACATGTCTTTGTAGAAAAACCAATCTGTCAAAACAGTGCAGAAGTCGAACAACTGCAACCACTGGCAGATAAAGTGTTAATGACAGGACATATTTTGTTGTATAACAAATGCACTGAACATATTAAAGATACTGTAGACTTCACTAAGGTAAAACGCATTAATATTGTGCGTAACAACTGGGGCCGATATCAAAAACACACTGTGACTCCTACGTTAAGTTTTGCCCCACATGATGTTGCACTGTTGGATTATTGGTTAGACGGACTCAACATAAATCCTACCACAAAACACAGACAACAAATTGTAAATCAAAATGTTCCTGATATAACTGACATCTTGTTTCAACATGAACAAATTAGTATCAGTATCAGATACACTTGGCTCAGCATTCCAAAAATACGAACAGTTGATATTTTTTCTCCTACGCAGATTTGTCATTGGGACGATGTAACACACACTGTCTCAACAAATGAAAATTATATTAATGATAACATTTTTGACTACAATCCAAAACAAACAGTAAAGACATTTAAACATGAACCATTACATAATGAAATGACACACTTTTTTGATTGTATTATCAATGGCACTTCATGTAAGACAGGATTCGATCATGCAAAAAAAATAACACAAATGGTAGACATCTTAAATGATTAAACTAAGTTCATTCAAATTTGAAAAACAACACGGTATAAATGAATTGTTTTCAGATACTTTTGATCGTGAAGATTTTATCAAAGGCAAATCAGTGGAAGAGTTCGAACAAAACTTTGCCAACACTTGTAAAACAAATCATTGTGTTACTGTTGGAAATTGCACAGATGCTTTGAGACTAACTTTACAATCTATAGGCGTTGGCCCTGGGACATCTGTAATAACAACTCCTTTCACTTGGATCTCAACATTAGAAGTAGTAAAACAATTAGGAGCAAAATTAGTGCTTGTAGATGTCGATGATTCTTGGTGCATAGATCCAGCCAAAGTCAAAAGCAACATGCATGACAACACCAAAGCAATTATAGGTGTGGACATTTTTGGACAACAATGTGACTGGAGTAATCTAAACAGTATAGGGGTCACGACAATTTGTGATGCCGCACAGTCTGCAGGTTTGACAAACAAAGCAGACTATTCTTGCCATAGTTTTTATCCAACAAAAAATTTAAGTTGTTTAGGAGATGGAGGAGCCGTTGTAAGTGATCTTGACCTGACTGATATCCTTCAATTACGTAACCATGGACAATCAAGCAGGTTCAACATCGAACAAGTGGGTTGGAACAGCCGATTAGACAGTATTCAAGCAGAACTACTAAACAAAAAATTACAGTATCTCACATATTGGAACATGCGAAGAAATGACATAGCAGAAATATACAAAAACAATCTTACAGATAAAGTTACTTGGCAACCAATTGTTAGAAACAATGTGTATCATCAGTTTGTAATTCTGACCGAAAAGAAGAAAGAATTAAAAGAACATCTCAAAGCAAATGGAGTAGAGTCAAGAAGTTATTATGATCCATTACCTATTGCAAACAAAATTTACAACACTGCAAATGATGTATCCAATTGTGTGCGACTTAGCAAAACAAACTTAGCAATACCATGTAATCAGTATTTGACTGACGATAACATACATCATATAATCAAACTAATAAATGACTTCTTATAAAAACATATTAGCAATTGGTGCTCATCCAGATGATATTGAACTAGGTTGTGCTGGTACATTGTGCAAGTTTATGGATGAAGGCGCCAACGTTGACATAGTCATAGCACGTGATGACAACGCACCCAAACCATCTGTGCAACGTTCAAGAGACAAAACAATATCTGAATACAAAGCATCACAGGAAATGTTAGGCATTGAGTTTGTGTTTATGAACAACCCTTTGACTGATGATGGCAGGCCTGTGTTAGAATGGAATAACACTAGTATTCAGCAAATGGATAAACTAGTATCAAGAAAACAGTATGATCTTATCATTACGCATTCACCAGGAGATCATCATAATGATCATGTGAACACTTATCGTATTGTGAACAGTGCCCTACGTAGGTACCAAGGAGAATTTTGGTTAATGGAATGTTGTCCATATGCAAACAAAAATCATGAATTTACTCCAACTGTGTTTGTTGATATTACAGAATATATCGAAGACAAGATAAAATTAGTGTCATGTTATGATTCTTATTTTAATGAAACACTACTACACAACATTAAAAACTTAGCAGGCTTCAGAGGTCAAATGTTAAATGTTCCCTATGCAGAAGCATTTCAACTTCGCTGGAAAACAGTGTCATGAGAATATTGATACTAGGTGGACATGGTTTTATTGGTTGTCACACTGCAAACATACTTAAACAACAAGGACATGTGGTAGGAGTAGTTGATTGTTATCATCAATATTATACTTTTCCTGACTTTGAATATTATAAAGTTTTGAAACAAAGGAAAGATCATGCCAACAATGATTACACATTTACAGGAAAAATAGAAGATGAAATGTTTATGTCGCAAACTTTTCATCAATTCAAACCTGAGGTTGTAGTTCATCTTGCCACTTATCCAAATGCAAAAATGGTGGCTCGAAATGTAAAAGATGCTACCAACAATATGATAACTGCAACTGCAACAATATTAGACTTATGTGTTAAATTTGAAGTAAAAAGATTTGTATTTTCTTCTAGTTCGATGGCATATGGCGACTTCGATGGCAAAACTCCAAACGAAGATGTGGTGTGCAACCCAAACACACTCTATGGATCATACAAACATCAAGGAGAACGCATGTGCCAGATTTGGAACAAGCAACATGGATTAGAGTATGTTATCATGAGACCTTCTGCACTGTATGGCACACGTGACATGATTGTCCGCGTAATTAGCCAAATGACTCTAAGTGCTTTACAGAACAACACAATACAGGTACAAGGGCCAGACAACAAATTAGATTTCAGTAATGTATTAGACGTTGCTGATGCTTTTGCTAGAGCATCCACAATGGAAAATGCAACGAATAAAGTGTTTAATTGCACACGTGGACGTGGAAGGAAAATTATTGATGCCGCCGAACTTGTAAAACAAGAATTAGGATTTGGCAAAATAATAACTAAGCCACACGATCCTTTTTATCCCAATAGGGACACTTTAAACAGTGATAAAATTAAGATTGAACTAGGATGGCAACCACAAATAGATATAGAACAAGGTATCAAAGATTATATCAAGTGGTTATTGGAACAGGATTTTCTAGATCATTATACAAAAAAGTAAATCTCTCCTGTAAAAATTTTTCATCAAGTAATTGTAACATTTCATCCTCATTGGCTTCTGCTCCGAATTTATTTCCTTGATTTGCACCCTGTAAACAATAATCAGCAAAATCTCCTTTTGCTTGAGTGCACCATACATTTAACCTTTCTTCATTTGTTTTGCTGTCAGTCATCTTAATGTAACCATTTGATAACTTTGCACACTCTTTGAACGCGGCCCGCCATGTCATATATGCAGATTTGTTGAAGTTTGCTATTGTTGACAACGTTGGAACAAATTCAAACGGAAAACTTGTGGTAAAGTCAGCATTCCAATCTGTTGCATCTTTTACAATTTTTGTGTTATACAATACCAGTCCATAAGCGCCGTATCTCAATCCATTAAGCGGAATCTCACTATCAAAGCAATAGAACTTTGCTTCTGCTAATCTGTCAGGCTCGTATGCAAAATCAAAATCTTCAACCACTTCACTTTTTGCGAACACTGCCCAAAAATAAGGTGATGCACACTTACTGGCGGCATGTTTAAACGCATTCACTTGTCCTTCAATACCATCTATACGAATAGGATCTATGCCACGTGCCTTAAGCTTATTAAAGTTTTCATCTGCATTTTTTTCTCCATAACTGAAAAAGTAAATTGGAAATTTGCTTGTTGTATCTTCTCCTAAATTTTTGTTTATGTGTGGATAGTCATACACTTGATCCATTATATAAGATTTTGCCTCGCGAGGCACACACAAAGTGCTGTTGCCAAAAACTTCAATATTGATATCGTCCCATCGCGATGGATAAAAGTTTGGCAACGTTTTATCCTGCACAAACCACTCGTAGTGATGTGTAAAATTGTGTGCTTTGATTTTTTCTGCCAAAGTATCTCCTAGTGCGTAAGTGTTAACAGGCAGATCAAAATATTGTATATCATGAGGATGATATTTTATAGTGTTGTACCATTCTAACTTTGCAAGAGAGTCCATCTGTTTTTTAAACTCCTGTAGTGGTACCCACATCACATATCCATATTCAGTGGCGTCATTATGAAACACATGAATGTACTTTGATTCCCAATCTGCTGGATGCCATCTGTAGTCAAAATTTTTGTCATTAACAACAGAAGCAGTGATCCAAATGTTACGTTCGTCACTGTTGTTGGCAATACGTTTTATAAAATTATACAAGTTTGAAAACAGTCTAGTGCCGTCATCTCCTGGCATCATGTTTGAACATCTGTGTATGGTGCCTGTGGTTTTTCTTACAACTTTATTTTCATGAAACTGCTGTCTACAATCGTTTGGATCTAAGGCTTTATTAATCAGATATGTGCCGGAAGTTTCTGAAAATTGGTCTCCAAACACGTGTACAAATTTTCTCTGCGCCGACTCAGGATGCCATGTAAAATCAAAGTCACTGTAATCATTATCGTCGCTGACCAACCAATAAAAGTCTGTGGTTGCCTCATCATGATGATTCAAATTACCATCATATTTTATGATGTCATACTTGCCTGTTCTGGTAACGGATTTAGGATGATACTGCCATCTAATATTGGTAATATCATGACTTTTGTGTACCAAATATGTGTTGGAATCATCGGCGTGTTGATCACCGAAACAATGTACATATTTGGTTTGCCAACTCTCAGGATGCCATGTAAAATCGAAGCCTGTGTAGTCGTTTTCATCCGAGATGATCCAGTACCAGTCCGTCGACGAATCCACCGTCTTTAGACCGCTTATTTTGAATCTATCCCATGGTTTAACACGTCGGAAAGCATGATTATGATACTCTACTTTGACATTATCCAAATCGCAGTCTTTCGGTACTAGATATGTGTTTGCATCATCAGAATGCTGATCTCCAAAGCAATGCACATATCTACCCTTCCACGATTCTGGATGCCATTTGAAGTCAAAGTTTTGGTAATCATTTGCTTCGTCTACAATCCAATACCAGTCTTGTTTTGAGTCACATTTTTGTAATCCTTTCACATGGAACTTTTCGAACTCTTGCTGTCTTGTCACAGTCTTGGGATGGTATTGTATTCTGGCATTTTTTACATCAGTATCTTTGTGTATAAGATATGTGCCCGAATCATCAGAATATTGATCACCAAAATAATGAACATATTTGCTTTGCCATTCATCAGGATGCCATGTGAAATCAAAATTAGTGTAATCGTTTGCTTCATTGACTATCCAATAATATTCATGTGTTGTAAACACATTTTTTAACTTTGTTCTAAACTGTGGAAACGGTTGAACACACTTAACAGCATTCGGATGATAATGTTTTCTAGTATTGTGTACATCTACTCCATCTGCAACATAATATGTTTTTGAGTCATCTGAGTGTTGGTCTCCAAAACAATGCACATATTTTTCTTCCCATGGTTCCGGGTGCCATGTAAAGTCAAACTCTATATAATCATTACGCAAATCAAGTTGCCAACAATTTTCGTCATATGATGTTCTTTGAATCACAAAGTTGTGATATTTGTATTCTATGTTTTTGAGATCACAATCCTTATGGATCATGTAAGTGCCACCATGAGTACAGTGTTGATCTGGAAAAACATGTACAAAGTTTTTTTCCCATATCTCAGGATGCCATGTAAAGTCAAAATTTTCATAATTGTTATAGGGACTGGTTACCCAATACCATTCAGTTGACGCATTTTGTTTTAGTGTTGTAGACTCAAATATATCAAAGGGACTTGTTCTTTGCGTTTGATGTTCTATGTATTTGAAGTCTGAATGTGTATCATGATCCACATGCACAAGGAAAGTGCCAGCATGGACACTGTGTTGATCACCAAATGCATGAATAAACTGTTCTTCCCATTTTGGCACATGGTAGTCAAAATCGAAATTGCTGTAATCAACATTTTGGTCTGTAAGCCAATACCATTCAGTGTGTGATTTATGTTTAACTATCTGGCCTGTGTATTTGAATCTATCATACATTTCACGAGAACACCTTTATTCCGTACTTGCTTTGGAATCGATCAGCATCTTCACGTGTGTTCACCATTGGCTCACCACGTATGTTTAATGATGTATTCAATAACATTGGACAACCAGTTTTTTCATACCAACGTTCTAGTAATAATCGGAATCCAGGAGAATCATTTTTTCCAACTGTTTGTACTCTACTAGTTCCATCTACATGAATTATCGCTGGATATAAATCTGGTTTTAAACATGTGCCCACCAACTGCATGTATGGAGAATGATTGTGTGCCATCTTAAAATGTGAAGGAGCATGTTCTTCTAGGATCGCAGGAGCAAAAGGTCTAAACTTTTGTCGTCTTTTTATTTGGTTTACTTGATCCTTTATTTCAGGCCCACGTGGATCGGCCAACAGTGATCTATGTCCTAATGCACGTGGCCCAAATTCAGCACGTCCTGACGCTACTCCTACGATCTTATTGGCTTCTAATTCGCTTATAATTGCGTCTACAGGGTAGGCAAATGGAATACGAGTGCCTAAGTAAGGCCCTGTCCATTCAACGTGTTTTCCATGCTGTGCAAGTGCCGCACCTAAAGAAGACCCACAGTCCCCTGGATTTGGCATAATCCATGCCCGTTCGAACCATTCATACAATATTGGATTGGCCACACAGTTCAAAGCAACGCCTCCCATGAATACCACATTCTTTTGACGTGTGTAAGTCATAGCAGTACACATCAGTTGTTCTATGCATTCTTCTATTACAGATTGAATTGAACAAGCAATATCTTCTACTTTTGCTCCTGGCATCCAATCGCCAATCCCTTTGTGTACATTCTTTTTTAGTGTGAGTGTTGTTACATCAACAAATTCATTTTTTATTTGTTTAACATATTTGGGCTCGCCCCAACCCGCCATGCCCATTGTGATATACTCCTCATCCATTGGTTTTAGACCACATCTTTGCGTGAAGGCAGAATACAATAATCCTAAGGAGTGTGGATATCTCCATGTCATTACTTTTTTGATATCAGTACCTTCAGCAGTCCATATAGTAATGGTTTCAAATTCGCCTATGGCGTCAGCCACAACTATACATGCGTTATCAAAAGGTGATGTGTAATATCCAGCTGTTGCATGAGTATAATGATGATCGTACAAAGTTACAGGCGCATGTATTCCAAATGACTCCATGTATTTTTTTGGATGTTTGTCCATAGGAGAATATCTCCATTCGCCTGACCAAAATTTCCTTAAATTTTTCTTCCATGGCTTTTCATACCAAGCAACCTGATTTGGTTTACCAAAAGATAAAGCTTCATCAATAATTTTTTTGTTTAACATTTTGTCATGTTTCTTACCAGAATATCTTTCTGCATGACCAGCAAAAACTATATTGCCATCTTTGATAACACTCAATCCTGCGTCATGGAACCATGCTGATACTCCCCAAGTTACTCCCATGTTCTTGTATCTCCGAATGCAATATCAGGCACGCCTAATTTTTTTGCAAATGGTATCCATTCCTGATTTACATAATGGTTATAATTGTGTTCAAGTATAGTTTCCATTTCTTGTTTAAATTTCCTTACATTGTATTGTACACTAATCCAATCAACTATGTCTAATATTTTCTCCATTCTTTCCAAGTGTGTAAAATTATCATAATCTTCTGACCACCAATTATCAAAAGTTTTGAAGCCAATATCTTTTAACTTTTGCAGTGTTCCTTTGCCTGCCATTAGCAAAAATGGATTTTTGAAAATAATAGGACGCAAAGTTTTCTCTGTTGTAAAACAAGTGTCCAAGTCAGTCTCGCTAACAATATCAACAAACATATTGGCATAATATCTATGTAATGGCTCCACTTGTTTGGGCCAATCATAAAAGTCATTTTGTTGTGGATTTTCAAATGTGTTTACCTGTGGCAAATTCTGCACAACATCTTTGCATTTTTGTATTATTACACTATCCAACCCGTCGAGCCTTGCAAAAAAATGATCGTCAAAATCATATCCATGCCACAAGGAATACCACATGTCTTCTTTGTATTTCATTAATTGCACATGCATGGCTAGTCTATCAGGCGACACCCTGCCTACAAAGTGTCCAAATTTTTTAAAGGCTGTGTCAGGCGGAGTGTGCTTAGGTTTGTACACTTGCAACCATTTGTCATTTACTAAAGGACTAGTTTGACAAGGATATTTTGCAAACATATCGGATATATGGATGGTTATATTTTTTACATCTACATTACATTCTTTTGCTGTTGATTCAATTATGTCCCATGCTCCATTAGCATATAAGCCAAAACCTTCATCCGTAAAATCAATATTGGGATGAATATTTTTTTCTTTGCATCGCATAAAATATTTTTTAAGATCATCTGCCAATACAGGTGATGTTTTATACAAACTGACATGTCCTGATCCTACTAGATCATAATATTCAGTTACAGGATCTACTATCATAATAATTGACCTTTTCCGTCATGCCAAAACTGCACATCGAATTGATCTAAATGTTCAAGCCATCCTTTGTTAATCAAATGGTTGTAATTGTGTTCTATTGTGTCTTGCATTTCTAAATTCATTGCGGTGCATGATTTGTACTCCATGTCTCCTATGTGTTGTATTCTACGTAATATAGCATCCAATCTTGACCTACCTTCAGCTTGGTCATACCTTTCATCTAACCAATAATCAAATGTTTTGAAGCCTAGTTTTTGTAAACCTGCCATGTAATCTTTACATCCCATTACAATAAATGGCCTTTTGAACAAAATTGGTCTTATAGTTTTTTCGGTGATAAAAAATGAATGTATGTCAGTCTCATGCACTATTTCCACAAAGGCGTTGGTATAAAGATGTTGTAATTTTGTAACATTGTTAGGAAAAGTGATAAGGTCTTCCCTGGTCGCATCGGTCAATGTATTTTTTGGAGGATTTAGCACATATTCAATCATATCCTGTTTGTATCCAGGTGAATGGTTCATAGCCAAAATCTTTTGCACTGTGTCATTTACTACTCTGGCTCTGTTTTTGGTTGGAGCCATTGTGGTCCAACAATCGCTGAGAAACTTTCCACGCAAAAACATCTGCACTGCAATTCTATCCCATGTGGCTCTACCTATAAAGTGTAAAAATTTTTTTTCCATAACTTTAGAAAATTCAACTTTTATATTTGTGAGATCCACAGATGCTTCTAACAACCATCTTGGTTGATGTATGACTAAGTCGCAAGGATAATCTGCTTTCATGTCTCCTATAACTAGTTTGACCAAAGATGTATGCAAATCACATGCTCTGCAAACAGATTCTATTATAGCCCATACTCCGTTATGATGTAAATTGTATCCTTCTGGATACATGTCTAATATTACTTGTTGATTATGGTATTTTTGTTGATTGATATAGTCAGTTAGGTCAGATATAAATTTGCCAATGTCGAACACAGAGTCTACACCTATGTATTCCCATAAACGAAAAGTGTTATTCATGTTAATGATATATGAAAGGATCTTTCTTTTTAAGTTCTTTCATTTTCTTTCTATAACGTATTTCAAGCAAAATTTTGTTATATATTTTTTTGAACCATCTAAACATGCTGTACTTATTGACTTAAATTTTCCATTACGTTGATAGCGGCATATCGATGCGCCTCATGTAATGGATGTTTGTATGGGCCAACTGCAAATCCTTGTGCATCACACCAATCAACAAATCCCCTATTATTAAAGCCATTGACTTCGGGTATAGCAACCAAGTCACTTGTTGCTGTAAAAAATATACCTTTGGCGTTCTGTTGTTGTAAGTGTGAAGATACTGCCTTAATGCACAATAAAGTTTGAAACATAAATTGTTCATGATTACCTGTAAATTTGTAATACTGTTCACTCAGGTCGGGTATACCTAGATCAATTAGTTGTTGTGTATATTCAGTGTATTCATGAAATGCTTTTGGATTATAGTCCCAACTGTTAGGTGCAAGATCAAACCAATTTGTTTTATTTTTGTTTTTATCTTGTATTGTAAAGTTTAAACTTACTCCAAAACGTGAAGGATACGTCCATTGTATTATGTAAAGTGTGTCAGGCTTTGGTGTATGCGAAAGAACCTTTTTAGCTATTCCTTGGTTACTTGCTGATGGATATGCAAGACATTCGTAAGTTGTTTTGTATTCATTAGCAATTAAGGCAGGATATGTATGCCGAGAAAATGGTACTTCGTCTCCTAGTTCACTGCCATGTATAAATGAACATCCTGCACTTACAATGTGTTTATATTGAGTCATACCACTCACCTAGTTCTTTGTCCTTATGCATAATTTCACGCATAGTGACAGGATTATTGCGTCTAGCCTCCATATGATCAATAAATTCTTTGCCGTCTTTTATACCCTGTTCCCAATTTTCATACAGATCTGTATAGTGTGGTTGCTCTATTAAAAGTTCTAACTGTTCTATCATACCTTTTTGTTTTCTCGTTGCACGTGGTTTGATTCGCTCTAGTATTTCGCCTAATATTCTCTGCAATATTTTTTTAGGAATAGTTCTAACACTCATGAACACTTCTGGACTAAACGCAAATGTTTGTTTAGTAATAATTTTTTGATTGTATTGCAAACTTAATTCAAACATTTTTTCTATTTCCCATATTCCTGCTGTGGTTATTGTAAAGTCTAAGTTCAAAATTTTGTTTCTACGATTTTGAAACTTCATACCGTGTTCCCAATTTTCCAACCACTTGTCCCATTTAAGTCCTGTCCTAATGTATTCGCCTGTGGCGCCCGTACCGTCTATACTTGCACAAACTTCCCAGGCATCAAATTTTGATAGTATGTCATCAAATAAATTTAACTTGTTAAAAACTAATCTACTTAAATTTGTATTGTATCTTGCATATACATTACCTGCCTGTCCTGAATCGACAATCATTTTCATGTATTTCCAATGCTGGTGATACATAAGTGGTTCACCGCCTACCCAATATACTTCGCGAATTTGTTTGTTTTTTATGGCGTCTTCAAATTCAGGCTCCGCCATGTTTGCAACAAATTCAGCAGTGGCCTTTTTAACATCTTTAGTCGCCCATGGCCTAGTTGAATCAAAATTTTGTATGTATTTTCTTTCTTCTGCTTCCCAACTAGATGACAAATTAGACCCACACATGCGACACATAAAATTGCATAGATTAGTAAATCTGTAATCAAAGGACACCACAGGCATATCTGTACTTCCATCTTCCTTTGTTTTTGCATAAGCTTCTTTAATTAGATCTTTAAAAAGCATATTAAAATGGTCACGATATGAATGCTTCTGCAACAGGTCATAATTGCACACTTGACATTCCTTAAGTTCTTCTCCTGCCAACATTCTCCTCCTCACTGATTTAACATGATCACTGTTCCACCATGTTGCTAAAGACATTGGTCGATACTCATCTGTGCCTTCTGCTGTGTCAATATATTGTTTGAAAGATTGGGCCGGCTCTGTTGATGCACAACACAAACGTCTCTCAGATGTTGGTGAAAGATACGTATGAGTCCAAGGAGCCATACAAAAAGTCTTGTTTCCTTCTTGTGGCGTAATTTTTTTCATATGAGTTCCTTCAACTCCGGAAATATTTCTGCAAAATTTTCATTTCTAAATTTATCACTTGCTTTTATTTTGCGTTTACGGCTTGCTGTCATTTCATCACTGTTAAAATCATTACTCATCATAAAATTTATTGCATTTTGTATCTGTTTGTAATGCCAAATGTCTCCATCATATTCATCCAATTTATTTTTGATCATATGTTTAAGATGTAGAGGCAGGTATTGCACATTCCATTCTTTTGCTTCATGCAAATAGTTGTAATACACGTAATCAAAATTTTGTTGTTTTATCCAATCAGCCATATTGTCTAAGTTGTAAATGTTTTGAATGTTAATTGTGCAACAAATTTGTGTGCTTATATTTTTAAGATTTGATTTAAGATCATTAAACTTTTTTATGTTAGCATTAACAGCATCCCACTTTGCTCCATACCGTTGATATTCAAACCTTCCACGTATATCATCAACACTAAATGCTATTTCTACATCTTTGAAATGTGGCCAAATATGTTTAATTGCGTATTCAGGATACTGTGTACCATTTGTGTTGTAATGTATACTTTGATTTTTTGCATGTCCTAATTCAACACTTTTTTCTAATAAGTCAAAATGTTCTTGTATCATAAAAGGTTCTCCACCTGTAAACTCAAAATGTTCTATGTGCTCCAACATACCAACAACTTCATTCCATAATGAATCAGTCTGTCTTGGCCACATACCAGACTTAAGCCACCCTCTTGCATGTTCACTACCTTGTTTTATTTCTTCAGCGGCCCATTTAGAGGAAGAAAAACCTCCACATATTCTACATTTCAAATTACAAATATTACCTAACTTTAAGTCTAAAAATGTAATACCTTTTTCATCTGTGTTGATTCCAAATTTTTCATTTGATATCATCCTTTTGCTGGTTCCACCAGCTTCTTCTAATGCCCAACATTTTGCACAGGTTCTAGGCTCTCCGCCATCTAAAAACTGTTGTCTCATTTTTTCCATATATTCTGAATTAAATGCATCAGCTATTGTATCGCCTTTTGAAATATCGTATGCGGATCCGTCTGGCTTAGTGATGCTTTCTTCAGCAAGACAGCAAGGACGATATTCACCCAAAGGCGTTGTCTCTAAGTGCATCCAAGGTAGTGTGCAAATTTTAGTCAATTAATACCTCCGTCAGTTCTGGAAAAGTTTCATGAGTTTCTTGTCCACGCAAACTGTCTAGTTGTCCTGTAATTCTTTTAAACACTGGAATCAAATTACTTCTATCCTCAGCCATCATCATATTCAATGCCGCCTCGAAACCTCCTGTTGCCCTACCCAAATGATCATGTGGTCTTATTTTTTCAATGTGTTCTTTGTATTTGGGTGCTACACGATCTTTTAAATGTTGTGGTAGTACGTCTATTCTATAATGAACTGGATCTTGGACCATGTTTACATTTATATCACTGTGTCCTAAAAAACCTTTTGCAATCCAATCATTATGAAAATCAATAATATGTGAATAGTTGAAGATGCCTACTGTGGGTGAAATATAAAAATCTACGTCAGGACATTTTTTTAACATGTCTTCTCTGTTGCGTTCTACATCACTCCATAGTGTGCCATTACGCATTAGTTCTGCTCTAGGACCCATTGCATCTAATGACGCTCCTACTGATACATCTTTGAATTCAGGCCATATATCAAACACATTGATTTTTTTGTAAGCCTGTCTTGTAAAATTTGTGTTGTATAATAATCTAACACTGTCAGCCTTACCCATATCGATCAAGGCCTGTAATATTTTATAATGTTCTTCCATTATAAGAGGCTCACCTCCTGCGAAATATATTTGTTCAACCATAGGCAAATATTCAATTAGTTGTTCATAAGCATCTAATTTGGTTGTACCTGCATACGTAACTTTGTCATGTCCAGGATCACCCCAAAGCCTTACTTGGTCATCATACCAATTAGATGAAAACCATGTGCCACAAGTCCTGCAAGATAGATTACATAAATTGGAAAAACGTATATCCCAATATATCATATTAACATCATCATATGTTCCGTCTTCCTTTGTTTCCGCTACTTTGTCTACATGATGTCCATATCTTACATTTGATGACTCACGCATACTGTTCCATCCGAAGGATTCTTGTTCATAACATTTTTCACACTGCTTTGATGGTTTTTCATTTAGCATGTTTGTTCTTATTTCTTTCATGTCAGGAGCATTCCATAGTTCTTCTAGAGTGTTATCTTTCATAGAGCCTATAGGATATTCATGCTTGGCAAGACAGCAAGGATAGGCCGCACCATTAGGATATGCATGGAGATGAGTCCATGGCATCACACAAAAATATTTGCTGTCATTAAGTAAAAATTTTTCTCTATCAGATAAGGCATTTTTATCAACCTTGGTGCCCATTTTACTTTTATAGTTTTCCTTAGATTTGCTCATACCATGTTACCAATTCATTACTAAATGTTTTTTCGAAACTTTTGCCTCTACGTGTATCATATTGTGTGTAAAAATTTTTGAAGTCACGTTGTAATTTATCTAATGTGTCTGCTCCTGTGTGTGGAGTTTCGATTGTTTTTAGATATTCTATTAATCTTGCTATTTGATTTGCCTCCATTTCATGTAAATCGTCTTTGAACAGTTTTAACTTTATACTAAGTTGTTGTGCAACATCATCTTTTATTCTTTTTGGTAGCACAACTGCAGATTGAAATGAAGGAAAACGTAATATGTTTAAAGTAAAGTTAGGATAATCTGGGCCATAAGTGCGTTTCCATTCTATCATAATGTCAATTAGTGCAGGAAGCGAATCAAGACATAATGCATTTACAGTACACATCACATGAAGAGCAGATAAACTTCCTTCTGTAATTAATCTTACACAATTCTTTTTCCATAATTCAAAATCCATACCATCTCTAATGTATTCTGCTCGCAGTCCAATTGCTTCTGCAGATGTATATACATCAAAGTTTTTCACATAGTGTGACTTTTCAATTAAGTCATTCATTAAAGAATCTTTAGGACAAAGGTTACTGTTAATGGCCAGACGTGTATCAGACTTGCCGTAATTGTCCTTGAACCAATCAAACAGTTTCCACATGTCTGCACTCATCAATGGCTCACCTCCAGTGACTCTTAATTCTTGTAGTGTCTTGTGTAGATCAGATTCCCACCATTTCCAAAATGCTTCGACAAATGGATTATCTTCTTGATACCCGTACAGTTGACTTGATTTATGTTCATGTGTAAAATGATTCCTGCCATCGGATTGCAAATCTTTATATGGGCCAAACTTTTTAATATCTTTTACCCAAGTTGTAGAAAATGCTGGATTACAATATGAACACGCAAAATTACATGTTCTATCAAAAGATATTTCGAGTGTTTGTAGATCGAAATCTTTTTGGCATGGAGTGTTATATGCTGTCTTTAAATCATCTTCTGAATAAATTTTAGATTTATACACACGATCAGACACATTATCAGGACCCATGTCTTCTATCTTCCAACAGTATTCACAACCAGCAGGCCGTTCACCTGCCTGCATCATTTCACGTTGTAATTTTTTTTCTTTTGTGTTGTGCAATGCTTTAGGATTTTTCTTTATTTCTTCAACATCTATTTTGTGAGGTAATGGGTGGTGACAACTTGTAGTCATGCCAGATCCTAGCCATATGGTTGCATTGTACCATTTTGCTCCACAGAAAGAGGCGGACTTTGTGTCCAACACCTGTTTTTTGTAATCTAAATCTTTGTTGCCTGTTGACATTCCTTAAACCATTCCTTGTATTCTGGGAACACACCTAGCAAATCAGTTTCGCGTCTTGAGTCATGAGTGCGAAAGAAGCGCCAAAAGTCTGCTAGATGTTGTTCCCTATTGTCCAAACCTTGTTGCATTATTTTGTATGTGCGTTGTAATTTCGCGATTTCAAAATCTCTAAAAGCAACCATATCAGAGTTGTCTTTGTGCTGTTGCATAAAGTCAATAGCCTCCTCAAAATAATGGTTAAAGTTTTGGTCCAATAATCCTATATGTTGCCATATTGGAAACCTTAATATAGGCGTGTCAAACCACACCCTTTGATAAGTCGACGAATACATTTCGCGTAATAACAAAATGTATCGCATCATTTTTTTCAATGAACTAACACTTAAATTGTTCATTGTAATAATAAAAGTTAATGAGTTACGCCCTGGTATATCAGTTAGATATCTGTGTATGTTTTTATCCACTGTGTCAAAACACATTCCGTTCCGGATGTACTCTCCTTTTTCTCCATATGCATCTAAAGACACAAACTGCATGAAATGTTCAATAAGCATTTTATCGCACATTTCTTTTACCATAGAAAAATATCTATCCCCCAACTCTTTTTTAGGCGGACAAAAATTAGATGTCACGTTAAGATGTAAGTCCTCTTTTGGATTATCCAACACATATTGGAAAACTTTGTATGTGTTTTTGTCCATCATAGGTTCTCCTCCTGTCATTCTAAAATGTCTTAGTTTTGGATACAGGTCAGGCCACCACTTCCAAAATGCCTCAACATAAGGATTATCTTTTTGCGGTAGTACCTGGCGTTCACCTTTAAAGTGTGAAGGGTCATTGTGCGGAACCTTGGTAGGATACGCACCATGTGTTTCTGTCTCCTGTGCCCATGTTGTTGAATATTGCGGTGAACAATAAGAACATTTAAAGTTACAAGCATTATTAAAGTCCACTTCAACGTATGTTGGAATATGGTCTGCATTAGGATCCACAGTAATTTTTGTCCAGTGATCCAATGCCCATGGTTCTCCTGATCTGTAATGCCTATCACTCATAGCGCCTGTGTCTTCGACATTCCAACAATATGAACATTCACCAGGTCTTTGTCCTTCCAACATCATACGTCTTATTTTCTTTTTATGATCTGTGTTGTGTAATTTAGATGGTGTGTGTTTTATTTGATCTTTGTTAATTTTGTGCAAAGGCGGATGATAACAGGAGTTGGTCATGCCTGTTGTCAAATGCAGAGAGGTCTGCATCCATTTAGCCAAGCACATTGTGTCGCTGACTGTGTCTAATCTTTGTTTGGCCTCTTGGGCCGATTTCATGTAATCGCTGGACATGAGTTTATAAATTTTATAAATTTAGATTGATCATTATCTAACAATGCTACATTTAGACCCAGATGATAGTTTAGGTCTGTGTGCATTTGTTTGATTGATTCTGCTAAATCATTTTCTCCTATTATTATTTGATCCCATATTTGATCTAATTGATTAAAGTCTCTTGTTTGTGCATGATCCCATTCGGACAGTGTGGTCCAAGTACATCCTTGGCTAGCACCATACATCGACCATAGTCCATTTTTAACATCTGCACCCACACTCATCCAGATACAGAGATTACGTAGATTGGGGCGCCATATGTCCTTTAAAAAATTAGCAGGACTTACTCTGCTACCTTGATTGAGACTCATTTTTACTCCTTCTCTGAATCCTGCCATCCATGCTTGTTTGTCTGTGGTGTTGATGACACTTGTAGAAAAACATTCTTGTACAGCAACATATTGATCATGGAAACAAAATTCAATAAGACTTTGATCGTCCCCTTCTGAATTTTCATGTGTTTTCATTTCACTTACAAACTTACGTGTCCATGATGATACTCCACCGTTGCCATACTTGAGGCCATTTATACTGTTAAGTGCTTGCCAACGAATCACAGCATCAGGCGGCATACTGTCTACGTCAATTTGTTGATCAAACAAACTTGCATCAACAATATTATCGCCGTCGACTAATATAAAACGTTCTGTGCTACTGGCTTCTCCAGCTGCCTTGTGCGCCGCATCAGAACCTTCTACACCGTCCACACGTTTTGCCCATGGACACTTTGACCTCAGATCGGCCCAGTTGTGTTCTTTGTTAGGTTCTTTGTAGCTTAAAAACACTACATCTAAGTCTGCTATATCAATCATAGTTTGCCACCGAATGTTTGTTTTCATCGAACCAACTTGGTTTTGTTTCCTCATATGACACAGGTGAAAACAAATTATCTTTGTCAACAATCCAACCTGGAAAATTTATATCTTGTATTCTAAATTTTTTCTTGTATGCTGTGCCTTGTTTTTTATTTTGTTTCACAACCTTGCCTTCTGCAATAGTGTAGGCACTAGGATTATTTGATACATCTAGCCAAAGTTGTTTGTCGACCACTACAAATTCTCCAGAAAGATCTTTTTTTGTTATTTCGGTAATTTTGTAATCTTCATAATATATTCTATACTGCATAACGATAACTTTCTATTAGTTTTTCTGTACAGAAATTTTTGTTAAAATAATGTAGTGGTAAAGATAAACGTGTGCCATTAACTATCATGTACTTATTTTTTATAAGGCTCCAGGTTATTTTGTCCCAATCATATTCTTCAGTAATACTTTTTTTGACATGTATAAAAGTTGGAATTGTGTGTTTGCTTACACAATTATTCATGTTGCATTTGTCAAGTGCTATGCTAAAAGCAAAATCAGTAGAAGGTTCAAATTTATCAAACATTCTTAATTGTTTTATTTCATCCTCCCAAGTGTTAAACACTTTGTTCGCAGTACGCATAAAATTGTTTGTTTCACGTGTAACACGCACATAATACAGTCCTTGATATACATTAGGTAAAGCATTTACTCTTAAAAATTTTCTATATCTTGCATCATTTACTTTTTGCTGATTAAAATTACACACATGGCCTGTAAAGCATAAATCTCTTAATCTAAAGTATCGTTGCCAAATAGAAATATCACTGGTCAGCAACATGTCTGCTTCGAACTTAACAGTTTCTTTGAATGGAGTAAGTTTAAGAATGTCGCACTCATATTGCATAGGACTGACCACATCTCTTTTTTGAACTGATATCACATAATCAAAAACGTCATGCAATTCTTTGCGACACTTATTTGCGTCATTTACAATCACAGCAAGTTCAGGACATTTGGTGTGTGTTTGCTTAACACTTAATGCCCATAATAAAGCTATTGACTCATAATCGGTGTCGTTGTTAAGTGCATATGTAAGGTATCCGTATGGTTTTTTATCCTGTAATTGCATCGACTAAACTTTCCTTATTTAAAATATGGCAACTTTGTGTAATTTTACATACGCCATGTTTATCTTTCATAACAATATGATCCGTGTTTATTTCTTCAACTATCATGTCTTGTGGACAAGTAACAATGTCATAGGGTATAACACAATGGTCATTAGGGCCAAAGTCAAGTGTCTGTGCAAGTGCTATGGTCAAGGCATGATCGTTGCGTATCATTTTCCTGTTAAGACGCCACATCACAGCATAGTAACGATAATTTTTTATTACTTGTTTCCATGCACTAAACATTTGCTGAACATTTTCATCAGGCTTCTCGAATTTTAACACAGTGGCCCATAACATAGGCAAATAAGAAGTGCCAACCTGCAAATTTGTTGACTCACAATGTAGGACATTAAAATAATTTTTGTGGACTAATACAGGCTGATCAGAATCAAACAAAGACATCAAACAATCATCAAACACCATGTAGTCACTGTCTATCACCACGGTTGTTTCAAAAGGAGTAAGATCATACACTGACGATCTTGCTAAATTATACCAAACTTTTGCACCTTGAATGTTGTGTATGTTTGATGGACAAGGATGTGAGATATTGATATCTGCTGTATCTACTTTGTCTCCAATCACTGCAATAGGTATGTCAGGACAATATAATCTGCACTGTGCTATGCATTTTTCTGTCATGGCAGTGTAATTCACAGTGGGTGAATTGTAATTGTATATTACAATGCCTTTTTTATGTTGTAATTGTTTTGTACTCATCTGCATACTCATTGGTTATTTCATGGTGTTTTTGTGAAACTTTATGCACAAAATCTTTTGCATCTTCAATATAAACAGGAGTTGTATTTGAGTCCAATATGTATGAATTATTTTTTACAGTATGTGCATATGCAACCAAATGTTCGTTTGCCTTGAACATTCCGCCATTATAAACAAACACTGACTGTGAATCTACACGTTGTTTCAGTAAGAGGAGATCCCTCTTAAGATTAAATTTACGTCTTGCACTCATAACTCTATTATATAGATTTATGCAAAAAAATCAACGTATATTATGTTTGTGATTGTGAAACTTCAGCGGCTGTGATAGTGCCGATTGAGTCATTGTTCCATTCATCTGTGTTTGGTTTTTTGAATGACCAAGATGATGATAAATTGCCATCCATTTCATCTAGTCCTGTGACGGACGAGTCAAATGCATCTTGTGGATCTTGTCCCAAGTCAACACTGTCAGCGGCGTCATCTCTTGCTGTTGCCTTAATTGTTAACACTTCTCCCTTACCACCTAGTGAGCCTGCGGTGCCTGCAACCTTAACTTCCCATTGGCAATAGTTTGTTGTGTATGGTGCTGTGTCTGCAAACATTTTTTGATGAATCTGATAGCCACCACCGTTTGTAATACCTGAAGACCAAAAACCCTCATTTAAGTCTGTGCTGGCAGAACCTGATCCAGAAAGAGAATCAGCAACTGCTTTTAAAGTGAATGTCGCCGCTTTGGTTTCGAATAAATCTTCCCACTCTTGATATTTGGCATCTTCTGTGCCACCTGACAATGCCCATACATGAGTAATCTCACCACCACCGTTAAAAAAATATCTTAAAGCATCTGATGAGGCAAAAGTAAATGACACTTCATGTATAACCTGTGTGTCCCACACACTTGTAAATGTTCTGTTTACTGAGTTAGGGTCATTAGTTGTATCCAAATGATCAGAATCAACATTGTACCTGTTGTTTGTAATTGTTGTGATGTCAGCGGCCAAGTTGCTTACAATCGCAATGGTATTGCCTGCAGATAAACTACCGCCGGAGTTGTTAATTGTAGATCCTTGGTGGTCAGCCGCACTTTTTAATCTATCTTGTAATGTGTTCCATTGTGCCGCTGTTATTGTTGCGCCAGCACTTACAGTTGATATTGTGTTGGATTGTCCCCAACCTTTGTTGCCGTTTCCATTTCCCCATATAGCATTTATATTGTTAGATGAACTGTTGGCAAAGCCATTATATTCATCATCTAATATTGTATCTCCAGCCGCGTACGCCATTAGTTTTTACCTACCACTATTTCTACTATGCTTACTCCATCGTCTGTCTTAGTTTCAAGTGCTCTTCCTATTATGCTTAACGGTGTGGTTGTGTCA
>CENV01066530.1_pt1 | contig 21483 bp, 19 predicted proteins | sample 530231 | NCBI WGS metagenome assembly CENV01 (sample SAMEA2619815, study PRJEB7988) | marine metagenome | biome: marine biome (ENVO:00000447); feature: surface water layer (ENVO:00002042); material: "saline water (ENVO:00002010), including plankton (ENVO:xxxxxxxx)" | depth 5 m | reverse complement strand
CGCCGAGATGCGAAGCCTGATCTGCGGTGACTATCGGCCGCTTACGTTAAACACCACGGGCCGGCCGTCAGCGGTTGTGACCGTGCCCGCAAATCCGTTCCGCGCAATGCTGGCCGAGCACCCCATCTTCCGGCTCGCGCACGAGGGCGATCTGGGCGCTGGTGAAATTGGACATCTCGATGAGCGTTGTTATCTCCCGGCCACGGGAATATGAGTAATAACTTCAGTTCAGAATTATCTAAATTCACCGCAGCGGGTCAGATCGCACGCACCCGTCCGCATTTCGGCGCGAATAGTCTTACGGCGGTTACAAGAAGTCCTTCCCAGGATGATCTCGGAATAAACTTGCGCGCCTCACATATCTCCGGACGGTGTTACGATCCGTATGTCGTGAATGATCCATAATACGGTCCAGACTTACACCAACTTCGGCAGCGCTCGTAATGAACCCCGCTCGAAGGGAATGCGCACCGTACAGGTTCGGATCGAAATTGGCCTTCGCAAGGTAGCCCTTCAACACGCTAGACACAAGGACAGGTAAAACGGATCTAGACACAACTCGATTCCGATAGACCGGCCGAAAAATCGGGCCCTTGGTAATCTTTGCCGCAGTAATCCACTCTTGAAGTGCATCGACTGGCTTCAGGTGTTGTCCATTAGGAATTCCGATCTCAGTTCCCTTGCTCTCAATGTCTGTTTTGGATTTTCTAATTTGAACGACGACCCCTTCGGCTGAGAACGCTAGGTCCTCTACCCGCAATGCTACCAGCTCTGCGCGCCTAAATGCTCCTGCAAACCCCAAGGTTATCAACGCCCTGTCTCTAATTCCCTTGAGAGTGCGAGGAACGTTGCTGAGGATCAGGTCGATCACTTTCATATCAATAGCTAGCTTTTGGTCTACATAGCTGCCCCTCAGGCGCATCGAGCCCCGTATCACCGCGCGAACAAGATATGTGTCTATTGGGTTTCCTACACCAGCGCGCCGGTGATCATGACCGATGGCACAGGCATGGGCTTTCACGCAGGCCCCACGCCGGCCAGCGGCTATCAAATCTGAAAGGTATTCGGCAACAGTGGCAGGATCAGCTGGCCGTGCTTGGTAGTTTCGGTTCTTGCACCACGCAGCGAAAGCACGGATTGCGCCCTCATATGCGCGATGCGTATTGTCGGCTAGGCTTGCCTCGACTAACGCCTGTACACGCGTGGGTAGTTCCTTTATCGACTTGGGACGTTTGGCGGCAACGTTGGGTCTAGAATACACACGCAACAATTGTTTGATCGTCATGAGGCCTCCCCAACCACTGAACTCGATCGTGCAATTCAGGAACTAGCGCCACCATAGTGCACCTTATCGTGGTGCACCATTCTACTCCCATAGGCATGATCTGAGCTTATCCCGTGGGCCCTCGAACTTGGTCATGACGCGGACAAAAAGCACCAAAAAGCCGCAAATTCAAACCATGACCTTAAACAATCTACGACCAACGTCAGCCTGCCGTAGTGCGTTGCTGTACGCTTGGCCACTTCACCCAATCTCGCACTCACCCTGCTGAGCAATCTTTCGAGGTAACGTAAAAGGCACCGCAGATCACATCAACATGATGGACTTTAGAAATGCGTCACACGCTCGGGCCGCGTGCGGACGATTTTGGGCTCTCAGAAAGCCGATGCACTCGGCGAGGGCAAGAGGTCAATTCCCAGTCGATCAAGCGCTTGACCACAAAACACTTCACCCGGGAAAACCGTGTTCGCAGCAGGCACGGCCAAGCGTCAAAAAGGCCATATCTTCGTGTCAAGTTAGCTTAGAACATGTCTGTTGCGTTTGCCCCACAACTTCGCCAAAGCTTGACCCTCCCAGGAAATCATGAGACGGCAACTCACCCGACCGCGGACATTGATAATACGACCATGCGAATGAAGCTCTTAAGTCGCCTTTTGTATCTGCCACGGCGCTGGAAACGTGCAATTCTCATCACATTCGATGTCTTCGCCCTCGGTTTCATGCTTTGGTGCAGCCTTGCTTTGCGATACGACCGCTGGATACCTCCAGGAACGCTGGATGAATGGGCGGTAGTGTTATCCGCTCCGTTGGTTGCGGTTCCGATTTTTCACTACATGGGGCTTTATCGTTCAGTAGTCCGCTACTTGCCTGAGCGAATGCTACTTACAGCTCTACAGGCGATGACAGTCGCAGCGCTTGCTTGGGTTATGGTAGCCTTTCTTTCCGAACTTACGGGCCGCGGATTTGTACCGCGCTCCGTACCAATCATATACTGGGCTCTTGGCTCGATCACGATCGTCGGTAGCCGTTTTCTTGCCAAATGGCTACTTTGGTCTCGTGGACAAGTTTCATCTCAGCAGCGCCCCGCGGTCGCCATTTATGGCGCAGGAGAAACAGGCACTCAATTGGTGCATTCCTTGCGCAACTCGCACTATATCGCTGGGTTTCTTGACGACGACACGAGCTTACATCGACGCGATGTGGCCGGGGTAAAGGTCTTCCCCCCCAGTCAATTACCGGTGCTCATCCGAGACTTTGGGGTGAAGCAGGTCATACTGTCTATGCCCTCCGTTTCAGCTATCAGGCGCCGAGAGATCGTCACAAAATTGAGCAGAAAGGGGCTGACAATACAGTCTCTCCCAGGCATGACCGACTTGGTATCTGGCCGCTATCTCGTGAGCCAAATCCGAGAGATTGAAATTGACGATCTCTTGGGTCGCTCGTCTGTTCCTCCCGATTCTTCCCTGATTCGCGACATGATCTTTGGTCGAACCATAATGGTGACAGGGGCCGGCGGATCAATTGGCTCGGAACTGTGTCGGCAGATCGCCGGCTGGCAACCACGACGGATGGTCCTGTTCGAAGCCAACGAGTATTCGCTCTATCAGATAGACCGGGACCTCGGCGCCTACGAAGATATCGTTCTCGTTCCCATTCTCGGCTCTGTGATCGATAGGCAAAAAGTGGAGTTGGCCGTGGCCGAACATGATGTGGAAGTAATCTTTCATGCTGCAGCCCACAAGCATGTTCCTCTCGTTGAGGCCAACGCGTTAGAGGGCATTCGCAACAACGTGTTTGGCACTCTTACTGTCGCCGAAGTAGCGCTTGACCAAGGAGTGAGAGATTTTGTGCTGATCTCGTCCGATAAGGCGGTGCGGCCCACAAACGTAATGGGGGCAACGAAAAGGTGGGCTGAACTCGTCGTACGCAGTTATGCTGCAAGCGCCCAAGAGCACGGTACCGGCCAGCGTTTCTGTGCAGTGCGATTTGGCAACGTGTTAGGCTCAAACGGTTCGGTCGTGCCGCTGTTCAAGTCGCAGATCACCAAGGGGGGGCCCATTACACTTACCGACCGAGCGATGACCCGGTACTTTATGTCCATACGTGAAGCTGCAGAGCTCATCGTTCAAGCCGGCTCGCTATCGGAAAGCGGGGACGTTTTTCTCTTGGACATGGGAGACCCTATGCTGATTTCGGATCTCGCGGCAAACATGGTCCGTCTGGCGGGATTGACGATAAAAGATCAGCAGCACCCGGAAGGAGATATTGAAATCATAGTAACCGGAAAACGACCAGGCGAGAAGCTCTACGAAGAGCTCTTCTATGACAGCACCTCAGCGGCTACAACTCGACATCCCAAAATCATGCGTGCCGCCGCCCGACCAATTGCTCCCGAGATGCTGCGCGAAGGTCTCAGGGAGTTAGAAGCTAGCCTCGCAGCCGCAGATGAGCAGCGAGCTCGTCGAGTTCTCTTCGGTATGATCCGGGAACGTGAAGCTAACTTCGCAAGCGAGCCTGCGGGTTGAGATTGGTCGCACATAGCCCCTCAGGCCGGGTTTCCCGATCAACGGAATACACGAGGCGGCGCATCCAAACCATCAAGGAGTTGCAATCTAAATTGAAACCCGAGGAGACGTGAGAGTTGAGTATCCTACAACGAATCAACACTCTAATGAATATTACCCCATATTTGGGATTCAATTTGTCTATATTCTACATTATTTTTGCGTATTTCCTTCCACTCTCTTACAGTCTTTTACCAATAAGCTTCAGCATTCCAATCCAAACCCTACCCTTGGGGCTGCATGCCGGTGTATACTTAGCATCAGCTATTTTTTGTATTTTTCTTGTTGCCAAAACTCGAATACCCGACATCGTCACCAGTAACGAAACCAACCTTCCACTGCCGCGCCTACACGATTTTTACTGCTACGCTCGACCTTTATTATCATTATTGTTTTTAGTCGCCTCTATAACAATAGTATCACACGGAATGGCTGACTTTCGCTATTCGAGCGAGAGCAAAACTTCCACATTTTCTGTCCTTTTATTGATCGCTTTGAAGCCGTGGTCACTAGCGGATTTGCTTATTCGCGTGCTAAACCACGAGCCAAAAACACGAACTGCTGTCACGATTGTCGGTGACGTTTCCATCGCCCTTGGGTGGCTAATATCGATCGACGGCCTAGCCAGCAGTATCGTTGCTGCATTTGCGGTATACTTCTCACTGGTCCCAACTTTCTTCCGCCGCTATATAATTGAGAGCCACTTTAGCAACACTCATGGATTTTGGAAGCATGCATTTGCTCTAATCATACTGGCTGTACTGGCACTCGCGTGCTGGCAGATTGGGCACGGCGTGAAGTACAAATCCACTGATGAAGGCCAGTCCGTCGAGGAAATCCAGTCGACAGATCAAAGCCAATCGAAATCACCAACGTATGCCCTGTGGATTCCGCAACGTTTGAGCGTCCCTTATTACGCGTTCACTATGGCGAGTGAAATGAATAGCGCTGGCCAGATTGACCACAAACAAGGATGGCGCATAATAGGGCAGAATCTAGCCTATAGATTTGGAGCGATATTGCAGCTTCCAGTTGAAAGGCCGGATGTGCGCTCCATTGCGCAGTTGAACTACTACAATATGATGGACCCTGCCTTCGCTAACGATCGGTCTGGCTCATCTCCAGGAGCGCTAGGATCCTTCAGTTACTTGGCTCCGGTGCCAATTGATATAATACTCGGATGCATTTATCTGGTGGCTATTTCGATTTTTCTGACACGATACTCCACCATAGAGGCAAAGCATTTGTCCTTTCCCGGACTCGCAATACTGTATTATCTTTCTAGAAGCTTATATCTCAATCCTGCCGACTTTCTTATTGTTTTGAACACTTCCGTGGTTTTCCTAGTTTCTTTTGTAGTCATTGGAGAATTGACCCGAATAGGTCGACGTTCGCGAGTATCCGGAGGTCGACCGACCTCGAACAGGGCGTGATCATTAGCGGCTCCCTTCTACCTAACGGCATTTGACGAGCTGTTCACTCGCTCCATTGTTAGCGCTGAAGGCTAGAAAGTGAAGGATTGGACGGGTGACTTTGACTTCGCGCTTGGCGCTCCCACGGCTAGCGATATGCGTCGCAATCAGTAGTTAGCTCCTGCGACGCGGTTCCAGAGGTGAGTTTGCGATGGTCCTCCGAAGTGGCGGGGCACAGATCGCGCCAGTAGAAAGCGAAAGTAGGATGAAGATATCAATTACCGGAGCAAGCGGCTTCATTGGTCGTCATTTGGTCTTGCATGCGATTCAAAGCGGCCACCGGGCCGTTGCCGTCTCGCGACGCAACCTCGGCGAGCAAGGATTGTTTAACGACACGGATATCGTCATCCACTTGGCTGGCATAGCTCAAGCAACTAACTCAGATGATGAGTATATGGCGGTTAATCATCGGCTTACGTTGTCTGTTGCCCGTAAGGCTCGTGAGGCGGGGTGCTCGCGATTTGTGTTCGTATCGAGCGCTGCAGCGGCGACGAGCGCATCGGCATACGGAAGGTCGAAGGCGGCGGCTGAGCGGGACTTGAGCAGCATTTCCGGTATGCAGGTTGTGGTTGTTAGACCACCTCTGGTGTACGGACAAGACGCTAAAGGTTCGTTTGCGGCACTGGTACGTCTTGCTTCTTTGCCGCTACCACTTCCCTTCAAAGGTGGAAGTAGGCTGCGATCTGCACTGTATGTCGGCAATCTGGTGGATGCTTTGCTTTTCTGTTGCACATCCACATCAATCCGTATGGGACCCTATTCCGTTACCGATGACGCAGATTTGTCGCTAGAGCAGATGATCAGCCATTTGCGGGAGGGAATGGGCAGGCGGCAAATTTTATTTTCGGCCCCTTGGCTAGAGCCGGCGCTCAAGGCTATAGGGCGTGAGCGACTCGCACATCAACTTTTCGGAGAAATGCGATTTCCAAACGAGCTCGCGCATCAGGGCTGGTCGCCGCCGCATAGGCCACAGGATGCCCTTACGGAAATAGGGCGTTCACGGCGCCCTAATGCCTGTTCTCCTGAAGCGAGCGGCTTCTGATCTGTCAGGGAAACGCCAAATTTTGCCGGCGAGCACTCATTGCAGTTCGCAAGCACTGCGCGATACATGATCGGCTATCGTCAACGCGATCTGATTACACGCGATGTTGGGATCAACGTTTACAGTTTGATCGTACTCGGAAAACCTCGAAGCCCATTCCTCAGAAAACTCCATGTTTGCGCGATCGCGGTCTTCCAAAAAATCCTCTATAAACCTGGGCACAATTCCTTCACGTACAAATCCGTAATAGTCGTCAACTAGGAAGTCCGTGTCTCGGACGTAGAAGGATGGGCATCCCAGATGTAGCGCTTCTATGGCAACTCCGCTATTGGGCACAAGCGCTAGGTCAACCTGGCTAAAGAACGACTTTGCTGGCTCGCCCAACGGCTGTTCAATTACTCCGGGCAACGACTTTAGGATCGAAAGATCGGCATGACATCGCGGGTGCCGTCGTAACTTCACATGGCGCACCGCGGAATGCTTTGTCAAAGAAATCAGCAGCGCTTCCAGTGTTTTTAGGTTCGGCAAATAGCTGAGACATAGACCGACAGCTAGTGGGCCGTGCGAAAGCTTCGGATGGCGAAACCTTTCCCCAAACGGAGAGAATATTAGCACGGTTCCGCTCGACGTTTCTCCTCGCTCGCCCGCTCCCGTCTCATATGCCATTCTTGAGGCCCCATCATACAAAAGCGATACGTCGCAATTCAGCGTAGGAAAATGCTTGGTTACCGGTGCATGCTGCACATAGCAGGTTGCAACATTGCGGGCCCTCGCCGCCGCCAATAATGCGATTGGTATTGGGTTGTGGTCGTTCGCAACGCAGACCATCTTTAGGCGGGTCGGGAACTTATACCGCTCATACACAATCAGCGCTGCTACAAGTATCAGGCACTGTGACTGAACCAGGGGCCAGGGATGACGTAACTCGGTAACGTCATTAGCCAAGCGCCACAATTCTCCCATTGAGCTGATGAGTGCAATTTTTTGGGAAAGTGTGAGCTTCTGGCCTTTTAGCGCAAGTTGTTGAACGCCGTTTGCGCGCAGACAGTCATCAACCCTACGCAATGCCCTTAGGTTGTTTCTAGAGGGTGCGTAGCCAAATGCGCGTGCATCTTTTTCCGGCAAAAGTATTTGCGGATGCAACAAGACCATTGCCCAAATTAGTATAAAATTTGCTATCCTATATCGGGCCGACTTGCCTACAGCCGCCAGTGCGATCCTCGATGCCCACTTTTTTGATGCGATCGCCTGCCCTAACTCTTGATATATTGACTGACCGTGGAAGGCTTGAACCCTCCCTAATAGTGAACGAGTGTCGCCCAATATGGATCTGTTTGTTTGGCCTGTCATATTCATTTATTCGGGCATGCCTTGGGAAAGTGGCGGGCGTTGATTATGGCAAGGCATGACACGCCGATAATTATAGCGACAGCAGGAATCTGCACTACCGATAGTTGTGTTGATACAAAGGCGGCCGCCAGAATGCCTAGCGAACCCACAATCACGAGAAGGCAGATCGCGAAGGTTAGGACCGCCACCTCTGTTTGACTCGACCACGCCACGTATCCCACTGTCGCAGATAATATTGAAAAGAAAACAGCATCCGCCAGGAGCAACGGGACGAGCAATATCGCAAGCACAACTGGCTCTACGTGCGGCGCCACAAATCCCGCAAATAGATAGGTCAGTGCCGTCGCAAAAATAATCAGAACGTACTTCGCCATCAATGGTCGCATCCGCGCCTGAAAAAGCCGCGTTCTGTGTGCTATGACTTTCCGGAAAGGAATTTGGAACCGCACATTATACAACAGCCCGGCCCCTTGGCATACTTGGGCAACGGCAAGAAACGAATGGGCGTATTGCGGGAACATGCTGCTAACCAACACTCGTGGCAATTGTCTATAGATTCCTGGCAGTGCATTACCGAGCAAGAATGGGAGCTTGTCGCGCACTAACGTATAGCCGCGCAGCCCCATACCCAAACTCAATCCAGTAACAAAATAAAACAGCACCCAAAATCCCAAAAATGCCAGCATCGAAAAGCAGACAAAAGCAACCTCGTAGTCCATACTACTGACACGCGCGACGACTATAGGCAGAAGTAGCCAAATGGATCTAATGACCTGCACCCAAAACCATGACAAAAAATTCTTCTGAAACTCAAGAGCCCTCGACACCTCATCTGCTATTTTCTCAACCCCGAATGTGACAGCTATTGCAGCCACCACCAGCGCACCGCTCGCGAACGGTAGCGCCAAGAGAAGAACGACAATGGAAAACAATCCGATCAGCAGGACGGCTGTAACCGCAGAGGCGTAGTCCCGCCCCCTGTTCGCGTGCTCCTTATCGCCGGCGCTTGATCGGTAGAAGTCAACGTGAACAGGGACAGACGAGATCGACAAGGCGAGAGAAGCAACTGGCAGAACAATCACCAGGACATCACTGCCATGCAACAATATCGCCTCGGCGATGATGGCCGCGGGCCTAAAAAAGAGCGGCAGTGCTCTTATTAAGAGAAGCCGGATCATGAAACTTGGCCTATCTAGGCATATTAATTGGCAGCCGACCGGCGTTCCTCAATCAGCTTTGATCCCGAATGTTGATGGGCACCTCACCCACATCAATGCCGGACTTCTTTAGTAGCTCCGCGGTTCCATCTTTACTCGGATACGTGTACAGTGTGACGGCATATCGAGCACCTTCCTCGATAGGCTTTCCACCATGTATGCACTTTGTATCGCAGACTAGCAGCGTGCCTGCATCTGCATGGACCTCAGTGAGAGGCTCCGCCACCGTCGGTATTCTGCTTTGCCCCAGAGGATAGCGGGCTCGCGTCCTGATCGCGTTGAGGTGCGATCCCGGGACATACTGAAATGGTCCTGTTTTCGCACTTACGTCGGAAAGATACCAAATGCACTTCACTTGATGCGAGAAAGGGGAGTCACGATGCATGCCCCCTCCCGAGCCGGCGTTGTTCTGTTTGGGAAGCACCCGGTTTGCCATAAGCAGCCAAGACTTGGTCCTGATTGCCAAGTAGTCATCAATAGCCCTAATGTTCTCCGGTATCTGAAAATGGCCCATCAGATCTGGCATATCATGTTCAAATCCCAAAATTCTGGTATCAGAACCCACATCGTCACGCCAAACTCGCGGATGGGTATCTTGGTCTGCAATCCGGTCGATACGCTCAACAAGGTCTGTGCAAACCTCCTCGGGTAGCGCACCGGGTTTTATGATTGCCGTACGATCCCGCAGTTCTCGAAATTTCCCCCTCATTCCGATTGCGCGCATCCACGTAGCAGAGACGATTTCCTTACCCAGGTTGACGAATGCAGTCATTTTTCTCACTCTCCAAAGTTTGCTCGACTAACGGTCGTAAGAGCCCCTTCCATACGACCAGTTTAATCATCGACCGATGGCCAAAATTTCTACGGCCTTTATTTCAGACACGTTTGAGGACCCCGGAAATGGCATAGTGCACGAAATAATATAAGCTCTTTGTCAACCCCAGTTTTTCTACTTCTCTATATACTCGCCAAGTATAATGCGCAGCCGAGAGTTTGTTGGCTGAAATCGAATCACTCCTTACTCGATACCTTGTAAGTACTCCCCCACATTTTGATGCATATTTCACTTCCTTGAGTAATCTTAGCCAAAGCGCAAAGTCTTGTCTTTTTCGGATTTCAGGGAAATATTGTTTCCCCATGTCGTGCGTATCATATATGACTGTCGAGCATCCAATAACGCAATTTTTAAGTAATTGACTGTAATTAACCCGACTCGGAGCTTGCCGGATTCCCATCTCGTGCCCGGCACTGTCTATCAAGCCATAGTCGGTATAGGAGAACGCTGAGCCAATAGATTCCATTTCGCTGATCTGGATATGCAACTTGTCGGGCTCCCAGAGATCATCGGCATCAATGAACGCAATATATCTCCCGACCGCCACTTCTACACCAGCATTCCGTGCCGCGCCGCTGCCAACGTTTGAGTTCAACTCGATCAATTTGACCCGCGAATCTTTTGCCGCGAAACTCCTTGCAACGCTGACCGTTCCATCTTGGGAGCAATCATCAACTATTATCAATTCCAGTTGCTCGTATGTTTGCTCCAATACAGTAAGAATGCTGTCACGTAGATAGTTCTTCGAGTTGTACGTCGGCATAATGACCGATACGAGCCGATTAACGCTATTCATTTGATTGTTCGCACCAATGGTTGGACCAGTCATCCAATTTCGCCTGAACTTGTACCTAGGAAATGCCAATAACGTCAGCCAGCTGATCACTCATTGGACCCAACTTTGTCCCCACGACCAGCACCAAATACCGTTACGAAAATGAGCCTTAGGTCCAGAATTACTGACCTTTGCGCCAAATACTGCGCGTCTGACAGAGCGAGTTGCTCGGGAGCGCTCATGTCAATATTCCGAACCTGCGATAATCCGGTGATTCCGGGTTTTAGGTCAAAGACATTCCTGCTTCGTCGTGCTTCAACCAACGCCTGCTGCGTTGGCAGGCAGGGCCTGGGGCCTACAAACGACATCTCATTTCGCAAGATGTTCACAATTTGTGGCAACTCATCAAGTTTCGTGCGCCGCAAATACGTTCCAAATTTGGTTACTGCCGCAGCACCTACCTCGTGTGTTCCCACCTGTTTTGTGCCAACGTGCATGGTGCGAAACTTGTAACAAGTAAACACGCTTTCGCCTCGCCCAACCCGGGCCTGAGCAAAAATTGCTGGACCGCGAGACGTGCTTTTCACGCCCAACCATATCAATACGAAAAGCCACCATAGCAAAAGTGCGGCAGCGAGAGCGCCCAGCAAATCAATCGTTCTTTTCAGGAAGCGATAGGAAGTATCATCGTTATTCATAAGCTTTGAATTCAGCATCGGTGGCCGAACCCCCGACCATTTTGTGTCATAACCTGGCCAAGGATGCGTGGGACGTATGCATGCACGCTGTACTGTATTACAACATTAAGGGGCTGGCCAATGACGACACTAGACGCCATTCTAAGTCTCGGCGCCAGAAAGGACTAAGTTCCATTCTAAGGGGGTTCCAGCGGGTATATGACGAGTTGCTCGCCTTCCAACCAATTCGTCGAAGTACTTGGGCGCGAGCCCATACCCCGGGCGAACAATTCGGACGTTCTCCGGCGTCAGCGCCTCATCCTTTGCAATGTCTCTTGCGGCATAAATCGAACGCCTGAAGGCCAGCGATTTCGTTTCGGCTTCGGTGGGGCCATAGGTCACCTTACCAAGCGATTGCCAGGCGCGCTCGGTCTCAACCACTAGGGCTTTCATTTCTTCGGGCTCCAGCGAAAATGCGCTGTCTACACCCCCATCTGCCCGGGATAGCGTGAAGTGCTTTTCCACCACAGTTGCGCCATGCGCAACTGCGGCGACAGCGGCGCCTAGACCCATAGTATGGTCTGACAGGCCAATTTCGCAACCAAAGAGTTCTCGCATGTGCGGCACCGTAAGGACATTAGTATTCTCGGGTGTTGCAGGATACGTACTTGTGCACTTGAGCAGAATTAGGTCTTTGCACCCGGCCCCGCGAGCGGCCCCCACCGCGTCGTCGAGTTCCGCAAGACTTGCCATGCCAGTGGACATAATCATTGGCTTGCCAGTTGCGGCCACTTTCCGAATTAGCGGCAAGTGTACATTTTCAAATGATGCGATCTTAAAAGCGGGCACGTCGAGGCTCAGGAGAAAGTCGACGGCTGTTTCGTCAAAGGGACTGCTGAAGCATAGCATGCCGTGCTTGGCCGCGCGGTCCATGATCGGACGGTGCCAATCCCATGGTGTATGGGCCTGCTCATAAAGGTCGTGGAGGTTTCGACCCGCCCATAGGCTGTTCTCGTCGTCAATGTCGAAACCGCCACCACTTAGCTCAAGCGTCATGGTATCAGCTGTATATGTCTGCAATTTGAGCGCGTGCGCGCCGGCAGCAGCAGCGGCATCCACAATCTCTAGCGCTCGTTGTAATGATTGGTTGTGGTTTCCCGACATCTCAGCGATGATAAATGGTGACGCGTCACGACCGATTTTACGATCTGCGATAAGCATTAGTGTTCTCCTAGGATATCTTTCGCCCCAACAAGAAGGCTTCTGCTGCTTCCACCCCAACACTTGCGCCGCGCCAACGCGCCAGCGCCTCGATCGCCTCAATCGATCGTGGATGCGGAAAATCTCTCATCTCGTATCGGTAGGCCTCGAGTGCCTGCCGCTTCGCCGGCAAAGTAGTCGAAATATCCACATAGTAATTGGGCGCGAACACGCTCCCAGGCGCAGCCGGTCGCCATTCGGTAGAGGATGCAACTTCAAAAAAGAGTAATTCTTTCACCGGGAATGCGGGCTGCGGTCGACATGCAGTTACCACGGCGTCGTGAATAATCCTATGGTCGATGTTAACGTCCCCTTGATGGTGTGTCAGGATCGTACTCGGCTGATACTCTCTGATATGGGCCTCGATAAGCTTAACGACGTCTAAAAGGTCAAGGCTATCCATCCGATTGTCCGGAAGGGAAAGCATCGTAAGAGAAGCGCATCCTAAAGCTGCGGATGCAAGATCTGCCGCGGCTCTCCGCTCCTTGGCCTCTTCCTCCACACTTGTTCCCGCGTTGTGTCGCGCCGATACACCGTCGGCCAATATCAAAACGTGGACGGCGCAACCTTCGGCTGACCAACGGGCAATTGTACCGCCACAGCCGAGCGCCTCGTCGTCGGCATGGGCAGCAATGACGGAAATGCTACGTGACATCTGATTTTCTCCGAATGCGCACCAAGGCTTCAACCTCATCTCCGCGCTCAGACATTTTCGCAGCTGAAAATTCCAAGCGAAAATGGCCTATATCAAGATAAGCTCTTGGGTAGCCTTCAGCGTCCAGCATTCGAATGTAGTCATACACTTCAGTAACGGCTTCCAGCTCCTCCATGTTTCCATCTTGCGGACGTCGACGCGAAAACAGTGTAGCCTTGCCACTTTGATTTTTTGGGTCCGGATTTTCCATTATAATTTCGCCAATCATCTCTGCTATCACATTCGAAGCTCTGACCAGTATTTCTTCCGCAGAACCAGAGAGAGATAAATACTTCTTCAGATACACCGGGCCTGCGTCAATTTCATCAATGCATTTTAGTGCAGTAATCATAGTATCCTTATGGCCACTAATGATCAAATTTTGCAACGGGCTTCCCCCACGCCCATAAGGTAGATCGGTCATATGGAAAACTATACACGGAAATAGTGTGTGTATTTCGTGGGGAATTATCCATGACCAGTGCACAAAGAAAATGAACTTCGGCGCCTGCTGCTCTAGCCTCTCAACGTGCAAGTCTTCTGCGGCACTAGCCAGCAAAAAATTGTAGTTTGGGAACTGTTCGGCCAGGAGATGCTTAAGTGGCCAGTTGCGCCGATGCGGGGAAGCGACAATAATATTGGCTTTGCTCATTCTGCAGGCTCCATTACAAATCGTATGGATTTTGCATCGGCTTCGTTCTTGCGCGAGAAGTTTAATTTTTCGAGCACTCTTATCGAGCCAACATTCTCTGAAAGAACATCAGCTACAAGAGTTTGCGCGGAAGTTTCATTTCGAAGTCTTTCGATCGCGGCGGCAAGCAAGTTCGTACCGAGTCTAAAGCCACGAAACTGAGGAGCCAATGCATAATCGATATGCCAACCATCAGGGTGCTCATCGAAGCGAACCTGTCCAACTGGCACGCCGAGCGTCGTTTCCGCAATATAAATTCGACATTGCCGTGGATTACTGAGGCGGCCTTGGAACCATTCTTTGTGTTCTATGTAGGATATCGGGCGCGCATTGAAGGCGCTCTGCCGCGTTTGCGCGTCGTTGACCCATTCGAGCAACAACGCTTCGTCGCGCTGCTCAGCCTGGCGGATAACGAGAGGCATATCCGGGTGTGCACCGAGAACAGCGCAGACCCGCTCAACGCCTCGACCATCGACCACACCGAAGCAGCGCAACGACCAATGTACGTCGAGGCCCATTTCAAAAACAGATACGAGGGCTGCCTGAAGCGCGGAGGCAGTCACTGCTTTGGCATCGCCGAGCCACCGGATAAGTTTTCTACCTGCCAGTTCTTCGGCGATGGCGCGTTGATTATCTGCAACAGTAACTACGATCGCTGGTAAACCCAAACACAGTCGTTCCCAACTTGTAGTGCCGCAGGCGCCTACCATAAGATCGGCCGAAGCCATCATCGGGGCTAGGTTGGGAACCCCGTCATGAAGACGAAAATTCTCGCGCGTTGCGATTTTTTGTTCCAGCGCTGAGTAATCAGGCGCCGTTGAACGAAGGACAACCTCGGCTTCAAATTCATGACCATCCAGCGTCATCAGTGCCTCGACTGCCATGCGAGTCAGCCCCTGCTGATCGACGCCGCCAAAAGAAACCAGCACCCGCCTGATGAAGCCCTTTCGCGGCGCGACTTGCTCTCGAAGATCCCGATACTCTGACCGCAAAAGGGCATAGTCCGGTCCCAACATTTGAACAGCCCTATCAGGCACCAGATCTTCGTATCGGCCACCCACTCTCGGCAGGAGGCTTGGATCAACGAGAGCATCGCAAGCGTGCTTGCGATCGGCAAGGTCGTCGATGACGAGGATGCGTCCCGAAACAGCCCGCAGCCGCTTCTCCCACCGAGCGTCGAGCGCATAGTGGTCAACGATCAACCAGTCAGGATAGATGCCGCCCAGCGCTTTGATTGTCTGGTCGGCATCAGTTTGCCAATCGGTACCAAGCCACTCGGCGTATGGGCGGGCGGGTTCGTCGAGCGTCCAGTGATCTTCCGGCGCAGCCAGTCCGAGCACGCGAAATCCTCGCTCCGCGATCAGCTTAGAAAGGTTCCCTTCGTGCTCGCGGCAAACGAATACGGCCTCGGCTCCCATATCCTTCATGCCATCTGCAAGCGCTAGGCAGCGCATAACGTGCCCCGCACCGATTTTAAGCGAAGAGTCAACGCGAAATGCCACCGTCTTGCAGCCGCTCCCCACTACTGCCTCCTGAGTGCCTCGAACATAAACTCGGCCCTTGACCAATCGTCGGGCGTGTCGATGTCCAGTACGCGATGGCGAGGCAGAATCAGAGGGGTCGCGATGGCAGAAAATATCGGCTTGCCGTCCATCCAAGCAGATGCGCGGCCCCAGTAGAACTGGCCGGCGTCGTGAAAAGCCTCTTCAAGGTCCTGCGAGCGCGTAGCGAACTGCCCGGGGCAAAACATTTCGGCCCGCCCGTCCACGTTAAGCCGAATTGCCCTTTGGATTGGAAACTCGTAACTCGCCACCGGAAACACGTACTCGCTGTTTTCTCGGACGAGCGTTTCGAGCGCCACGATCAGATCTGACGCTGTCATGAATGGAGCTGTCGCGTAAATGCAGCAAACCTGATCTGGCATAAGATCGTGTTCGCGGTGCCATTCGATCGCATGCGCGATAACTGGAATGGTCCCGGTGTGATCGTCAGCAAGCTCATCCGGACGAAGGAACGGGACTTCGGCACCAAAGCTGCGCGCAACTTCAGCGATCTCCCGGTCGTCTGTAGAAACAACAATCCGATCGAAGCACCCGCTCATCCGAGCCGTTTCGATGGACCACGCAATCATCGGCTTGCCGCAAAACGTGCGAACATTTTTGCGCGGGATCCGCTTGCTACCCCCGCGCGCGGGAATGACCGCGAGCCTCATTGCACGAGTGCCTGCATAAGCGATGCCACCACGTGATCCTGCTGTTCCTCTCTCATCGTGGGGTACATGGGCAAACTGATGGCCTGCGCATAGTAGCTTTCAGCCTCCGGAAAGTCGCCCGCGCTGAAGCCCATGCGCTGGTAGTATGGCTGGGCATGGACAGGGATGTAGTGGAGGTTCACACCAATTCCCTGTTCGCGCATCGCATTGAACACGTCCAGGTGGCGGTCTGGTCGCACGCGTACGACGTAAAGGTGCAGGCCAGAATAGCCATCGGGATGCTGCCAGGGCGTTATGATGGGCAGGTTTGCAAGCGCTGTGTCGTAGCGGCAAGCTAGTGCGTGTCTTTTTGCAACGTACGCATCCAACCGGTCAATTTGGCTTAGGCCAAGGGCACCCTGTAGCTCCGTCATGCGGTAGTTGTAACCCAGTTCGATCTGCTGGTAGTACCACGGGCCATCGGGCTCGTGCGTCATCAACCTTGGATCGCGGGTCACCCCGTGGCTGCGTGAAAGACTCATTCGCTCAGCAAGTTTGGCGTCATTCGTGAGTGCCATTCCGCCTTCAGCGCTGGTTACAATCTTGACCGGATGAAAGCTAAAAACTGTGATGTCACTGAATCGGCAATCCCCAATAGGCCGTCCCTTATAGCGCCCTCCAATGGCGTGCGACGCATCTTCGACGATGGCAAAGCCGTAGCGCTGGCCAAGCTCGTGGATGCGTACCATTTCACAGGGTTGCCCGCACAGGTGAACGGGAACTACAATCTTGGGCAGCCGACCCTCGCTTTCTGCAATCTTTAGCTTTTCTTCAAGCGCATCAGGCGACAGGTTATATGTGCGAGGATCGATATCGACGAAATCAACCCTGGCTCCGCAATAAAGTGCGCAATTGGCGGAAGCGACGAAGGTTATCGGCGTAGTCCAAAGCCAATCACCGGGCCCCAGTTCCAAGGCCAGGCAGGCGATGTGCAGCGCCGATGTGGCGCTGTTCACTGCAACTGCGTGCGCCGCTCCACAATAGTCGGCAACGGCCCGTTCGTACTGTGGGACCACCGGTCCCTGCGTGAGGTGGTCCGAACGCAGGACGTCAGTAACGGCATCAATGTCGGCCTGAGTAATCTCATGCCGGCCGTAGGGAATGACGCTCATATTGCCCCGATCTTCGCATGGTTCTTGGCAATCCAATCCTGAAGCGTCATTGGCTCCATCCATTCCCGATTGTTGTCGCTCGTATAACTGAAGCCTTCTTGGACCTTCTTGCCGTTCTTAATCCGCTCTTTGCTTAGGTCCCAATTGTTGATCGCGGGCAAGATCTTGAAGTGGCTGTCGTACTCGAATGTGTAAGATGCATCTTCTGGGCCGATCATCTGCTCGTGGAGCTTTTCGCCAGGCCGAATGCCCACAAACTCCTGCTTGGCCTCGGGCGCGATCGCACTCGCAAGATCAACGATCTTCATCGAAGGGATCTTCTTGACATAAATTTCGCCGCCTTCCATGTCGTCAAAAGCATGCCAGACCAGCTCCACGCCCTGTTCAAGCGTGATCATGAAACGCGTCATACGCGCATCGGTAATCGGCAGCCTGCCCTTGTCCCTGATCGATAGAAAGAACGGAATCACCGAACCACGGGATCCCATGACATTGCCGTATCGAACCACCGCAAATCGTGTGTCATGGCCGCCTGCGTAGGAGTTTCCCGCAACAAAGAGTTTGTCTGAGGCGAGCTTGGTCGCGCCGTAGAGGTTGATGGGGCTGCTTGCCTTATCAGTAGAGAGCGCAACAACCCGCTTGATCCCACGGTCAATGCACGCGTCGATCACGTTCATTGCGCCATTGATATTGGTCTTTATGCACTCGAACGGATTGTACTCGGCGGTCGGCACAATTTTGGTGGCCGCGGCATGAACGACATAGTCGACGCCATCGAGCGCGCGATAGAGCCTATCCTTGTCGCGAACGTCGCCGATGAAAAAGCGGACACGGCTGTCGTCCTGGTACTTCTTTGCCATTTCCCATTGCTTCATCTCATCGCGGGAGTAGATGATAATGCGTCTGGGGTTGTAGCGCTCGAGGGTCATCGGCAGGAAAGTGTGTCCGAAGGAGCCTGTTCCGCCAGTTATCAAAATCGATTGTCCAGTCAGCATTATCTCAACAGCGGTTCGTCAATGGGAGCAGCGAATGTCGTCGCTTAATAGAAGGAGGCCACCTGTCTGTGCAAGCCGTACCTTCGGCAAAAGGCGAAATCGTGGCTGCCACGTGCCGATGCTGTGCCCGAATCCGACCGAGACATCTGTCTATTTTCGCATTTTTCGGCCGCCCATTGACAGCGTAGGGCGGAAGCTTTCAGGTACTTGGAAAGTTTACTTTGGTTAGGAGAGGCAGGATCATCGGATGATAGGCTCCCTACGCTACCAGGGAGTTTGAGACTGCTTCCTGAATCACTTGCCAATCGACCGCTGGCGTTAAAGTGGCTCCTTTGTGGGATTCCTAATTACCTGCCAGATCATCCCGTCAAAATAAACAGCTAGCCTTCTCCGCCGCAGCTCAGTTACTCTTGCTAGCTCTGGCAAGCCCGATACGAACCTGTGCTCAAATAGCTTCAGATGCAGGTCCTTGTTCTCCTCTGGCGGAAGATCGCGTCGGCTGTGCCTTCAAACGCGACATCCCGCCGGTCATGGGACATTCTGTTGCAGCTGACACGGGCGAACTGCTAGCTGGATCGGCCAAGGTTGCAAGGTCCTAGCTTCCTTTACTTAGAGATTTTTGCGCGGGGGCCTGAACAGGCCGTCAACGTGCGCGAGATTGAAGGCAAGGTTAATGTGGTTGATGGGAAACGCCGGTTGAAGGTAGCCACTCGATCTATCCCGACAACCGCATCACAGGCTGGGCGCCGCTCCATCGAACGGCTGGAGAACACTCTGCGCATGCTCGCCTACATCGTGGTGCGGCACGGCGAGGTTCATGGCCCTCTGCTCGAACGTGTGGAGCGCGAGCTCGATGAAGCGCGCCGGCGGCCGTCCCACCGCGACCGGGCGCAGCAGATCCTCGCCCAGCTGACGCGGGAGGCTAACCTTGCTTAGGGAGTTCGAACGCGATTCGCTTCATCCACCGCGCCTTCTGCGTCAGCGTCGGGCCCGCGCCGTATTTCGGCCGGATCCACTTGTGACCCATCAGGGCTGCCACCACCTTTTCGGGCGCCTCGATGCCGGTGAGCTGATCCTCGAAGGTATGGCGAAGGCTATAGACAGTGTGGCTGTCGGTCGGCCGCATTCCATGCTCGAGCAAGAATTTGTTGGCCGTGGCGGAGAACGAGGCGTTCTTGTCGCGGTATCTCGGAAAGCCGCCCGGAAATGCCTTGAACGCAGCCAGCGCCGACCCCAGCAACGGAATATCGCGCGCAGAGTGATCGGTTTTCAGAACGCGTTCGACCGGCCGCACCTGGACGTAGGGGACCGCGGCGCCGAGATGGATGTGCTCTGGACGAGCGCTGCACACCTCGACCGGCCGCATACCCGTCGAGGCGACGATCCAGATTATCGCCCTCGCCTCCGCATTGAGCCCGTCCAGACCGCCGGGTGCGAGAATGACCTCACGCACGAATTGCGGGTCGAACGGCGCCCGCTGCTCGTACCCACCGCCTTCGAGCAGCAGACCGGTGAACTTGGAACGCACATCGGTGAGGCTCAACCGATCGACACTGCCGAACATTTGCGTCAGGTGACCCAGATCCTTGTTGGCAGTGTCCACGCGAAGATCTTCGGCCGCCACTCTCGCCTGCCAGTATTGGCGATATGCCAGGGCATCAGCTCGCGAAATGTCGGCGAGGTTCTTGTCGCCGATAATGGAGATCAGATTTTTGATCGCGAGTTTCTTGGCATTTTTCCATCGGCGCAGCTGATTGGGGGAGTACTTTGCCAAGGCCGTCGCCTGGTTGGCTTCCACCGCTTCCAGAAGGCCGGAAAGGCGCAGCGTGGGCTTGCTTTCGCCGCCCAACACGGCCGCCACCTCTCCCTCATCGTTTATTGCATTCCGTTGTTCAAGCCCGCGTACGCGTTTCATGATCTCGTCGAGTGGGCCAGCGGCCAGCTCGTCGGCCGTCAGATAGCTCATATTGAGCGAGCGCGCCCGCTTGCGTGCAGCCTCGTAGCGTCGGTGCGCTTCGGCCGCCTGCCCATCGCGGAGCCCACGCCAGTAGGCTTCCAACTCGGCCGCCAACTGTTTGACCACCGCTTTGGCGCGAACGCCGCGCGGGTCATCCACCACCGCGATTTCTGTGCTGACCTTTACAGGATTGCGCTTGTCGAGGTGCGCAAACTCCTTTGGTACCCGGCGAACCAGATACCAGACGCCATCCCGCTTGTGCGGTTTGGCGTCACCCGCTCTCCGCATGCGCAACCCCCATTTGTTGAACAGTTTGTTGCGCAGCATATGGGCATTTTGGCCCACCAACCGTCAAGGAAAAGCTGAAAAATGAAGGAAAACAACACTCTAGTTTCGAGCGGATGGCTGGGGCGGCAGGATTCGAACCTGCGAATGTCGATACCAAAAACCGATGCCTTACCACTTGGCGACGCCCCAAGGCGCGTTGGTTCCTACACCGTTTGCACAGCACCCGCAACACCTCCGGCATACGGGTTCTGCATCAGTTGTGAAAATTACAAGCGTGCACGCAAAGCCCCTGTGGCGCAGCGAATTGGCACCTGAATTTGCGTGCCGGAGGAGTGCGAACAGGCTTGAACCGGCGCCGGACGCATTATATAAGGCGCCGAACCAATGCCCAGTCTGGCTCGGCTGGCAAGGGCAACAGACCAGAACAACCTATCGGAGTATAGCGCAGCCTGGTAGCGCACCTCGTTCGGGACGAGGGGGTCGGGTGTTCGAATCACCCTACTCCGACCAATTTGAACCGGGGGCTTTCGAGCCTCCGGTTTTTTGTTGCGCCAGGTCGTGCGCTATTCCCATCCGTCGCGCATCAGGCTGTAGCCAAACGATGCGGTCCAGCCAATCAGGGCAAAGCCGTTGAGGGCTTCGATGCCCGAGATGATGCGAAAGGCGCCGAGCGGGTGGATATCGCCAACGCCCAGGGTGGTGAAGCTCATCAGAGAAAAATAGAACTGGTCGATAAATCCGCCTTCAAGTTCTCCCGCCAGCTGCCCTATCCCGAGCCAGCGCTCGAGTATCAGATAGGCGGCAGCATAGGTGGTTACCGAGAGCAGCTGGGCCGCGGCCATAGCGCCCATTCCCAGAAGCGTACCAGTGTGACGGGCCATTGCGCTTGCCGATAAGCCGCGCCGGGTCAGGACCATCGCCTGAAAGTGCAAAAGCACGGATGCCCCCATGAGCGGCAACGCTGCGGCCGTGGCGATCATGATGTCCATGCGAGGATCTCCTTTGCTTGGCAACTTGCCTG
>CENV01000110.1_pt1 | contig 21582 bp, 22 predicted proteins | sample 530231 | NCBI WGS metagenome assembly CENV01 (sample SAMEA2619815, study PRJEB7988) | marine metagenome | biome: marine biome (ENVO:00000447); feature: surface water layer (ENVO:00002042); material: "saline water (ENVO:00002010), including plankton (ENVO:xxxxxxxx)" | depth 5 m | reverse complement strand
TGGGAAGCTGCCGTTCTACCATTGAACTACACCCGCGAAGGGCCGGTATTACACCGGGAATTTGCTGCTCTGTCCAGCACCGGCAGGGTTCCTTGTTTGTTGTGCGTTTCCGGTGCAGCCCTTCCTCCTCGCTGAAGCAGTCTGCGCCGCTATGGCGCAGCGGATTCCTTTATTGCCGCCGATCCGCCGGTTTTTTGCCGACAAAAAATGGCACGTTGCTTGCACTTTCTTATTATGGAAAGCCGGGCCCACCAGTGTCCCGGCGTACTGGAGGATGCCATGAGCAAGCTGCTTGAAGTGCCGGTGATCGATATTGCCCGTTTCCGGTCCGGCGACGAGGACGACCGGCGGGCGGTGGCCCGGGAGGTGGATCGCGCCTGCACAGACATCGGTTTTCTGATTATCGACGGCCACGGCGTGGACCCGGCTCTGATCGAGCGGACCCGGGCGGTGTCGCGGGAGTTCTTCGATCTGCCGGAGGCGGAGAAGCGGCGGGTGGCCCGGCCCCGGGTGGACGTGTCCCGGGGTTACACCGGCCTGGAGGATGAGTCGGTGGCCCGTTCCCGGGACGCCAGCGCCACCCAGGGGGACTTGAACGAGAGCCTGATGATCGGGCCGGTGGACCGGCCGGACGAGGCCTACGCCACGGCGCCGGCGGCCGGCCAGCATTTCGCGGCCAATATCTGGCCCCAGCGGCCGGCGGCGCTGCAACCGGTGTGGACCGAGTATTACCGTGCCATGGGCGATCTGGCGGCGACCATCATGCGCATCTTCGCGTTGGCCCTGGATCTGGACGAGCACTACTTCGACGACAAGATCGACCGGCACATCAGCCGCCTGCGGTTGCGCAACTATCCGGCCCAGGCGGAGGCGCCCAAGCCCGGGCAGATCCGCGCCGGGGCCCATTCCGATTACGGCAGCCTGACCATCCTGTGTACCGAGGACAAGCCCGGCGGGCTGCAGGTCTGCAACGCGGCGGGGGAATGGGTGGACGTGCCCATCGTGCCGGGCACCTTCATCATCAATATTGGCGATCTGATGGCGCGCTGGAGCAACGACCGCTGGGTGTCCACCCTGCACCGGGTGGTCAATCCGCCGGCCGGGGCGGGTGGCGCGGCGCGGCGCCTGTCCATCGTGTTTTTTCACAATCCGAACTACGACGCGCGCATCGAGTGCCTGCCGAACTGCGCCGGCGACGGCGAGCCGCCGCGCTATCCGCCCACCACCTCCGGCGAGCACCTGCGCTCCATGTTCGTGACCACGCAGAACGCGGCGGCCGGCCAGCAGGCATGATTCGCCGCGCCCGGTTGCGCTACAACGGGGTGGTGGTTGGCGGCAAAGGTTCTGACAGGGGCTCGAACAAGGGCTCGCGGCTGACCACCCTCAATCCCTGGGGGCCGCTTTCAAGCAAGCGGCGCTCGTCGTGGGCGACCAACAGTTCGGTGCGGTAGCCGTCCTGTTCCGGCAGCCGCTCCAGCAGGTCGGCAATGGCTTCCCGCGCCCAGGGCGTTTCGCTGTCGAACTGGCCAAGCAGTCGGCCGTGTCGGTGGATCACCAGGCGGTAGACGGTCATGGTGTGGGGCTCCCGGTGGGATTGTTGAGTGTCATTGCGGGCCGGTCTCCGTGTCCTGTTGCCGGTCCAGCCAGGCGCCGATCACCTGCCGTGCCGCCCGCGCCAGGCTCGGGCCGTGCCGGCGCGCATCCTCGCGCACCGTGCGCGGGTCCAGGCCGGCCTGGCCGAGTTCGCAGCAGTGCCCCACAAGCCAGTGTTCGATGCCCTCGGCGTCGGCCTCCAGATGGAACTGCAACCCCAGCACCGCCTCGCCGACCGCATAGGCCTGCCGCGGGCAGGCCTCGGTGCCGGCCAGCAGGTGGCCGCCCGGGGGCGTCTCGAACTGGTCGCCGTGCCAGTGCAGCACCGGCACCTGCGCCAGCGGGCCGAGCACCGAGTCGCGGCCCTGGTCGGTGAGCGTCAGCGGGGCGAAACCGATCTCCTTGAAGCCCATGGGCGATACCGCCGCGCCCAGCTGGCGGGCGATCAGTTGCGCCCCCAGACAGATGCCGAGTAGTGGCCGGCCACTGGCCAGGCGCCGTTCGATCAGGCGCAGTTCGTCGGCGAGAAAGGGATAAAGTTCTTCGTCAAAGGCCCCGATGGGGCCGCCCAGAACAATCAGCAGATCGCTGCCGTTGGCATCCAGCCGGGATAAATCGTCCGTGCTGGCGTCCACATAGCGCACCTGGTAGCCGCGCTCTTGCAGCAGTGGCTCCAGGGTGCCCAGATCCTCGAAGTGCAGGTGGCGCAGGGCAAGGGCGGTTTTCATCCTTCCTGCTCCGGTGAGGCGGGTTGTGGGTCTTGGTGATCCGGCCAGTAGTAGCTGTCGGGGGTGGCGCGGGCGCCGAAGATGGCCTGGCCGACGCGCACCACGGTGGCGCCTTCCTCCACGGCCAGCTCGAAGTCGCCGGACATTCCCATGGACAGTTGCTCCAGGTCGATGCCGTCGGGGGCGTCCTGGCGCAGGCGCTCGCGCAGCTCACGCAGCAGCACGAAACAGGGCCGCACCCGGGCCGGGTCCGCCGACAGCCGCGCCAGGGTCATCAGGCCCCGTACCCGCAACGCGGAGAACGCCGGCAGGGCGCGCAGAAAGTCGGCCACCTCGGCGGGGGGCAGGCCGAACTTGCTGGCCTCGCCGGAGGTGTTGACCTGCACCAGCACGTCCAGCCCGCGGCCTTCCGCCTGCAGGCGCCGGTCCAGCGCCTGTGCCGCGCGCAGGCGGTCCAGGGCCTGGAATTCGCTGGCGAAGCGGGCCACCACCTTGGCCTTGTTGGTTTGCAGGTGGCCGATCACCGACCAGCGCGGATCGGTGAGGTCGGCCATGGCCTCCGCCTTGCGCGATGCTTCCTGCACCTTGTTCTCGCCGAATTCCCGGCAGCCGGCGGCGTAGGCCAGGCGGATACGTTCCTCGGGCACGGTCTTGCTCACCGGCAGCAGACGCACCTCGGCCGGGTCCCGGCCGACCCGGGCGCAGGCGGCGGCGATGCGCTGGCGCACCGCCGCCAGATTGCGCTGGAAGTCCTCGACGCTGTTGGCGGTGGGGTAGGAGGGGGATGGCGGGTTCATCGACACGGCGGTTCCTGGGTTGCTATATTGCCAACGGGTTAAATTGTCATGGGACAGAGTATAGATTGTCATGGGACAAAATAAAATCACCGGAAGCACCGCCTTGGCGATTTTCGAGAGCATTCGCCGGGAGGCCCACGCCGGGCGGCTGGTGGCGGGCCAATCCCTGCCGCCGGTGCGTGACCTGGCCGAACGGCTGCAGGTGAATCGCAATACCGTCGCCGCCGCCTACAAGAAGCTGGTGGCGGCGGGCATCGCCGAGACCCTGGGCCGCAACGGCACGGTGATCCGGCCGGCGGCGCGCCAGGGCGAGCAGGAAGGTCTGGCCCCCGGGTCATCGCTGGCGGATCTGGCCAGCGGCAATCCGGACCCGGCCTGGCTGCCCGATCCGTCGCGAGTGCTGGGCGCCGCTGGCTACCGGCCGGCGCTGTACGGCGAGCCGGTGCTGGACGGCGACCTGGAGCGGCTGGCGCGTCAGTGGTTCGGGGCGGACTGGCGGGAGGGGGACGGCCTGACGCTGACCCACGGGGCGGTGGATGCCATCGAGCGTTTGCTGGCGGTCTATCTGGTGCCGGGCGACAAGGTGGCGGTGGAGGACCCCTGTTTTCTCGGCAGCCTCAATACCCTGCGTTGCGCCGGCCTGGAGGCGCTGCCGGTGGCCATGGATCACCAGGGCATGCGGCCCGAGGCGCTGGAGAACGCGATCAGCGCAGGGGCCCAGGCGGTGCTGTGCACGCCGCGGGCGCAGAACCCCACCGGCTGTGGTCTCAGCGAGGCGCGGGCCGGGGCGCTGCGGGAGGTGCTGGGCCGCCATCCCCATGTGCTGGTCATCGAGGACGACCATTTCGCGTTGCTGGCCCGGGCGCCGTATTTTTCCATCGCCGCCGACACCACCACCCGGCGGGCCCTGGTGCGCTCGGTGTCCAAGGGGTTCGGCCCGGACCTGCGGCTGGCGTTCGTGGCCAGTGACCCGGGCACCGCCGGGCGGCTTGCCCTGCGGCTGGCGCCGGGCACCACCTGGGTAAGTCATCTGTTGCAGGCGGTGGTGCGTGATCTGCTCGGCTCGGATTCGGTGTGGGCCCACCTGGAGGCGGCCCGGGACGCCTACCAGGGCAAACGGGACGCCCTGGTCCAGGCGCTGCGGGCCGAGGGGCTGGATGCCTTGCAGCCGTGCGATGGTTTCAATGTCTGGGTGCCATTGCCGGCGGGCAGTGACGCGGAAGCGGTGGCCAGTGCCCTGGCGCGCCAGGGCTGGTGCGTGCGCACCGGTGAGCCGTTCGCGATCACGCCGCCGGCGGCCGCCCTGCGCGTCACCATCTCCACCTTGGAGCCGGTGGACGCGGCCCGCTTCGCCGCCCACCTGCGAGGCACTCTCTAACCCTCATCCTCGAGACGCTGAATCCACAGCCGCAGCCCATCCTCGCCCAGATAGTGCCCCAGCTCCCCCCGGCGCACCTTGCGCAGGTCCTCCTGAAGAGAGGCGCGCAGGGCGCGGTGTTGTTCGTCCAGGGTGGCGAGCTGTGGTTCCGGGAGCCGGGCACGAATGCGGGCGGCGTTGTCCGGGTCGCCGTGCAGCCGGGCACGCAGTACCGCGGTGACGGTGGCCTGGTCCGGCAGCCGCAGCAGGCGCTCCACCAGTGTCGTCGGCAGGGGACCGTTGAGGTCATTGAGCAGTCCGGCGGGCATCGGCACGGCCAGGTCCAGCAGGGTGTCGAGCACGCCGTGGGCCTGGTGGCGCAGGGCCAGATGGGCAACGCCGGCGCCCCCTTGCAGGGGCGCGCCCAGGTCCACGCCCTGGCCGGCCAGGCGCCGGAGCAGGCCGGTGTCGTCGCGGCGTGCTGCCTCGGTCAGGGCAAGGGCGGCCAGGTGTGGTCGGGCGGCGAGTTCGCCGGCTTCCAGGGGGCCGCGCCAGTCATACACGGCGGCGCGGTAGAAGTCGCTGACCTTGCCGGCCAGGGCCTCGGGCAGGCCGTGCTGCTGCTGGCGGTCCGCCAGATAGTCGAGAAACTCCTGGCCGGTGTCGGCGTCGTCGCCGAGCGGGTCCCGCTCCAGGCCCAGGGTCTGGAACGCGGTTTTCAGGTCCGGCGCCACGGTGGCCAGGGCATCCTGGTGCAGGGCGTGGGTCCAGGCCGGTGGCAGGCCCATCTTCCAAGCCAGCACCTGGCCATGATCCCCGGCCCCGCGGTCGGCGACCACATAGATGCGATCGCAGTATTCGAAGCCGCCGATCGGCAGCACCGCGAGTTTGCCGTCCCAGGGCCGGCCGTCTCGTTCGGCGGCTTCCTGCGCCTGCTCCTGCTCATGGTCGATCCAGCCGCTCAGGTCGTGGTAGCCGTCGCTGCCGTCATAAAACAGCTCGCACCAGGAGATCGCTTCGCGGTGGCCGTCCATGGGCAGGCTCAGGTCATAGTCCAGGCGACCACCGGCGGTGTGGCGCCACAGGTCGAGCAGGTCCTCGGGCAGGGGGCCCCGGCATTGCGCGGCCAGGCGGGCCAGGGACACTTGGTCCAGCGGTGGTTGGGCGTGGAAGATCACGCGGTCGGCCCAGATCACGATGCCGTGCTCACGCAGCCGCTCAAGTTCGTCGGGAGAAAAAGGGGGAGTGTTCATGGCCGGGGAGCCTAGCACGGCGGGGTGCCGCGTGGTGTGCGCGCTTTCCCGAGTTTGCCTGCCCGGCGCGGAGCGATCAGGCGTGCGGCCCCGGGGGCACGAAACCGGCGGTAAGCGGGCTTCGTGCCAGGGTCGTGGCTGTGTTAGCCGCGCTTGGGTTGTTTAACCATGCGCAGGTAGGGTTTTTTCTCGTCCCAGCCTTCCGGGAACAGCTTGGCGGCTTCGTCGTTGTTCAGGGACGGCACGATGATCACGTCCTTGCCATCGGTCCAGTTCACCGGGGTGGCCACCTTGTAGCCGTCGGTGAGCTGCAGGCTGTCGATGACCCGCAGAATCTCGTCGAAGTTACGGCCGGTGCTGGCCGGGTAGGTGATGGTCAGACGGATCTTTTTGTTGGGGTCGATGATGAATACGCTGCGCACCGTCAGGGTGTCGTTGGCATTGGGGTGGATCATGCCGTACAGGTTCGACACGGTGCGGTCGGCGTCGGCCAGCAGCGGGAAGTTGAGGGCGGAGCCCTGGGTTTCCTCGATGTCGCCGCACCAGGCCTTGTGGTCGTCCAGCGGGTCCACGGACAGGCCGATGGCTTTCACGTTGCGCTTGTCGAACTCGGGCTTGAGCCGCGCCACTTCACCCAGTTCGGTGGTGCACACCGGGGTGAAGTCCTTGGGGTGGGAAAACAGCACCACCCAGCTGTCGCCGGCCCAGTCGTGGAAGGAAATCGGGCCTTCGGTGGAGTCCTGTTTGAAATCCGGGGCGATATCGCCGAGTTGCAGTGCCATGGTGTGGTCTCCTGGTTCTGATGGATCAGGCGGGGCCGGGGCCCCGTCGCTGGTCCATCAAACATAGAGACTTGCTCGCCGGCTTTAAAGGGGCACGAAAGAAGGATTCGCGCTAAGCAAATAGCGTCACACCACCGCCACGCGCTGCAGGCGGTTGAGGGTGCGTTCCTCCAGCCGGTCAAGGCGCTCCCGGCAGGCGCGGAAGGTGCGGCTGATGCGGGTGGTGTTGCCGATCATCCAGATCTTCGGCCAGGTGGTGCGTTCGCCGGCGCGAATAAAGGCGCGCACGTCCTTCACCGTGGGGTTGCTGAGCACGCGCAGGGCGTTCAGCGGCTGGCGCGGCGGGATCAGGTTGATGTCGCCGATATAGCGCTGGCGCACCACGGTCTGGGCCTTGTCCACGATCAGCCCCAGGTCATTGGATTGCACCCGCCGCCGCAGCAGTTCCAGGCCGTAGTGCAGGTTCATGGACACATTGCGGATGGCCCAGTCGCTGAGCGTGCTGAAGCTGGAATTGGTGCGCTCGCTGCGCGGCAGGAACGGCACCACGTGGGGATTGGTCTGGCTGACGATGGAATGGTTGACGCCGAACAGCCGGGACAGCCGGCGAATCGGCAGGTCGTCCTGGATCGAACCGTCCACGAACTTGCGCCCGGGAATATAGGGCACCCGCTCGCCTTCGATGTTCTTGGCCCACAGGGTCACCGGCGGGTAGATGCCGGGAATGGCGCAGCTGGCCAGCGCCGCTTTACGGATCAGCACGTTCGGCGAGGTGCGCCGGTTGAGCAGCCGGCTTTGCTGGTTGCGGTCGTAGGGGCTGACGGTGATGTTGATCTCGCGGCCGGTTTTGCGGAACGCTTCCTCGAAGGTCAGATCCTGAATGTTCTCCTCGAGACAGGCTTCCAGGTGGTCGCCGTCCAGCACCGGGGTACCGCGCATCAGACCCTTCCAGCCGATGGCCCGGAACGCCTCCAGATAGAGGTTTTCCGGCTCAAGCTTGGCGGCCAGTTCGGTGTCGCTGTGGGTGCCCACCACCGAGGCGACGATGCTGCCGGCGCTGGACCCGGAAATCACCGAGGGCAGCAGGCCCTGTTCCCACAGGGTTTTCACCACCCCCACATGGAACAGGCCCAGGGCGGCGCCGCCGGACAGCATCAGGCAGCTTTGCCCGAAGGCGGCGCCGGTGGTTTCAAAGAAATCCAGCTTCTGTTTCAGGCCGAAGTCCTCGAACTCGCCATCGCACAGGTAGTCCAGGGCGGTGCAGACCTCGTCCAGATAGCGTTCGATAAGGCGCTTGGTGCCCACCCGGGTGTGGCCGTAGAGCGCCGGGTTGGAGATATTCCCCAGATTGCCGTGCAGGCCCTCGTGGAGATGGAATACCAGTTTGTTCACGTCACCCCGTTCCCGGGCCTGGCGGATCTGCCACAGCCGGTTGCGGATCAACTCGTAATCGTAATGGGGGGAACGGTCGATGTCCTTCCAATCGTCGGCGCCGGACTGCCGGTCGTGCTCACGGCTGACTTCCAACCATTCCTGATAGGTGCTGGCGTGCTCGATGGAGCGCTCAAGCTGTTTGAGCGAGCGTTTCATGCGGTGCTCCCTTGTTATTGTGCTTGCCGCTCGGTGCCACGGCCCCGGTGCGCGCGGCGCTCGGCGTTCCGGTGTGGTGATGGCGCGGAAAGCCGTCGTGCGGAAATTCATCATGTGGAAAAGTGTAGCCGCGCGTTTCCCGGGGGTATGCCTGGGATTGTCCGACAAAAGCGTGATGTTTACATCAATGACTGTTAAAGAGGCGTCTTAAAGCAGGGCGTCCGCCTCCGCCCGGCGCCGCCATTCCCCCGGGGTCACGCCGGTGTGGCGCTTGAAGCTGCGCTGGAAACAGCGGATATCCGCGTAACCCAGGTCCAGGGCGATGTCGCTTTGCGAGCAGTGGCCGTCCCGCAGCCGCTGGCAGGCCCGTTCCATGCGCACTTCATCGAGAATGCGCTGCCAGCCGGTGCCCTCGGCGGCCAGACGGCGGTGCAGGGTGCGGGTATTGAGCCGCATGGCGCGGGCGACCTGGTCCCGGTCCGGCAGCGGACCGCCCAGGGCCTCCTGCAGGTACTGGCGCACCCGTTCGCCCAGGCTGGTGGCGATGCCCAGGGCTCGCAACTGCCGGGCGGCGTGGGCCTCCAGGGTGGACAACAGGGTGGCGTCCGGCTGGCGCAGCGGATAGTCGAGCATGCGCGGGTGGCCGATCAGCGCCGAGTAGGGCTGGCGGAAGCGCACCGGGCAGCCGAATACCCGCTCGTACTCGTGCACTTCGTGCAGGTAGTGGGGGCGCGGGTGCTCGAACCAGACCTCGTCCGGAGCCAGATGCAGGTCGCCGGTGAGCCAGCGGGTGTAATGCAGCCAGGAGCCGAGCACATTGTCGATCAGATGGCGGCGGGCGGGCTGCCGGGGGTAGCGGCAGTGCCAGAGAATTTCCGAGCGGTCGCCGTGCAGACGGGTTTCGGTGGTGCCCATGTCGCCCACCAGTTTCTCGTAGCGCGACACCTTGGACAGCGCCTCGCCGATGGTGGCGGCGCTCATGGCGATGTAGCCCATCACGTTGTAGGAACCGGGCTGCACCAGCTCGCAGGTGTGCAGACCGAACAGCGGGTCGCCGCTGCGCAGGATCAATTCGTTGAGCAGCCGTTCGAAGCGCGCACCACGGATGCGCGCCTCCGGGTCGGTGAGTTCTTCCGCCCCCAGGCCGGACGCCGCCAGGGCCTGGTCCACGTCCACCTCGCGGGCGCTGGCGCTGGCCAGGTACTGGCGCAGCGCCGCCACCGAGATAAAACCCAGTGGATCCATGGGGTTATTTCAGCTCGAAGGTGATCTGCACGTTGGCGCTCACGTCCTGCTCGCCCGGACGGTAGCTTTGTGAACCTTCGTCCTTGGCCATGGCCGCGCGCATCATCATCGGTTGCGGCATGGTGTAGCCCTGGGCGTTGATCATCAGCGCTTTACCCAGCTCGCGGTCGGCGGCGCGGGCCAGGATGCCGGCCTTTTCCCGGGCGTCCTTGACCGCTTTTTCCAGTGCCTGTTTGGCCAGCTCATCGGCGTTGCTGATCTCGCTGCCGCCGGGGCGCACTTCCCGCAGGCCCAGGTCCGCCAGTCCGTCCGCCAGCTTCGCGTAACGGTCCATGCCGTCCACCTTGAAGGTCACTTCGCGGCTGACCTGGTGGCCGATCAGTTTGCGTTCCGGCTGGTACTGCCATTCCGGGCTGACCTGGATATCGCTGGCGGTGACGTTCTTTTCCTCGATCTCCAGATCGTCCGCCAGGCCCAGCATGGCCTCCACCTGACTGTCCACCTTGTCCTTCATGGCGGCAATGTCATCGCCCTGTTCCCGGGCCACGGCCACCAAGGTGAACCGGTCCGGCCGCGCGGTGACGCTACCTTCGCCGGAAACGCTGACCGTGTCCCGGTCGGTGGCGGCGGGGGCGGTGTTGGTTTGCGCGCCGCAGGCGGTGAGCGTCAGCATGGCCAGCAGGCCGGCGAACAGATGAACGGGTTTTGCCATGGGGTGATCTCCTTTTCGTTGAAGGCTGGTTTGCGTTCGTCCGCAACTCTATCATTCCCACCCCGGATGCAGGAGGTTCATAACATGCGAATCGAACAGGCGGTTAGACAGTCCCTGGCGAATTTGATCCCCGAAGATCTGGGTGTGGACCTGATTACCGCCGGCGCGGTGGGTGATATTCAGGTCGGGGACGGCAGTGTGCGGGTCACGGTGCGGCTGGGTTATCCCTGCGAATCAACGCTGCCGGCCCTGCGCGAGCGCATCGAGGCGGCGCTGACGCCGCTGCTGGAGGGCCGGGCTTTGCACCTGGATCTGGCGGTGCGCATCCGGCCGCACCGGGCCCAGCACGACATGCCGTCCATGTTGCAGGTGGCCAATGTGATCGCGGTGGCTTCCGGCAAGGGCGGGGTGGGTAAATCCACCACCGCCGTGAACCTGGCCCTGGGCCTGCGCGCGGAAGGTGCCCGGGTGGGGCTGCTGGACGCGGATATCTTCGGCCCCAGCCAGCCGGTGATGCTGGGCCTGCCCAAGGGCACCCGGCCGGAGGTGCGAGACGGCAACAGCTTCGTGCCGGTGCCGGCCCACGGCCTGCAGACCATGTCCATGGGCTACCTGATCACCGAGCAAACGCCGGTGGTGTGGCGCGGCCCCAAGGCCAGCGGCGCGCTGACCCAGATGATGCAGCAGACCCTGTGGCAGGAGCTGGATTATCTGATCGTCGACCTGCCGCCGGGCACCGGCGACATTCAGCTGACTCTGGCGCAGAAGATCCCGGTGGCCGGGGCGGTGATTGTGACCACCCCCCAGGACATCGCCCTGCTGGACGCCATCAAGGGCGTGGAAATGTTCCGCAAGGTGGATGTGGGCGTGATCGGCGTGGTGGAGAACATGGCGGTACACATCTGCTCCAACTGCGGCCATGAAGAACACATCTTCGGCCAGGGCGGCGCCCAGCGCATGAGCCGCGAGTACGAGGCGCCGGTGCTCGGGTCGTTGCCGCTGTCACTGCGCATCCGCGAACAGGCCGACGGCGGCACGCCCACGGTGGTGGCGGAGCCGGACAGCGCCGAGGCGCGCCTGTACCGGGACACCGCCCGGCGCATGGCGGCGCGCCTGTCGCTGAGCCGGGAAGGGCGGCGGCCGTTTCCCAAGGTGGTCACCCAGCATTAAGCGAGAGCGACTTCAGTCGCGATGATCGGGCCATGGGCTGTCGCGACTGAAGTCGCTCCTACAACATAAGAGGATGTAGGAGCGACTTCAGTCGCGATCACCCCGGGGCTGTTTTTCGCCGTGCGCTTGGGTACCATTGCCCGATTCCGTCGACACCGACATAAAGGACTCCCATGAGCATCAAAGCCGACCGCTGGATCAAACGCATGGCCCTGGAGCACGGCATGATCGAACCGTTCCAGGACGGCCAGGTACGCACCGATGCCGATGGCGAGAAACTGATCTCCTACGGGGTGTCCAGCTACGGCTACGATGTGCGCTGCGCCGACGAGTTCAAGGTGTTCACCAATATCCACTCGGCCACCGTGGACCCCAAGCACTTCGACGAGAAGAGCTTCGTGGACATCAAGGGCGACTACTGCACCATCCCGCCCAACTCCTTTGCCCTGGCACGCACCGTGGAATACTTCCGCATTCCCCGTAACGTGCTCACCATCTGCCTGGGCAAATCCACCTACGCGCGCTGCGGCATCATCGTCAACGTGACGCCGCTGGAACCGGAGTGGGAAGGCCACGTGACCCTGGAATTCTCCAACACCACCAACCTGCCGGCGCGCATCTACGCCAACGAAGGCGTGGCGCAAATGCTGTTCCTGGAATCCGACGAGATCTGTGAAACGTCCTATAAGGATCGCGGAGGGAAGTATCAGGGGCAGAAAGGGGTCACGCTGCCCCGGGCCTGAGGGGCGGCGCCGCCCCAGGGGGGCGGGCGGCTACAAGCTTCAAGCTACAGGCTCTGCCGCCCCGACCGCGGGCACGGCCCCGCAGCCCCCCAAGGCTCCACCCGCGTTTCAACTTTCAACTTTCAACTTTCAACTTTCAACTTTCAACTTTTAACTTTTAACTTTTAACTTTCAACCGGCTCTCGACCGGCACAACCCCGCCGCCAAACTGTCCTGGCTTGCAGCTTGCAGCTTGCAGCGCCTTACTCCGGCAACGGCCCGTTATATTCCCGCATGATCAACTCCCCATGCAGCAAGGCGCTTTCAATATGGCGGGCCTTGACCACCATGTACCCCACCTTGGGGGCCACCCAGAACAGGGTGCGGCGTGTTTCGTCCTTGTCCTTGTCCCGTTTCTTCTCCACCACCAGGGTGTCCAGCTCGCCCATGGGGGTGTCGATGGTTTCCCGGTCCACCACCACGAAATGATGATGGCGCAGGTCGTCGCCGTACACACTGGTGGCGTCGTATTCCTTGTCGCCGCTGGCGAACACGCAGCGGGCGCGCAGCAGCATGCTCAGTTCGTCCAGGGCGTCCTCGGGGATCGGGAAGGCTTCCACGCCGTCCTCGGACTCGGTGATCACGCCGGGTTTGGCCCAGTCGAAATCGGTGTGGTAGTAGCGGTGTTTGCCGAAGCCGTTGAATTCGTGCTCGTAGCGCTCGGTGCGCGGCGCGCACTGGTTCCAGCGGAACCAGCTTTCCTCCCGGTTGTTGAGCATCCAGGAGTGGGCTTCGAACAGCATATGATAGCGGTCCTTGCCGGCCACCGGTTCCAGCAGCAGGGTGGCCTTGATCGGCGTGGGAATCTTGTTCACATAGATGCGGTATTCGGCGGAAAACGGCTGCAGCGGCTCCGCCACGGCCGCCGGCACCCAGGCCGACAGCCATAGCGTCAGGGCAAGGGAAAGGGCCTTCACGGTGCGGCCAGCGGGACTGGCCCGGGTCATGGCAGCGTTTCCAGGGTCAGCACATGGCGGCCGTCGTCATTGCGCTGCACCAGTTGCACCAGCGTGTAGCCGTGCTCCGGCGCGAACCACAGCCAGGTCTGGCGGCCGTTGTCCTTATCGCGCACCCGGCGCACCTTGGTGGCGGTGACGTCCTTGCCATCGATTTCCACGGTTTCCTCGCCTTCCACCTGGTAGCGCTGGGTTTCCACGCCGCGCTCGTCGGCCACCGCCAGGGTCATGGCGCGCTCGCCCTTAAGCAGCATGCATTGCAGGGCCAGGGGCAGGGCGATGTCGTCGGTGGCCTTGCCGCCGCTGTCGTAGTGGTAGGGCTCGTGCTTGCTGCGTTCGCTGGTGGCCTTGCCGCTGGCCCCGTCGATGCGCAGCTCGGCGGTCTTGACCCGGCCCAGGCCGGCCCGGCGGTAGCCGTAATAGCGGGTGAGCGGCAGGCAGCCGTCCCACTGGAACACCGAGGTTTCACGGATCTCGCCGATGAAATTACTGGCCAGCACTTCCATCTTCCAGGTGCCGTCGCCGGCCGGCGTCAGCGAGCGGGTGGCGCCCACCGTGAACGGAAAACCGGCGGCCTTGAGGCGGTATTGGGCTTCAAATGCCGCCACCGGCGGTTCGGCGGCGAAGGCGGGGGCGCTCAGCAGCACGGCGGCGGCCAGCAGGCCGCGCCAGCCGCGTGTTTCAGGCCGGTGCGTCGATTTGCATGCCGGTGGCGGGCAAGGGTTCACCATCCAATTCCACTCCCTGGTCGGTCAGTTGCAGGCGGCCTTCGGCGCGCCAGCGCAAAACACGAGGGTACAGTCTGTGTTCCTGTTGCTGAACCCGTTTTGACAGAGTTTCCACGCTATCGTTCGTGAGCACCGGCACCGACGCCCGGGCGATCAGCGGGCCGCCGTCCAGTTGGTCGGTGACGAAATGCAGCGAGCAACCGTGCTCCGCGTCGCCGGCCTCCAGCGCCCGGGCGTGGGTGTTCAGCCCCGGGTACAGCGGCAGCAGGGAAGGGTGGATGTTGATCAGGCGGCCCTGGTAGTGGCGCACGAAGCCCGGCGACAGAATCCGCATGAAGCCGGCCAGCGCCACGGTATCGGCGCCGTGGGCGTCGATCCGCTCGATCATGGCGGCGTCGAAGGCCGCCCGGTCCGGGTACTCACGGTGGTCGATCACCGCCACCGGCAGGCCGGCCTGACGGGCCACCGCCACGCCGTTGGCGGCGGCCCGGTTGCTGACCACCAGGGAGACGGTGGCGGGCAGTTCGCCCGCCGTGATGTGATCAAGAATGGCCTGGAGATTGGTACCGGCGCCGCTGATCAGCACCGCGAGCCGGTGGGTCACGAGGCCAGGCCTTGCAGGGACACTTCCGGTTCTTCGCTGTCGCTGTCGCGGATCTCGCCGATCAGGAAGGCGGTTTCACCGGCCGCCTGGAGCAGCGCCAGGGTCTGATCCAGGGCATCCTCGGGCACCACCACGGTCATGCCCACGCCGCAGTTGAAGGTGCGGTACATTTCCGTCTCCGGCACCTGGCCCTGCTCGCGCAGCCAGCGGAACACCGCCGGCCATTCCCAGGCGTCGGTGTCGATCACCGCCCGGGTGCCGTTGGGCAGCACCCGGGGCAGGTTCTCGGTGAGGCCGCCGCCGGTGATGTGGGCCAGGGCGTGCACCGGCACCTGCTTGATCAGCTCCAGCAGCGCTTTTACGTAGATGCGGGTGGGCGCCAGCAGCAGGTCGATCACCGGCTGGCCGTCGATCTCGGTGCTGTCCGCCTGTTCCAGGATGCGGCGCACCAGGGAATAGCCGTTGGAGTGCGGGCCGGAGGAGGCCAGGCCGATGATCTTGTCGCCGGCTTTCACGGCGGAGCCGTCGATCACCCCGTCCCGTTCCACCACGCCCACGCAGAAGCCGGCCAGGTCATAGTCCTCGCCCTGGTACATGCCGGGCATTTCGGCGGTCTCGCCGCCGATCAGGGCGCAGCCGGCCAGCTGGCAGCCTTCGCCGATGCCGCTTACCACCCGGGCGGCGGTTTCCACGTCCAGCTTGCCGGTGGCGTAATAGTCCAGGAAGAACAGGGGCTCGGCGCCACCCACCACCAGGTCGTTGACGCACATCGCCACCAGGTCGATGCCGACGCTGTCGTGGCGGTCGTTCTCAATGGCCAGGCGCAGCTTGGTGCCGACGCCGTCGGTGCCGGCCACCAGCACCGGGTTCTTGTAGCCTTCCGGCAGGGCGCACAGGGCGCCGAAGCCGCCCAGGCCGCCCAGCACTTCCGGACGTTGGGTGCGCTTGGCCACCGGGCCGATGCGTTTCACCAGCTCGTTGCCGGCATCGATGTCCACGCCGGCGTCGCGGTAGGTCAACGGCCGTTTCTGTTCGCTCATTTGGGGGCTCCTGGGGGTCGTGAAGGCCGCGTATTCTAGCAATGCCGGCCCCCGGGGAGAACCGCGCCGACGATATTGTTGGCGGCGGGCAATCCGGTTCGCCACAAAGGGCCGGATCAGGGATAATGGCGCGCGTTCACAAAACCGGCTTTGGAACTGTCGATGTATCGCTTGTTGTTGATTCTGGTGGTGGCCCTGTGGTCGGCCGCGCCGGCCTGGGCGGCGGAGGCCGGCCAGGTGTCGGTGGCCCTGCGCGGCGATACCCCGCGGGGTGACGAGGCCCGCGCGGACGCCCTGCGGCGGGGCCTGGAAACGGTCATTGTCCGGCTCACCGGTCGTGACCAGGTGGCGGACCTGCCCGGCGTGGCGGAGGCCCTGGACCAGCCGCAGCGCTGGCTGTTGCGCTATGGCTATGAAGACGGCCAGCCGCCCCGGCTGCGGGCGGTGTTCGACGACCGCGCCCTGACCCGCTATCTGGCCGACCAGGGCGCGCCGGTGTGGGCCGGCGACCGGCCGCCGGTGCTGGTGTGGCTGGTCACCGAAGGCACCGGCCGTGGCGATCTGGTGACCGCCGGCGACCCGCTGGCCCAGCGCCTGCAAGATGCGGCCGGTCGGCGCGGTGTGTCCCTGGTACTGCCCAAATGGGACCAGCGCGACCGGGACGTGGTGGCGGTGGCCGATGTGCGCGGCCGGTTCGACGGGCCGGTGCTGCAGGCCTCGCGCCGCTACGACACCGACTGGGTGGCCACCGGGGTGCTGTACGGCGGCGCCTCCACCACCCTCAACTGGCGTCTGCTGGACCACGGCGACCAGGTGGCCGGCCGCCGTGCCGGCGCCGCCGACACCGACGCCGCCCTGGATGCCTTCGTCGCCGCCCTGGCCGATCAGATCGCCGAGCGCTATTCCCTGGGTGGCGATGGCGGCAGCGGCAATGCCCAAGGCACCGACCAGGATGGCGCCACGCCGCCGCCGGTGATCGCCGGCCAGACGCCCACCGGAGAGGTGCTGATCCGCGACGACCGGGTGATCACCGTGCGTGGCGTGCGCACGCTCAAGCAGTGGCACGACCTGTACCTGGCGCTGGCCGACCTGGGTCCGCTGCGCGGCGTGGCCCTGCGGGTGGCCAGCGCCGACCGGGTGCAGTTCGAGTTGGATTTCTCCGGCGACCGGGCCCAGCTGGAGCGGCTGATGGCCGGCCTCCCGGGCCTGACCGGGTGCGCCGACGCTTCCTCCCCGCCACTTACCTATTGCCTGCGATGAGTCAGCTGCCCCTGGCCCTGGAACTGCGTGAGGGTCACACCCTGGAGAACTTCCACGCCGGTCCCAACGGCGCGGCGCTGGCCACCGTGGCCGCCGCCGCCGACGGCGACGAGCGCCAGGTGTTCGTGTGGGGCGGCGCCGGCCAGGGCCGCAGCCACTTGCTGGAGGGCGCCGTGCGCCGGGCCCAGGAACAGGGCCGGGACGCCTGCCTGCTGCCCGCCGGCGAACTGCTGCCGCTGGTGCCGGAAGTGCTGGAGTCCATGGAACAGTTCCAGCTGCTGGCACTGGACGATGTGGACCGCTTCGCCGGCCATGGGCACTGGGAGGAGGCCCTGTTCCACCTCTATAACCGGGTGATGGCCGGCGGCGGCTCGCTGCTGTTCAGCGCCGGCGCCGCCCCCGGCGCCGCGCCCTGGCTGCTGCCGGATCTGGCCACCCGCCTGGCGGCGGGGCCGGTGTTCCGCTTGCAGCCACTCAGTGAAGAATCGTTGGCGGCGCTGCTCACCGAGCGGGCCCGCGAGCGCGGCCTGAAGCTGGGCGCCGAGGTGGCCCGCTTCATGGTGATGCGCAGCGAGCGCTCGCCTGCCTTGCTGCTGGAGCGTCTGGCGGTGCTCGACCGCACCGCCCTGGCCCGGCAGCGGGCGCCCACCATTCCTTTTATCAAGGACGTGTTCGGCTGGTAGAGCGCCGTCCGCTGCCTTGACCGCTTAACAACGAGGACCCTATGGATATCAGCTCGGGATGGGATCTGGTGATACTCGGCAGTGGCCCGGCCGGGGAAGCCGCCGCCATGCAGGCGGCCAAGGGCGGCCTGCGGGTGGCGGTGATCGACCGCCGCGAACAGCTCGGCGGCAACTGCACCCATTGGGGCACCATTCCCTCCAAGGCGCTGCGCCACCAGGTGCGCCAGGTGGTTCGCTCCCAGCGCAACCCGCTGCTGCGCGGCCTGATCAATCCCCGCCAGGTGCGCTGGCAGGACCTGATCCAGCGCTCCGGCGAAGTGGTGGATTCCCAGGTGCAGGTGCGCGGCGACTTTTATATCCGCAACCGGGTGCGGGTGTTCGCCGGCCGGGGTGAAATCCAGGCCCCCGGCGAGGTGAGCGTGGACGACGACGCCGGCCGCCAATGGCTGCTGCGCACGCGCAACATTCTGATCGCCACCGGCTCCCGGCCCTACCATCCCGAGGACGTGGACTTCGATCACCCGCGCATCTACGACTCCGACACCATCCTGCGCATGAACCACACGCCCCGCCATATTCTGGTCTACGGCGCCGGCGTGATCGGCTGTGAGTACACCAGCATCTTTACCGGCCTGGGCATGCGCGTGGACCTGATCAACAGCCGTCAGCACCTGCTCGATTTCCTGGACACGGAAATCTCCGACGCGCTCAGCTATCACCTGCGCGAGCAGGGCGCCACCATTCGCCACAGCGAGCAATATTCCAAACTGGTGGCGGACGACGACGGCGTCACCCTGGAACTGCAATCCGGCAAACGGCTGCGCGCCGACGCGCTGCTGTGGAGCAACGGCCGCTCCGGCAACACCCAGAACATTGGTCTGGAAAACATCGGCCTGGAAGCCAATGGCCGTGGCCAGCTGGCGGTGGACGAGCGCTACCAGACCGCCGTGGAAGGCGTCTACGCGGTGGGCGACGTGGTCGGCTGGCCGTCCCTGGCCAGCGCCTCCTACGACCAGGGCCGCTTCTGCGCCGCCGGCATCGTCGACGGCGGCCCGGTCAAGCAGGTCACCGACGTGCCCACCGGCATCTACACCATCCCCGGCATCAGCTCCGTGGGCCGCACCGAACAGGAACTCACCGAAGCCCGGGTGCCCTATGAAGTGGGCCAGGCGTTCTTCAAAAACCTGGCCCGCGCGCAGATCACCGGCGAACGGGTGGGCATGCTCAAGATCCTGTTCCACCGCGACACCCTGGCGGTGCTCGGCATCCACTGCTTCGGCTACCAGGCCATGGAAATCGTCCACGTCGGCCAGGCGGTGATGCGCCAACCTGCGCCCAACAACACCCTCAACTATTTTATCGATACCACCTTCAATTACCCGACCATGGCCGAGGCCTATCGGGTGGCGGCGATTAACGGCGTTAACCGGGTGAAACGCTGATCGCGACTAAAGCCGCTCCTACAGGGATGATTGTCGTAGGAGCGGCTTCAGCCGCGAGGTTGATAGGCCGTGCCCGCGAGCGGCCAGTTGAAAGTTCAAAGTTAAAAGTTGAAACGCGGGGGAGGGCGTGCGGGGCGGGAAGGCCGTGCCCGCGATTCGCACGGCCCCTGTAGGAGCGGCTTCAGCCGCGATTACCGGCCGAAGGCCGCGGAAGAGAATCCGCGGGCCCCGCCCTTTCAACTTTGAACTTTCAACTGGCCCGTTCCTGGCACGGCCAACCCACCCCCACGGCCAGCCTGAAACTTGCCGCTTGCCGCTGGCCGCTGGCTCCTATCTCTGCGCGCGACTGCGCTCGTAAAAAAATTCCCGATTCTTCTGGCTGGCGGTGCCGGTTTTGCGGAGCAGGGCGAGGGTGACGCCGGCGCCGCCTTGGTGGGCGGGGGCGCTGTGGAAGGCGAGTACCTGGTCGAATTCGTTGAGCCAGTGCAGGACGTAGCTTTTCAGCAGGCCGGGGCGTTCGCTGTGCTCGCCCTTGCCGTGGTTGATCAGCACCGTGCGCTGGCCGTTCTGTTGGGACTCGCGGATGAACAGGTAAACCTGGTCACGGGCGTCCATGAGCCGGACCCGGTGCAGGTCCAGGCGGGCCTGGGGGTCGTATTTGCCGAGGCGGAGTTTACGGTATACCCCTTCCTGCACGCCGTTCTTTTTCACGCCGACGATGTCGTAGGGGCCGGCCTCGGGTACCCGTTCCGGTACGCTCAGGGGGTTGGGGTCGTGGTTGGGCCGGGCGGTGGCGGCGGCCCGGCGCAGGCGCTGGGACAGGGTCGGCCCGCGCCGATGCGGTTCGCGGACCCGGTCGTCGTCCTTGAGGGGGGCCACGCCAGCCATTTCACGGCGGAACAGGTCGTCGTCGTAATTGCCCATGGCTCCTCTCCTCGCAACGCGTTCTGGTCGGAAATAGTAGCAATCCCGGGGGCCGCTGGCATCCCGGGAAAACCATGAGCAAACAACAGAGGGCCGCCCGGGCCCGCGTTCCGGATAAAAGCACACCGCCTTGATTCCCCGCCGCAACGGAACGAACCAAACAAAGCGCGGAGCAGCTTGGGCTACTCCGGGCGGGCCGGCGGAACGCGGGTCAGTGCGGCTGGCGTTGGGGGCGGGAGCGGCCCTGTGGCACGGCTTCCTCGTCATCGAGGTGGTGCCGTTGTTTTTTGGCTTCCCGTTTACGGCGTTCCTTGCTGACGCGCAGGTGGTCTTCTTCCCACTCGCGGGCGTCGTAGTCATCAAATTGGCGACGACTCATTGTTCACTACTCTTTAAGCTGGGTTGTGGACGGGAGCGGGCTCCCAACCCCTATATAGCATCGAATCCGCACGCCGAGAAGGTGCCCGCTCACCTTTTTTAACGGCCGTAACGAGCCTGTAAATAGGCCACGATGCGTTCGGACTCGAACAGCTCCTCGCCGGTGTTGGGATCGATCAGGTAGGGCACTGACACGCGGCCGGCCCGGGCCATCAGTTCCTGGCGGTGGCGCTGGGTGGGCAGGTACTCCATTTCCAGGGCTTTGCGCATCGGCGGCAGCACCCAGTCCTGCCATTGGTCGCGGCCGCACTGGCGCACCAGATAGGGCAATTGCAGCTCGCACAGCCGCTCCCGCACCAGCCGGGCGAACGGGCTGCCCTCGAAGGAATACAGGATCAGCGGCTGCTCCGGCACCTCCGCGTCGCGGGCCCGCAGGCCGTGGCCGGCGCGGGGCAGGGAGGCCGCCACCGAGGCGGCGGTGCGGGCGCGCAGCCGCCAGCCGCCGGGGGCGGGGCGCTGGCCGTATTCCCGGTACAGGTAGTCGATGATGTCGGCGGATTCGTACAGCGCCACGCCGGTGTTCGGGTCCATCAGGTAGGGGAACAGCTGCTTGCCGCCGAGCCTTTCCACCAGCGGCCGGTAGCGGTCACCGCCCTTGGGGCAGGGGTAGATCAGCGCGTCCAGATCCAGATCGGTGAGCGCTTCGCGCACCAGCCGGCAGAACGGGCAGCCTTCCATATCGTACAGTTCCAGCGGCTCCGCCGGTTGCCGGGCCGCCGGGCGGGTGGCGATGCCACGGCCCTGCTGGGCCAGGGAAGAAGCCAGGGAGCGGGCTACGTCCAGGGAATGCATGGGGGTCTCCTGTTACGGTTTGCCGGATACCCTGGGGCCGTGCCGGGCCGCTTGCAATGGCCGATGCGCCCCGGATCGCGGCTGAAGCCGCTCCTACGGGGGGCGGATGCGGGTGGGCGGGTGTTGTAGGAGCGGCTTCAGCCGCGATGATCCAGGCGCTGGCCGTTCCGCTCAGCCCCCCTGAGCGGTCCCGTCATTGCCGCCGCCCCGGCCCTGGGGCACCCTGGCGGTCTGCTTTTCACCGACGCCGGTGCCTCCGGGCCGATCCCGCCCCGCACCGGTCACTGCCCAAGGCGAGAGGAAAGGTTACATGACCGAAGCCTATATTTATGACGCTATCCGTACCCCGCGGGGTCGCGGCAAGAGCGATGGTTCCCTGCACACCGTCAAGCCCCTGGATCTGGTGGTGGGCCTGATCGACGAAGTGCGCGAGCGCTTCCCCAATATGGACGTGAACCGCATCGACGACGTGCTGCTCGGCGTGGTCACGCCGATCGGCGACCAGGGTGCCTGCATCGCCAAGACCGCCGCCCTGGCCGCCGGCCTGCCGGACACCGTGGCCGGCTACCAGCTGAACCGGTTCTGCGCCTCCGGCCTGGAAGCGGTCAACACCGGTGCCCAGAAAGTGGCGTCCGGCTGGGACGACCTGATCCTGGCCGGCGGCGTGGAAGCCATGAGCCGCATTCCCATGGGCTCCGACGGCGGT